>Ga0126342_10015048_pt1 | contig 13591 bp, 9 predicted proteins | sample Cyp1metagenome_FD_92528 | JGI IMG/M metagenome (GOLD analysis project Ga0126342, IMG submission 92528) | Coral microbial communities from Lord Howe Island, Old Settlement Bay, Australia - Cyphastrea 1 metagenome | ecosystem: Host-associated > Invertebrates > Cnidaria > Coral ...
ATAGTATTATATAGTATTATATAGTATTATATAGTATTATATAGTATTATATATTATATATTATTATATAGTATTATATAATATTATATAGTATTATATAGTATTATATAGTATTATATAGTATTATATAGTATTATATAGTATTATATGGTATTATATACATATATATTTGAATATATATATATATTTGAATATATATATGTATATATATTTGAATAATATATATATATATATATATACACATAATATTTCTCAGTATTGATATGAGTATGGGGATGGGTCAAAATTGAGTGTAGCCCCAATAGCACTGGATGGTTTTGCTACTAATATATACTTTTGAAAATCTGTGGTTTTGCAGGTCTTTAATTTCGGCCCTTACCCATAATATGTTATGGATCCCTACGGATCCAGCCTTACCTTCGAGAAGGAAGTATGGCTGGGGTATGATGACTAGAGGGTTAGCCATACCTCGGCGAAGGAAGTGTTTGGATCCATAGGGTATACCCTCTGGTAAACTAACATAACTATGGAAGATATTGGAAAATCACCATTTATAGTGAGTTTTTCCATGAAAAATGGTGATTTTCCATAGTTATGTAAACGTTTACCAGAGGGTATGTATCCTCCAATCAAACATGGACATGATGATTTCCAGGATTTAGTTCGATGATTTTCGCGAACTAAACCTCCATGGTCCATGGCTGGTTTGGGAGATTCCCAGCTAGCCATCTTTCGCTGCTTGGGATGCTCCATAATTGGAGAACCTTTTGGGACCCACAAATTTGATGATGGCCACCATGGGGGTTGATAAGTGGTGATTTTTCCATGACCCATACTCAGATGAGAAAGATTGTGCCTGGGCATGAATCATTCGCCAAAATGGGGATTTTAAGACTGAACTGCTTTACTTGAAACAAAGGTAACGGGTTGATTCCTATGTTCAATAGACACATTATCCTGCACGGTGGGATGTTCCAACTCCATCTTATTTGTCAGGTAACTATTCCTCTCAAAAGTCAGCTAGTGTCTTTATCTCTTTAAAGTAAGGCGTCTCAACCGTCATGTCTCCCGTAGGTTCATCTATTAACAATGAAGTGTTCAAGAACGGATGAAACCACACCATGGACCAATCAGCAGCCTCAACGCGCGCACAACGTCGACGCAAGGCGAGCATGTTTGGCACAGCCAGTGGATGGCTGGATCGATGCAAAGGATTTCAAGAGCCAGGAGCAAACGGTGGTGATCCAAACGGTGGTGATTTCATGAGGATTTAACTAACCCATAATGTTTGTAGTTCAATGGCTTTAACGGGAATATGATATAGACATATATAGAATGTAATGGGGGTATCATGGGAATACCAGGGGATACAATGATAATCCCTTATCAGTGGTTGTTGGTGCTTAAAAAGCCCATAAGTTCTTGCTGTTCGGGCGTCACCTTTTCGCCCCTTGGGAGCATACGTGCCATGTGCGAGAGTCGAGCCAAAAGCCGGATTATATAGCCATCTTGGGGGATGATGGGGATGGTTCAAAACCTATTATTACATATTACCATATTTGGGGGAACAATCATCCATGAACATGCATTAACTCGCTACTTTAGGGTACCAAGGGTACTCAGGGTTTTGACCCGTAACTAAATATCAATGTGAACAAAGATGGTTGGATGAGCATAATCCATAAACCATGATGTGACCATGGCCCAGGTGGCCAAAAGACCATGGGATATCAAGGGGTTATGCAACACAGGCAACAACTTGATGGGGCAAAACTGGGAAATACAATGGGATATACCGTATGAGATACTGGGAAATAAATAAATAAATGCATATATATATAACACTTATATGGACATAACAGAGAATATGAGATTGGTGTGCCAAAAAAAACACTAAGAATGGGGACTCACTCCCAAGTTCTGGCTTCGCGAACATGTTTCATACAAACCCGTACTTTTTTTTGGAAGGCCCTGTTGACTGAACACTTGTGGTTCATACCACCTGGTTGATTGTGCATTGTCCAAATCCATAAGATGTGTAATTCATCAGAATCCATTCGAGGCACGTGAAGGCAGTCAGTTGATAGGACCCTACTCTATATATTCTGCTGGTTGGTGGTTTGGAACATTTTTTATTTTCCGTTTCATATATGGGATAATTCTTCCCATTGACGAACTCATATTTTTCAAGATGGTTATTGCACCACCAACCAGGTCAACATCTTTGCAGTATATAGGTTATTAATGGTTATTAACCATTATGAACCATTATTAACAAGTATTAACCATTATTACTATCCCATAAGTTTCTGTATCCACTGATTGGTGCACATGTCGTCAGCAAACAGTGGAGTGTCCACAGCAGACGGCCGCAGCGTTGCGCTGCCCGTGAAGCCGTGGGATGCGACGGTGAAACCTATATACAACACCCAGAAAGATAGAAAAACAGAATCCTTCTGAAATCATGATAAATCAATATATTTTAATATATATATACATATTATTGATATATATATAAATCACTTTTCAATCCTGTTTTAGGGGTTGCTATACGATGCTATACTTATGGTTATTTAAGATTCAGATCAGTTCTATTTGAGGTCCCAAGCCGTGACCAGGAGAATCTGCTAGACCTTCCTCAAGCTTCCTCGCAGGCGCCCTGATATTTCCTGTTCGGCAGCTGTTTGATGGGATTTTGGGTCACAAGAAGTGCTAGTTCCATGGGTAAACACGAAAAGATGTGGGAAAAGCTGGCTGGTTTACTCTGGAAAATGATCTACATGGATCTACATGGTGGGTAAACTCCAAATCAAACTGTTAGTGTACTGGAGGGTATTTAATCAAGAAAACCGTAGCGTTTGAGGCATATTTAGGGCCACAGAGATTAGGACTTGACAGACTTGACATCATTTTTTTCCGAAAACGGGATCGTTCACGATCGACGTACGTTTCTGGGGGGGTCCAAGGTGCTGGAGCAGTTTGTTACAGGAATTCTTGTGAACCATGCAATAGAACCATAGAACTAGTCCACAACGCAATAGCAACAAGAATGCAAATAATGTCCATGTATTAAACACTTACTATTCTCGGTTCGTTCTTCCAATTACACAAAAATACAATCATATTCATACAATAGCAAAATCCTAATCTTCAAAGCAATATTGGAAAGAATTGTCTGATATGCTGAAACCTCATGTATAAACAAGTAAATAAATCATAGAATCATAAATAACTAAATACGTAAATACATAAATAAATAAATACATAAATAAATAAATAGATAAATAAATGAGTATATATATATGTGTGTGTGTGTTTGATTTCAAACCATTCCAAAAAGACTCAGTAGATGAGTCTGAACACATTGTACCCCCCATGGTTTATCATCACCAGTCAAAGGTATTAATTTTTCAGGTAAAACATGATGTTTTTTTCCTACTTTTTTCCCAATTGTTCCCAGTTTTTCAATGGTTTTTGGGGGACAACTACAAGGTGGTGCCCCATAGTTAGCTAAGTTGGTTTATAAGTCCAATAACTATGGTTTATAAGTGATATATCTTTATAGTTCATGGGATTATAACCCATTTATAACTTTAGGGGGCACCACCTTGTATGGCTTCAGCCCACAGGTGGAGTACCATCCAAGGCGCCACGATGGCACCGACGATCCCAAGGACTTTGCACCGCTCCACGAACGCAAGGCACGTTCCGCGGAGACAGAGAAATGATGCTATAGACATATAGATTGTTATATAAATGTATAGATAGATATGTATATAGATACTATAGTTACTATATTAACATATATTACCCTCTGGTGATTCAAAGTAACCATGGAAAATCACAATTCTTAATAGGTAAATCATCATAAATCATCTATAAATGGGCCATTTTCCATAGATACGTTAGATAACGAAAGGGTATATAAATATTTAGATAGATATATACTATGATCGAAATGATATACAATGTTCAATAGATTTTATTTATACATTACTTGGTAATTTAGTGTGTAACATGCACACTATTAATTAATATACCCTATGGATCCAGCTGTACCTTCTTGGGAAGGAAGTCTGGGGTATGATTTAGGGGGTTAGCCGTACCTTTGAAAAGGAAGTGTTTGGCTTCCACAGGAATATAGAGTGTATATATATATATATATATGAGGTGTCCAGAAATGGGGATACCCCAATGCGCGGAAATCAACTGCCAATCAACTGCCAATCAACTATTCCATATATTCTTTGGTGATCACCTTGGCCAAAGGGAAATCATGGGAATTCCAAGGTGAGACCATGTCGGACCATGTCGTTCTTCGAAGATTTCCCTATCAACTGCCCGATCCACGCCACGCGTTTCGCAAACCCAACGGATCCACCGCGACCTGGTGACCTGGGAAGGTTTCACCTGGTTTTTCGCGCGAAGACTTCCCAGCTGCAGCTGTTTTCTTAATTTTTTAGGTAATCTATACGATATGTGCACATATTAGTGATTAATATGTGATTATGTGATATAATATGATATAAAATGATATCATATAACATATGGACATATCCCATACGCTCCATGTATGGTAAAAATATACCTACATCTACCCGATAAATCAGCTAGTTATGTAAGCAATTATACCATGCATGGCATGACTATAATGAGTACCCGTAGGGCTCTTTCAGTGCTAAAGAAAGTCACATGTGAAACCTCGGTTCCCAAGACTTTTTCACGGAAATTCTATACACAAAACCCCCATTGACTTGGGAGTACATACCGTGGATCAGGTTCCAAATTTTCCAACGCACTAGGCTGCCTGGTAATTGCCTGGGTCTACCTTGGATGGACAGTTTCACCCTTTAATCTTTTGCTATACCCTCTGGTAATTTAACATAGCCATGGAAAATGGCCCATTTATAGATGGTTTACCGTTCTTAATAGCATGGTGAATCTTTCCATGGCGAACTGTTAGTCATAACCAGATGATAAATCATCGGAATATCGGAATATCGGAATATCGACGTTCACCAGCTTAGAACATGCAGAGTATTTGACATTGGCAATGCTGAGACAAAGCGTGATCTTATGCCATCCAGGAAGATGGCCCTGGCCTCTACGTTCTCACCAGGACCCGCATGAGTCGGGTGGGATTTGACTGCAGCTGTTTTTCTATAAGCTGCTTTTGGAGCGTATATTTGTGCACGAAAAAACACATGAAGTATACACTTTACACATTTGTTGCTTAGCAATGTTGTGTTTGGTTTCGATCTGATTACAGTTTTTTTGCAGGACATCTTGGTTTTTATATGCTTTTATCCACAAAGATCGTTTTTTTCTAAGTGTCAACCGTACATTCTTCCATAAACTGCAGCCTGCCTAAGCGCCACCTTTGTTCCGAACAACGAGGATGGTGTGCGTTTCACCGAGTTGCTGGAACATTGATCCCGACGATGAAGAGATCGTGGAGGAACTGGACGAAGGCGTGCCGTGTTTTTCCGTGTGCCCCCTGTTGGAGTCGTTGCGCTTTTCGCGTGCTGGGCTTAGGCAATCGGCTTATTGTATCCCATGGGATCCATGTATGCTATATATGGTAACATTTACCATCAATATACCCCAAATGTTAGCATATATACCAGCACCATGGATCCTATGGGTATTGGAGGAATATGAATATGAAGGTCATGTCCCACACATTGGCTTTTTGAAGAGGGATCAGAGACTAACCATGCTTAGTATCATCCTTTGAAGGTACCGATCCCTGATAAGATCCCAATTCATGACTGGCTTGCGCTCCCAATAGGAACTAGTCAGCTCTTGTAGGAGATTTCCAGTTGAGCAGCGCAGATCTGTACCTTCGGGTTCAAAGAAAGATGGCAGATTTTTTTCTGGCGTGAGCCAGAAAATTGACCTTCAGATACATTTATGCGACAAAAAAACATTGAAGCATTTCGAGATTTTGAACATCATCTTCCCATATGTTTCCCATATGTTTCCATATTTTTCCCATATTTTTCCCATAGTTTTCCATATTTGTTCCATATGTTTCCACTTTTTTTGACTTCACATCTTTTTGGCCACAGCTAAATCCGGTCGAGCGAAATATGGTCCCCCTTTGGGGATGGAGCTGGCGAGGCACTTTGGTGAAAGTCGAGGAGGTCAAGAATCTGTACCAAGAGGGCAGTTCCCTGGCGGTCGAACTCGAACCGCACCCAGGGCACCCAGGGCATCATCCATGGCATCCATGTTTCAGCATTTCAAATAGCATCACATGCTTGAAAAACTTGTCGCATTTTTGAAAAGCATGTTGTAAAAACTATAGGCCCTTTTCAGACAGATATGTTTTCATGAATTGTGGTCCAGAGAATCGAAATTCAGCGGATTTCAGCGTCAAAAGATCGGATGATGAACGGTGACCCAACATCATTGCACTCGCTCCAAGACGGGTTCAACAAAAATCCACTGGAATTCCCAAAGGTAGGACAATCCAATTTTCCAATGCCATGTTTGATAACAAGAGGGGATGTAAACCCCATTGGGCAACTCCGTTCAAGACTAATGTTGCTCGATTTCGCTCGCCGGAGTCGTGCCCTTAAGGGTATTTTTTGATAGTTACCATCTGGTTATTGAACATAGCCATGGAACATGGCCCATTTATAGATGGTTTTACCATGTTTTACCTATTGAACATGGTGATTTTCCATGGCTATGTGAGTCATAACCAGAGGGTAAATCCACTCGTCGGCTGGACTCGCCAAGATGGCACATTGGTGATTTCATCAGATTTCTCATGAAAAATCACCATTGGAGAAGTATGCCGGTAAAACATGGTCAAACCTATTTTTACACACACACACAACTCATATCAAGTTGGTCATAGAATGTCATAGATATCCCCGTTGTATCCAAATCATAGATGGTAAAAATGGGAATTTCAGGATCCTAAAATGGAGGTACTGTACCATATAAGGCCATATTTTGTGGGGATATTCCCTTACATAGGTCTTATATAGGCCTTATATATGGTAGGTACCTCCAATTTAGGATCCTGGAATGGCCATTGATAAAACCTGTGTGTATATCTCATGACACCCTTATCCCAAAATGATATTGGAACCTGTAAGGTGGTGCCATAGTTGGCTAAGTTGGTGCAAATAACTCCAATTTCACCATGGTTTATGGTAGATATATCATGATAATTCATGATATATCTATACTATTCCTATGGTTTATCAACCAACAAACATCACTGGGGGGCACCACCTTGTGTAAGTATACCCCACCAAGTACTGTATCCCCATTGGAATGTTTGTCTCGTGCATCCAAGGAATCCGCGCTCGATTGGAAGCGCCAGATGGTTGGATCACCCTGTTGAACTCCGAGAATGGCAGGCCGTAAAAAACGGGGAAACGAAGTGGATCAGAAACAAACATACCCAGTGGGATCCAGCTGTAGTTTCTTAGGAAGTACGACTGGGCTATGATGACTAGGGGGTTAGCCGTACCTTCTCAGACAGTGGCCATGGATCCATAGGGATAGTCTATTGAATTTTGCAGCTTTAATCTTTGGCGATAAACGGATACTCAATGATATTAACACTTATTCTGGCTGGTGGTTTGGAACATTTTTTATTTTTCCATATATTGGGAATAATCATCCCAACTGACTTTCATATTTTTCAGAGGGGTTGAAACCACCAACCAGTATTAACACTTATTAATCCCTATGGATCCATGGCCACCGAGAAGGAACGGGCGAACACTTATGGTGGCCATTTCTTTGGGGCATCCCAATCATGAGCCACGAATTGGGGAGTTTCATGTGTTAACATTTTCTTGGCAACGTAATTATGAGGAAACACAAACTGATCTTAACTGCCTAAGCTGGATGTGTTCATACAGAAGTTCGCTTGCGGATTTGGGGGACATGAATTTCCAACACACCCATTTGTTGGATCAGACCAAGGCGTCAGGGTCCATGTTTGCCATCCAGGAAACGTAGCCATGGCTATGGAAAATCCACCAGAATTTGTGGATCATTTCTGAACGGAAAGCCCGGATTTTCCATAGCTATGTCTGAGGGTACCCGGCCTGGTAAACCAGAGGAAAACCATGGGAAAACCATGGGAAAACCATGGGAAAACCATGGGAAAATGGTGATTTATATGGAAAATGGCCATAGAAATAGTTAGTTTAGCGGAGGGTAATCTTCCACATCTCCATGAGGTGGTGTCTAAAAGTAAGACGATTACTGTGCCCTGATGTTTGCTGGCTCATCATCATTTACATTGACCACATTGAAATGGTCATTTGGAATCATTTGGAGATATTTGGATGTAAACGGTATACTCATACATCCACCCACACGCACACACACACACAAGTATCCGATCCAAAGGTGGAGAGGGAGCGGCAAATCCTCCATTTTGTTTGATGATCTTCTCAGCGAACTAAACCTTCATGGCTAGTTCAAGGATTTCAAGGCTTTTCCAGCCAGACACGTTTGATGCACCGGAGTTGTTCTTTTTCCCATTACTTCCCATGATATTCCCATAAGTTTTTGATGATACCGTTATACCCCTGTGATTCATGCTAAAATCCCATGATATTCCCCATCAATGTTGGTAAGCAATATTAAACCGTCCCCAAGTTTACCATTCTTACATAGTTTCATTGGGTGGTAATCCAACCATCAATCCATATGGGGCCCGTTTGTCATTGGTTTTAACCGCAAGAAATTCCATGTTCCCCAAAGGGCCCATTGGGAGAGACAGCCGGAGCTACACCTCTTTGAGGCGCTGGGCCATGAAAGCCGATGAAGTGCAAAATTGTTCGCTTCCAGAGGCCAACAGCGGGCGGCGGGTGAAACCAAAAAATCATTGGGTTCAAGGGAACAACATCTACCCGCTGGTAAACGTTTACATAGCTAACTATGGAAAATCACAGTGTTTAATGGGTAAATCACTTATCAATGGGCAATTTTCAATAGCTATGTTAAATTACAGGAGAGTAATTCAACAAACAACATGATCTGTATCATTAAACACACGCGTTTCATTCAAATTTGCGCTTGAGACCATTTATTATTGTGATTTTTCCACTCAAATCAAACATAAATCCAGATACCGTATGTATTTATTTCCTTAAATGCATTCACTGAACATGATGTGTTTGGCATGGGGGTTCCCGGGTTCAGGCCCGAAAACTTCAGATGTGGTTCGCTTGTGGAAGCAGAGAATTCTTGGGGTCAGATGGATGCCGGTTATGAAAGGGTACAAGATGTCAATGGGAATGCCAGGATCCTAAAATGGAGGTACTGTACCATATAAGGCCATATTTTGTGGGGATATTCCCTTACATAGGCCTTACATAGGGGCGTCCAAAGAAAGGGCTTTGTTTAAAGCCGACCCAACATAATATGCCCACGTTGGATCCCGGTTACCCAGTGCAATTTGCAACGCAACTTCCTCGATCATTTCGGGCCCTTTCTTATATGGCCCCCCCAAAAAAGGGGTAGATCCATGCTGTGAATCAATCAACAAATGTAGAGGTTTTCACCAATATATGTAACTACAGAGGTCAGAATTTCCTGCGGCTGATTTTTTTTGGAGGTCAAAAAAAAGGTGCCAAAATTGATGCCTTTTGGCCTTTGGGATCACCCTAAAAGGTTGGAATGGTAGATACCCGGCCTGGTAAACAAACAGTTTGCTATTGAACATGGCCATTTATACTTGATTTACCCATGAAAAATGCATGGTGATTTTTCCAGTTCCTTATTTAAACGTTTACCAGATGAAGGCAATGATTTGAAGGCAATGTTTTTTTGCCCATTTGGAATGGTTTGGAATGGCTTCGAATCACCAGACTCACCAGACCATATTCAATGACTAGATACAACATCCCCAACTGGATTGCGAGTTTTATCCTTTCGCTATTTGAAAATAACCGGCGAATACCAGCGAAAGATGACACACACATATATATATATATACATACATATATATATATATACAAATGTGACTCTGACATTTGTTTCTGGACTAGCCAAGAATGATCATGTATACTTGACCTGTACTAATACTGGGTGTTCAGAAACCTGGGGATTTTTGAGGTGAAAACATGTTCTGAGTAGCTGGATCTCTGGTTGAGATAGGTTGACGGCTCACCCCGAAGCCATCTATAGGTATATCGCAAACGATTTTTAGTGAACGACATCCAAAGTTCAAAGTTCAAAGCATCGATGGAGGACGTCCTATGATTATCATTGTCATTGGTGTGAATTATCGTGATCATTATCATCACTAGCGATCCCTTGCCCTAATATTGAATTTTCGGCAGAACACATGGGGGTTTCCTAAAATGGGGGTACCCCCAAATCATCCATTTTAATAGATTTTCCATTATAAACGGTCCATTTTAGGTGCCTCCATTTTAGGAAACCCCCATATCCTATTTTCCCATTTAAATGCCAACTTCAGGACGATGTCCCATTGGCGTGTTTGACCACCCGAGGGTAGGTGAAGCTTCCCTCAGCTTTTTTTTTCTGTGAAATTCAGGTCGTTGAGGAAGGCAGCGCCGACGAGGAGGAGGCTTTGGTCCGAAGTTTCAGGGAACCCAAAAATCATCAAAAATCCAACGGGTTCGGAAATCAGTTGAACAATGTTGAACATCATTGTCCCAAAATCAAAGCACGTTGGGTTTCTCCCGCTACAGCCACGTGGGAAGCAGTTGAATGAAGGAGGTGATTGAGGCAGTTGACCCATTCTTTTGGTGACCGGAATTTCGGACGCCAAACGAGTCATCGAGTTGTGGTTTGAACAATTTTTATTTTTCCATATACTGGGAATAATCATCCCATTTGACTCATATTTTTCAGAAGGGTAGGTATACCACCAACCAGTTGTGAACATTAACCAAACCCAAGTCATTTCCATGTCATGATATGACGACATTGCTTTAAAAGATGCTTTAGTACACGAGAGAACCGTGGCAACTACTGTATCAGCGGTTGACTGATTCGCAACCTCTCATGATCGGTTGGCATACCACCCAAGAATTTGGTGAAACAACACAACATACCGTTTCCCGATAGTTGATGGTAATTTGACCATGGATTTCCTGCAAAATTGCAACATGTCCAATTGAAATTCAATTTACTGAAACCCATCATTTCTGAGTTGTAAATATAATATACATAGACGACATATTATATATATATTATATATATATATACGTATATATATAATAGAGTATATAATATATAATATTATATGGTCCATATTTCATATTTCTACTCATATATATATATATATTATGTATGCTATACAGTAAACCACTTATTTTGGTTGGTTCAACGGTAAGACACAAAAGCATCGGTTTCTGGTGTGGATTCACCATTATTACAGGTGTGTTCTAATCCAAACATCACCCAATCATGTAAAAAATCACTCACAACATCCAAACAACATTCATTTTGTCATGAGGACATTTCAATCTATTTCAATGTATAGATTCCTTCCATTTTTGGAATCTAGTCGCTCCTGAAGAAGTATGGCTGGGATACTTATAATTTAAAGGATCAGCGGTACCTTCGAGAAGGAGGTGTTTGCATCCTTAGGGTCTAATTATATCTAATCATTACCAACACCTAATTCTTACCAAGTTGACACCTAGCGAAGCCCTATCCTCACAGCCTCAGCCGCAAAAGTCTCCGCTTCTAGGAGTCAGAGACACCGGTCTCTCGAAGCACTTCTCCCGAGGAGTTGATTGAGGAGGTTGGGCTGGGGCGACTTACTGAGTACCCTCTGGTAAACTAACATAACTATGGAAAATCACCATTTTTAATGGGAAAATCCACTATAAATGGAAAATCCACTATGGGTAATTTAACATAGCTATGGAAAATGGCTATTTATAGTGGATTTTCCCATTAAAAATGGTGATTTTCCATAGTTATGTAACAGTTTACCAGAGGGTACTGAGTAGGTCCCCCAAAAATTATCCCCAAGGTTATCCTAAGGTTATCCCATACATAAGTGGGCAAGGCCAGTTACTAACCACAAACCACTCCGGACCATAAAAAGAATTCACAGCGTAGGGATTCTGTGCTATAAACTGCATTGTTTCACATTGCAGAGACGCTTATATAGATGTTTATTGTAGGTTATAAAAGTTATAGATCCATAAACTGGAACATGTTCAGAATCAAGAATTCTTCTCCGCATCCTACCAGGAGGTGTTTGGGTTTTCCGCTTGGGGAATGGTTCATGAATCGCTTCTCATTTCATGGTTTTTGCCATGAGTCGTGAAGTAAACCATGCTGCCAATAGTATGTACAGCATAAATCGATATTATATAAGATATATATGTATATATGGTGGTTTCCTAAAATGGGGGGGATCCCCAAAACCATGAGTTTCAATACAAAAATGGTCTAATTTTGGATGATTTGGGGTACCCTATTTTAGGAACCACCCATATTACATAGACATACCTTCATTTGCACTGTATTTGGTGAGATCGTTGTGGGTTCACAAGTCTTACGTGTATATATCATTTCGCAATTCTTTGTTTTTTTGGAAAAAGGTGCGCACACCTACCATTATTTACGTTTCAAAAGACATTCTTTGTCAATCAATTATTAAACATGTTAAAGGTTAGCAGCCCTGAATGTTGGTCCTTTGGTATCCTCTGTGTCCTCCCTTTGGTTGGAGCAATGTTTATTTAGGGTCCCCCATACTCCAGCAGTTATCAATAATCCTAACATGTTTCCATCGTTTTCTCCATAATTGCTCAGACTATCCCCATCATCACCCCCAAAAAAACGAGTTATTATTCAGCTCATCCAATACTCTTTCATGTCATCAAATTATTCCAAACATATATTATATAAATATGCACATATGCATATATGGCTGCAGCTCAAAATGTAAGGTTCCGATACATACCCCGGGACCACATGCGATCCATACCCCATGATCCATACCCATGATCCATACCCCTTTGGAGGACATGATCCATACCCATGATCCATACCCATGATCCATACCCATGATCCATACCCATGATCCATACCCATGATCCATACATACCTCGGTAATTGCAAATCCTGGGCATGGATTGGTTTTGTTTCTGAGTTGTACCTATGGGATTCTTCAGTTTCTGTTTCACGCACGACGTCGCCGCCGAATCAACGAGGCAGAATTTTGAAACCAGGAGATATGTACATAAAGTATCTAACCCGATCCCGCTTGCTCGCTATTGCTACCATAAAGGATTTTATGTTTGTGTTGGTATGATGGCTCGCAATCTGCAATTTGAAGTATACTTGGGGTTGTGAGGGATTATGAACACCACATTTTTCATCAAATCAGCCAAGGGTTATTCACGATTGGTTTCCGTTCCAACAAAGGATTGAACTAGATTTTGATTCTACCACCAAAACAATCAGCCAGGATTTTTAGAAATTCAGGTCCATTTCGTTCCATACCCGTTCCATACCCGAATCATGCCATGTAGGACCCATCCCCCATCACCACCATTTGTTGATATTCAAGTGTATTCAACGAGCTCTTCTTCGAGCTCTTCCTCTGACTCAGATAGTG
>Ga0126342_10015049_pt1:2500-13590 | contig 13590 bp, 11 predicted proteins | sample Cyp1metagenome_FD_92528 | JGI IMG/M metagenome (GOLD analysis project Ga0126342, IMG submission 92528) | Coral microbial communities from Lord Howe Island, Old Settlement Bay, Australia - Cyphastrea 1 metagenome | ecosystem: Host-associated > Invertebrates > Cnidaria > Coral ...
AGGCTCGGGGGCGGTTATAAGCACATAGGGGACATACTAGGTACATACGGCACTTACTATTTAGATACAGCGCTTACAGTATGTGAGAAGTGGAGTTGTGAGAAGTGGAGCTGTGATGAGTTGTGGTGTGATGAGTTGTGGGATGAAGCGGCGCGGCGGGAGCGGGAACAGGAGCGGCGGGATTCAAGCGAAAAACAAGAACCCCACACAGTGATGTGGGGAATTATATGATATATATTGATATATATATATATAATATATAATATATATAATATATAATATAATATATATATATATATATATAATATTATATATATAATGTAATATATATATATATATATATATATATATATTTAATATATATAATATTGAAATAATTGAAGGAAGTTTAGAAGTCAAACTTCCGACAATTTGGCCAGATGAAAAGCAGAGATGGAAAGGGTTAGAGAGAAGAGAAAGAGTAGAAGAGAGAAGAGGGAGGGTCGTTCTCTGTTACTACAAGTTCCGTTACTTGGAAATTAGGGTTATGTAATGAGGGTGTTTCAGGAATTCAAACACTTCTTGTGTTGACGTTCTATGCTTAGGAACCGTCTGGACCGGACCAGCAGACACATAGCGGCCACAATCAATAAGTCAATAGGTTGTATGCTTTGTATATAATCTTACATACGATAGTAGCACCTTACCGTGACACGTGCCATACCCATCTCCCCTCTTCGCAGGCATCAACGGATATCAAAGGCAAATCGTTAGTCAAAGGATATCATAGGTATCTTCAGTATCTTCTTATAGGCAACGGTTCGCTGATGACCACATGATGCCGTATGAAGCCGTATGATGTGCCCACGGGCTACCTCTTGTGACTGTGGCATCGCCCAGGTCCAGCGCTGCCCTCCATTGCTTCGATTTGAACAAAGAACTGGCCTTGACAAAACGGCAAATCGAAGCCACATCAAACACACATCGATGCAAATGAAACAAATTGGAACAACAGAAGTCCAACACAATTGCACCACGGCGTCAAATAGTGTAAGGCAGTGATCAAAGGAAATTTGATTCCAAAAGTTCTCTCTTGCTAGCCTTTGCTTATACAAAGCTGTTGCCACGGGGACAGGTCTTTGGCATTGGTATTGATGTGCAAAACTATGGCGTTAACTTTCCCCTGCTGAATCTCATTGGTTGTCAGGATCGAGTCTCTGCGTAAAGGAGCACTAAAAAGCCTGATCCTGTAAGCATTCTCTTTGCGCAGTATCCTGGTTTTCTAAGCAGTTCAGGTATGCTTGCAAGGGCTTGAATTTGCCAAGCTGCGAAAGTATTAAAGCCTCAGATTTCTCTTCTCAACGGCTCTCAACACTGATGTGGGGAAGCTGATCTTCCACCTTAAAGTGTGCAGGACTCCTTCGATTGTTGTCTATTCAAACTTGAAAGAACTGTTCAGTGGCCCTGCTGGTACAGGAAAGTCACGAAGAAATGTAGTACAGGAGTCACTCTGAAAGTCCAACCAGAAGTATGCCACAAGCGGGAAGGAAATGCATGGTGCAAAAGGTATCACAAAGATTCAAAAAGCATCAAGAACTGAAAAATTAACACCCCCCCAGCTGTAGCATATACGAGTGACCACTAAAGGCATGAATAATTGTGATTCAATGTGAATCAGTGATTCAACTCGTCAAGACATGGTTACCCGGTTACCCACATATCTTAACGACAAAAAGTTGGGCTGAGTGGCTCCATTCGGACGCCTGCAACTGGGAGCAACCTGCCATTAGAAACGCAGCAGATGAATAGGGAGAAACCAAACAAAAAAAGGCAATTAGGGATGACATTAAAACAATTTCAAAATACCCTAAAACTAAACTGAAATAAACTGAAGGCGTCTGTCAATTTCAAAAAAAGGCCAATGGATACTTGTGAACGGATGTGAACAGTAGGTCTGAGGTGCTACCTTCGGCGCTGAGGTTTGTGCTGGAAAGGAATGTACGCAAATCAAGCTTTGCATTGCTGTTTAATTCGGTTCACCTATATAGCCTCTACTGCTGGACATCACAAGTATACAGGTAACATCAGGTAACTACTGTCTCCTAGGAAGGAGGAAGCCTAGATAGAAAAGGAAACCACAGTTGCATGCCATTTCTCTCAAGATCAAATGCTCCGGTTCTTGTGTGCACCTGCATTCATCAATAGCGAGGATGCACAGCTCCACTTCAAGGACTGGCATCAGAGGAGGATGGAAATGTCTGCCAAGAGATTTGCTTGAGTCCAGTTTCAAGTTATACCACTAGCAGCAACAGAAGCATTCTATGGATCTACGCCAGCAATGCTGAGAGGCTGAGGGGTCTAGCATGCTCGATTGGATTGCTTGTGCTACTGTAAAGGCGTTCAAACTTTGAAAGAGTACATGGTATTACAGCAGGACGCAATCTGGAAAACTCGGAACTTGAGTACTGGTAAAGCACACCCAGGCGAAGGTGGGACTGCTTGGGAAACTCAGAACTCATCAGCTTTTGTTTTCACTTTAGCCAATCCTGTCATTGGAATGCCAACACAAAGCCAGTGAGCTTATGGCATCCAGTCTAGACAGCCTATATAAGAGGGTGGGGTATACCTTGAATCTGCCCGAAAGTCTTTTGTGCAAGAAGCTCCAGAGGATTCGTTTTTCTCACAGAGAATGTCCGAATCACGATAGCAGCAGGACTTTCAAACTCATTGAATCGTGTTCATCTGATGGTACACAAACGTCGCTTGGCCGACCTTTTCACAGGCATTGACTGCTGCGTTCACTGTGACGATGTCCTTCAGCAGTTCATCAGCCACCATGGTTGCTTCAGATAAGAACGATGATTTCATCTGCGGGAGAATTTTTAAAATCTGTTCAACCAATTCAACACAATAGGCCATGTTGCAGTTTGTGGACTGTATGGATGAATCGGGTTGGGAGGCATTGCCCAGGCATAGATACTATATAAGTTACAGGCCCGCCCAAAAAAAAACATCACTACGCAAAATCCAGCAGTTTGATGCTTCAAGTTGATGAGTTCATGCAAATACCTTGCAAAAGCCATGAACACTGGACTGAGGCTCAATGGTCATGCGCAAACTGGATCAAACCGCGCAAGCGAAAGCAAACACAGGTGTCACGACGGTTGTCATCCTTTGGCATGCTTCTGGAACCTTGGGTTGCAAATTTGAAAGAAATCTGCTAAATTGAATCAGATGTGCACAGACAAGAACTGTAGAGTTTGCAAGCATTTGGAAACTGGAAACTTGGAAGTCCTTCTCAGAAAGGATCAAACAGGTATGTATCAGTGTTCTTTTGAAAAAAACAAACATGTCAAGTCATGGCTGGCTCAAAAAAAATCATTCAGCAAAAGCTATTCGAAAGCACAGCCAGGATGTGTAATTTATATTAATTTATGAAGTGCATGCACAAGCAATGCAAGCAGAAAATATGGCGAAAGACATCGAAAGACTCACAGCACGTTCTGTTTCACAGAGTGTTCCATGGATCTCCATGAACAAGTGTCAGTCATGTCATGTCAGTTTTCCAATGTTTTCCGCCCAGACCCTCTTTGAGCATGTTCCATCATTTTCCATCCAGCGCCGAGCCACTCATGCTCAGCAGCACTTCAGTTGCAATTTCCCATCTTGGAATGCACGCAATCGCTGTGTTCATAGCAGTGTTGTCCAACCGCAGTTTTGCATCTAGAATTTTGTCCTGCCGGAGGAACAACAGCCACGGATGGGATGAGGAATTAAAGGACCGGATATCCCCACATGTCAATTTCTTCCAATAAGTGGCCAAAGAAACGTGAAAATGATTGAAAATGGGATGGGAGAGGCAGGAAAGAGAAAAGAGATGGTGAAGGATCGGTGTGTGCAAGAAATGCGTGTCGAAGTGAGGTGTGTGAAAAAGTTCCGTGTAAAAGTGGTGTGTGAAAAGTCGTGCGTGTGAAAATGTTGTGGGTGAAAGAGTGGTGTGGGACAGGAGTGGGTGCAAAAGTGCTGTGTGTCCAAGACATGCGTGGGAAAGTGCGTGTGCGTCAAAGAATTGTGTGTGGGACAGACGTGTGTGCAAAGTCGTGGTGTAAGAATGCATTGTGCGCTAAGTGTTGTATGTACAAGTGTTGTGGATAAGTGGTGGGTGATCATGTTATGTCGCCACAACCGACATGCCAACACCATGAGTAGAGTAGAGTAGAGTAGAGTAGAGGTGAATGGCAACCGCCGGTCTTGGCAGCATGCGCAATGTGGCCGAGCAGCCCGCGCAGACCATCATGAGAGCAGACGGTCTGCAGCAGGTTCTTGGCGGATGGAGAAGGTTGCGTCTTCGCACGGCGCATCAAGAGAACCGTCGTTCAAGGAAAACCAGAACGAGCTTCGCAGAGGTACCTGGCAGGTCAGGCAAGCCAGGCATCAACTACACGCATTGAGAACCCAACGGTGCAGTGACTCATGACTGGCTGGACAGCTGTTAGACATGTGGTGCTGACATGTGCTCGACATGGTGGAATTCTCCGCAGGCGCGTCAAAGCCACCCCTTGCCAGGTAGCGACGGGAGCACGCGCACGATGAAGACGGAAAGGTGCCTGGCCTCGAAACCTCGTGACGAGACGTGGGGGGAGACAAACGGGGGTCAAAACGTGCAACAGATGACAGTAGACACATAATTAATAAAGCACACGTGATAGTTACAGTAACGGAGATGCATGCAATGTGACGTCTATGCAAGTGAAGCAAGCAGTATGATTGGAGGGCCTGCCCCTTGGCATGGTGTACACACACACATGCCACCCACCACACAATCACACGGCGCTTTTTAATGCTGGGGTGTGTCAGGCGCATTAGCCCATAGCCCTTGCTGTCTGTCATATGCGGTTAGAAACCGAGCGTTGGCCCCAAGCACACAGGGTTGTGTCATCCTGCACCCCCGGCCAACGAGGTGACAGACAACAGCACGGACCAAGCACGTCACAAGAGACAGCCCAATGCCATAAGCGCGTTGCCTGCCACGCAAAGGCAAGGTCAATGTCACCAAGTGCCACACCTGCCACGCCAAATGACACTGGATGTCACCAAGTGCCACGCCTGCCACACCAAATTGCCCGCCAGCCACGCAAAAAGACCGCGGCGTCGCCGGCGGACCAAGCGTGCCACCAGAGCCAGCCCAGTGCCATAAGTGCCATGCCTGCCACACAAAGTGAAGGTCTATGTCTATGTCGCCAAGTGCCACGCCTGCCAGTAAGTTGTGTGTGAACAAGTTGTGTGTGGGTAAGCTGTGTGTGAAAGAGTTGTGTGTGAGTAAGTTGTGTGTGTGAGGGAGTTGTGTGAGAGGGAGTTGTGTGTGTGTGGGCGAGTTGTGTGAACAAGTTGTGTGTGAACAAGTTGTGCGTGAGGGAGCTTTGTGTGTATGAGGGTTGTGTGTGTGAGTAAGTTGTGAGTTGTGTGTGAGTAAGTTGTGTGTGAGCGGGAGGCGGAAGGAGGCAGGAGGAGGCAGGAGGAGCGGACGGGAGTGCACAACCAAAAACAAGAATTTGGGGGGTCTTGCCATGCGTTGCCTGTCGCATGGACACAAACACACGACTCTTGCTGGCAAGGATCCAGCAAGGCAATTGCAAGTTGCCAGCTACCTTCAAGCCGAGCGTTGCCTTAAGATTTTGCTTGCGGTTTGGTAATGTGTTGCCATAGTTTTGCGAACAACTCTTGTGCTTTTTGGCCAATGGCAAAATATTCAAATTAAAGAGAAGGCAACACATGGCAATACCATGCAATACTCTGACAAAAGAAACACAAGTCGTATCAGGTCGTATCAAGTCGTACGACCAAATAACGTCCAACAACTTTCAAGCCACGCATGACCATGCTGTAGCTTGCCACATCGGCTTGGTTCTCATCAAAGGCATGCAGCACCATACGCCACCTGTCTGGAACAATCTGTAACAGAAAGAAAATGAAAGCGCATCGAAATGATTCCAACTGATCAGCTTCTTGCAAATTGAAGTTGGCACCAAAACTATGTGTTCCTGATTCCTGCGATTGCTGAATGTTGCTGAATGTTTCTGGCTTGTCAAAAATCTGTAATGTCCTTTTACAATCTTTTATATATATTACATGTCTTGTTCATTCTGCGGAAGCCCTGCTGGAGGCCAGTGTCCTAGCTTTCACATCCCTCAAAAAAATGCTGCCAAGTCTGTGTCTGGCCGTGTCAAATCGTTTCACCTCACCTCCCCAGCTTGTCAAACAAGGCAAGCGCCATGTTGTGACTTGTTGGATCTCCTTTCAAGCCACCGGAAACCTCAAACAATCTCAAGAAATGAGCCTGAGAAGCCTCAATGCTGACACGGAGTACTGGACTTCAAGACTTAGGTGTTGCAGGATTACCGAGACACATCCTCCAACAGAAAACCTATTTGCATGACGTACGTTAATTCAAAAGGTTGCAGGACGCTAGGCCGGAACAACGAATCACGAGAACAATTTGTGTCATGAGAGATTCCAGTTTAAATCCACCATAATCCAGAAAGGTTGCCGTGGGCTTGTTTCAAAGCCGCAAGTCTCAACTTCTTTGTTCATCTTTGTTCTGGAAAGCTCAATTGACCTCCATAATGCTACAATGGTCCTTCGATTCGCACACATCTCACCAAGGTCCAAGCAGTGGTGGTTTTAATGGCCTGGCTTAGTCACAGGAATGCGCTAAGAGCGCTAAGAGCTTCAACTAAGATGATCCAAGATGATCCAAGATGATCCAAGATGATCCAAGAAGCCAAGAGCGCCATCCAGTGTAGGGCGTGAATCCATTCGCCACTTCCAATGCAGCTTCCCGCAGCGGTGTTGAAGCCTCACTGCGAGCAGCATAGAGTGGCTGTCTGTTTGAAGCCTGTTTGAAGCCTGATGGGAAAGGCAATCTGCTTCAGAAATGCACAAAGGAAATCACAAGTTGCATGGAGACTGCACAACTAGATACAACTAGATGAGCGGAAGAGTGATGAAGTGTGAATCAAGAGTACACATACAAATGACTGCATAGAATAGACATGAATAGACTGTTTACTAGAGAAGGCAGGCCAAAAGCAACACGTTACCATTCTTCGGTCATGCTTTATCATACTGCAGCCAAGCTTAAACGACACTTGTAGTGACCACAAACAAAATCATTAAGCGCCAAAGAAGAGGCATCTCTTGTGGAGTCATGTTTCCCATACAAACCGTTTACAAACCTCCCAAATTCTTCACTGAGGTTCTGATTGTGTCCAGCTCCAACCCTCGCCATGTCTTGGTAATTTCCAGCAGCTTCATCATTACAGGCCAAGAGCGATCCACTTTGGCAGCTGCGACAGCATTGACATGGACCATGTTGCATTGCAGGCCAGTGCTCCTATGCGCCACAATATGCCACAATATGCAACCCGGACTCAAGGAGAATTGAACCATGTTGAACCAAGAAATGCTGAACATTGCGGAACGCTTTGCTGAACGCTTTGCCATGCTTTGCCTGATTCCCTGAAGATGCTCCAGGCAGTGACTCCACAGCGCAGCATCTGCTAGGCCTTGCGCAAATTTCGAGCTCACGGTGCAGGTGCATCAAAGAGATGAAACATTTTGAAACGAACTTTGAATGCGAAAAAATAAGGTCACCAAAACTGTCAAGAGAATCAGAAACGGCCTTGCATCCCTTACCACTTCAGCCACTTCACCCACTTTGGCCACTTCGGCCACTTCAGCTCTCAGCCCAGCCACTAGCCTCGAAGGAGTTGAGTTTGTTCTTTGTCGCTCAACGCTGCACTTTTCAAGGCACCTGCAATACCTGGCTAATCATGAAACAGCATGAGGCATGAGACAGCCTGATTCTCCAAGAGATATTGAGAACTACAGAACACTTCATTCATCATTAAGAATATGTTTTTGGAACTAAGAATTGGTTTCCCTACTTAGGCAGTCCTTTGCTCTAGAAGTGGCTCTTGAAAAGTCCTCCAGGAACCTTAAGATACTTTATATAAGTAGTTCTTCCAGCTGCACTTTCTGCAAGAGGATTGCATGGAAAACAGCTCGGCAATCTGTCCAATTAGTCCATCTAGCGCATCTATTTTGGTGAAACCGTCCCAAGACCAAATCGCCCAACTGATTTAGCAAAAACTTCTTGAACCTTTGCTCAATGAATTTTGAGGGATCCACCGGCAAAGTATCGTGAATCGTGAAAGCTTTAGAAGAAGGTTGTAGTTGTAAGATTATAGTCTAGTTGATTACAATTGTATGATGTTGTATGTGTATTTATATAGTGTAGTTGTCATGTGTTCTGCAATTCTTGGAATGCAAATCAATACAATACTTTAAATACTGTCATAGTTTTCAGATGTTTTCAGATACGTCCACATGTTTCTTAGCTGTTTGCTGTCCCTTTCTTGGCCGCGCCTTTGAGTAGCTCGGGACTGGCATCGCTGATTCGCTGCAGCAATCCTACGTGCAAATCGGTCGGACTCTCTGCGCTCCTGGGATTCTGCACGATCTCTGGGATTCTCTTTGCGGCTACAGCGTGTCAATAGGATTCAATAGGCAGGTTACTCATGTCACAGAGATAATGAGGCTTCTTTGAGAAATCGAGTGGGCTCTAAGTTGAGACACATTAAAATCTGGCTGCAAATTCAAGCCTGACACAGTTCTTTTGCTTTCGCTGTCTATTTACTTTGAATCTTCCAAACATACATCCAAATACCACGTAGAAGCGATGGAGGTAGTTTGCTGAATCAGGGTCATGAACAACAAGTTTGAGATGCTCTCAACCATTGCAGTAGCCGAGTGCGTGTTGTGCGTCAGGGTCAAAAGAACAATGTTGATTTGATTCAACGAATTTCAAAATATACGTATACTGTATATATATATATACAGTAATAATCTGGATATATAATGACAGAGACTTATAGAGAATACGCGCATTGTACATTACGCAGTACTGATCAAGCCGGACACAATTCTTTCTGTCCTCCTCTTTGCTCTCATGCCACTCCATGGCTTCTCACAACGGCCCCAGGCAGGAATGTGGCCAATCTGGACAACACTTCTTTAGGAGGGAAAGCCTGATCGAAAATGACAAACGCATGGCCAAGTGAAGGTTTCTTGCAAAGAGGAGCCGCTCCTAAGGGTCCTAGTGCACTGAATTTCAAGCTTTTGAAAGACGGCTCCCCCGTTTGTTTGATCTTTGTTCAATCACTTTCATATCTTTCATGTGTGCTGAGCAAAGTAAATCTGAGATCATTTGAGATCTGTCTCAAGAGCAAATATGCCGAGATGGGAAAATGATGATGTATCCACAGCCCCCAAGGTTAGTGCGGTGTGTTATGTTATGTGATGTTATTATTCATTGTACCATATTATACCTTGGAGACCAATTTTACACTCAACAAGGAATGCCAGTCATACCGTCGCAATGCGCAAGTGGAGATGCACATTCCAGCGCTGCGATGAACATCTCGAATATCTTTGAGCAGCAAAAAACTACCACTCCAAAACAAACAGGGAGCTTGTACTGCCAAATGCCAATCACCACTGTCTATATAAGTTCATAGCATATGATGTGCTGTGATGCGATTCTATTCTATCCAATCTACTAAGACTAGACCAAATCCATGTGCGATCATACGAAGTAGTACTTCAGTACTCCGGTAGCACTGTCTGTCCTATTTGTCCTACTTGTCCTTGTTGCCTTGTTGCCCAGATCTTTCCAGGCCCTTCATCCCGCTTGCTCCTTTGGCTCGTCCTTTCGCTGTTTGAAGGCTAGATCCGCACAGTCCTGACCAGAAAACTAACTTCGATGCACTTCAAAGAAGATGAAGTTGGCTGTGCAATCAGCACAGACACACATAACACATAGCACGGACAATGACATACAGATATTCACAACATGCAACTTGCCACATCCCACATTATCTCACCCCGCACATGTCTAGTCATGTCTAGTCTGTGGTTTTCCTCCAAGATGTGCCGTGGCAGCGGGGCAGGCCGCAATGATCCGTAGAACATAGCCACTATTGAAAGCCTCAATCTGGAGTGGTTGATCGGAATCCTACTGGACCTGGCAACATGTTCCGACTGGCCGACTGGATCATCTTGTTTCGAAACACCAATTTGTGGACAGGGAGCCTACAAGTACAATGAGCCTACAATGAGCCTGCAAGACAGAATTTCTACAACCCTAGGACCAAAGCAACCACTAATCTGAGCATCAGTAAATTGCGAGTACATCACAAACCAGTTTAAAAAATACCAACAAAGGCTATCATTTCGATTCATTTCGCAAGTTTGTCCCTGTGTTTCTTGTTGTTTCTTCAAGTGCTTCATGTTGACAAAATTTTACAAATAGAAGCCAAGGCTGCCAAGGCTGCCGGAAAATGAAAATGGTCGCGAGATGTCTCTCAAAATCTCTCAATCTCTCGCATAGAGCCTGTGTGTTTTCTGTTTTTCCTGGAAACCTGAGACAATCTGAGACACCTGGCCACTCCAAGGATGGAAGAGGGATGAGAGCTTGCATCGCGGCATCTAAGTTGGCCTTTGCACACCATTAGGTCGTACGGTAGTACTATGCCATGTGGATCCATATGGCACCAGGCACTGCGGTGATGATACGGTCAATACATGGAGGTCCAATCAAGGATGTCAAAAAACAATTCTTGGTGCTCATGCTTTCAGCATGGTTTTACAGTATCCTGTTCTTTCTACTTGCAAGTTCCTTGTCTCAGACATTGGGCCGCAATGTGTATCCATCATTGGCTCAATTCCTTGAATCCTCACAGATGCAGTCTATACCTCAACGTAGCATCAGTGCATATCAATGTCCTGCTTCTGTTTGCAAGCCAATTGGGGCACAAATGTCCAAGATTGATAAAGATTGTGGATGTAGCATCAGGCCGGCACTTCGATTTTTGTGTGTACCATCAGAAAGGCCTGGCGAAGGATTTACAGGCAAGGCGGGTAGTGGTGGACAGCTGTAAAGACATATAATATCATATATACATTGATATACATATATACATATATACATATATACATATATACATATATACATATATACATATATACATATATACATATATACATATATA
>Ga0126342_10015050_pt1 | contig 13588 bp, 12 predicted proteins | sample Cyp1metagenome_FD_92528 | JGI IMG/M metagenome (GOLD analysis project Ga0126342, IMG submission 92528) | Coral microbial communities from Lord Howe Island, Old Settlement Bay, Australia - Cyphastrea 1 metagenome | ecosystem: Host-associated > Invertebrates > Cnidaria > Coral ...
CAGGAAAAAACACACACACATATATATACATTCATTATAAATGTACATACATATGAATGTACTTGTCATGTTATATATATATTATATTATATTATATGGTATACTATATATATATATATGTATATATATATATATATATGGCTCACTATCCTTTACCAGTTCTGTATTTGTTACGATGCAAATTGGGGGAGCCACACACTCCTCGCACTACATGACTCTGCTGATTGGCAAAGAGGATAGTGCTCATATAAAATAGAACGATTTGGAGGTTTCCTAAAATAGCGGCACTCCCAAATCATTCATTTTAAAAATATTTCCATTATAAACCATCCATTTTTGGGTACCCCCATTTCAGGAACCCCCCATATAAAAAATGAACCATTTCTGAAAAGGTTCTCCAAAAATCATGGGACACCGAAGCGAATCTTCCCTTGCTGCATACGGTTCTCCTTGATGCACCACTTTCAGGCTTTCAGTCATTGAATAACCATCATTACTGTACGATCTCTTCGAGGAAAAAAAACAAGTTGATAAGTTCTATATTGGATAATTACAGAATCCCAAACAATTAAAAGCAAGCACAAGTGCTTCAAAATGACCCACTACTGTATCAACTATCAAGCAAAAACAAACGAAACTCCAAAACACGATCCAAAACTGGTTTTACAGCTTGGCGATTTAAATGGACAATTGCCCGTCTATACATGATAATTATGATGGTTTACCGAACTTCAAAACGGTGATGTTCCAGTTCGCAAACCATTCAAATACGAGTACCAGAGGGTAACAACAAACATCCCTTCCCCCACAACATGGTCAATCTTTGGAAGTCCACAAAAAAAGTCATTGTTTGCATTATTTTGGCGAATTTCCATTGATCTGGGTAAATTAGTAAATTATAATATTTCACGTCACTAACCTGAATTAAGGCCATTTGGGGATGATTCCCCTTATTAACCATGATTTCCAGCGAGGTCGCAATGAGGTCGTTATAATAGATTGATATATAGCAAACAACTGCAGGATTAAACTACCTATCCAGTTGGGGATGTTATGTTCCCATTCTGTCCCAATGATATTCTCAATATTTCTCAGTTAATGTTGCGTCCTGATTAGTGTAAGGCCCCCCGCCTCAACAATAGCTATACCCTCTTCAAGCTTGGGCGCCAAAAATTTTCTTCCCAGGAAAAACAAATACACTAAGATAAGGATTTCAATTGGCCACAATTGAAATCTAATTACAACCTTTTTTTTGCCGATGAACTTGTCGTACTTGTAGTACTTGTAGTGAGTGGGGTTCAGAATGTTGATTGCGTTACCTTTTCCACCTTTTTTTCTTGATGAACCATGCAATAAGAGAAAGAGAAAGAGAAAGAGAAAGAAAAGAGAAAGGGAACGAGAGAAAGCGCAAGAGAGAGAGAGAGGAAGAGGAAGAAGAAGAGGAAGAGGAAGAGAAAGAGGAAGGGGAAGAGGAAGATGAAGAGAAAGAGAAAGGATAAGAGAAAGAGAAAAAGAAAGACAAAGGAAAAGAGAAAGGGAAAGGGAAAGAGAAAGAACAGGTTGCTTTTGTACAAGGCTCTTCTTTCTTCTCTTGGCTCCAGGATCAGCTCTGGAAAAGTTTGCTGCAATTGTGAACCCTGAGAACAAACCTACTAAAGTGAGTTGGACCCTCTCATGGCCCAGTGCCTTGGAAATTTGCGGAAAAGCTGTTCTTCAATAAGGGTTTAATAAGGGGTCTGATTCTTTTGGGACAGGGAGAAAAGCAATATTTTTTCAGAAAAAATGTTCAGATTTTTTTACACCAACATTTTTTTGGACAAACAAATAGTTCCCCCAAGATTTCTTGCCACAATAGCAAACCTGCCAAACAATGCATAGGTTTAGAATAATTTGGAAAAATGGCACAATAGCGAACCTAGCCAGTAATCAGGATGCAACACAAAAAAATTGCTCAACTATATTCTCCCAGTTATAATATATATATATATATTAACATTAATATTAGTATTATCATTATTATCATTACACAGTATATCATTAATCATTATTATATCTTATATTCCCATATATTCCCCAATGATATGACCAAACACCCCAGTTGACCCACCAAGGTGCTTGGTGACCCCTTCCCCGGCGGAGAGAGCCAGCACCACCGGGGTCCAGGACAGCACGCCGTAGGCGATCGCGGCGTTCCGAATGAGCTCCTGAGTTCACCCGGTGCGTTTTACGTAGGGAATGGATGGGTTGCGGGGGGTTGCTGGGATTATTGATCTATGGGTTGCTGGGGGTTGCTGGGATTTGCTGGGATTATTGATAGTTATTGTGGATGATTACTGATAGTTGTGGATCATTCCCAAAAATTCCCGTTTAGCACAAGTACGATATGATGATATGGATACTGTAGGAGTCAAACATGATATGCTCTAAGGCCTATTGGACCACAGATTTTAGTCCATCGGGCGTCAAACTTGAAGCACCCCTATGGGACCGATTTTGGACGGTGTTTAGTCGGTGGGGTACCAAACTTTGACCCGTACCCACATGATATGGACATGATGCTATGATATCATGGGAAAATTGTATGGGCATGTCTGACTATAAGTTCTCTGATAATTTTGAAAGTGGTCTTGTCTCGGAATTGGAGATACGGATGATATACCCTAAAGTGGCAATTTTCATGGACAAATATGCTCATTCTAATCCTGGTATTTTGATGCAAGAAACCATGGAGTTCTTGGGCCCGAAGGCTGGCTACCACTTACATCGTGACGTCGGAGTGAGGATGTTATCATGCAAATGGTATGGGTATGGTATCATGGGAAAAAATATAGGAAAATCATGGGAATATGCGGGAATATGAAGTTACTTATATAATATGGTTTTGAGGACATTGTGGGAAAAATATAGAATAAGTATGGGACTGTCGTTGGAAACTAGGGGAGTAACATTAGAACATGAAGGACAGTTATCTAAATACTGTGGATCACGTATTTGTGGGAACATTCTCTGCGGGGAATCTATCTTGGCTTGGAAAAAATTTGATTGATGAATGGCTTTTCATGCAATGACTCACTATGCCGTAGGCACCGGAAACACATGCAGGAAACGATGAAACTTTCGCCCACCATGGAAATCCATTGCTCATGAGGAAGCCTCCTAATCCGAGATCTAGTCTATAACCTCAAAAAACAGCAAACTTGATGGTTACCCATGGTTACCCCAAAACATCAGCTGTCATTTCGATCTCCCATCGATTGGATTCCCTGACCCTCCAAATCTGATCCAAAGCCATTTTTCTCGGCTTGTCGCCCAGGAGCCACAGGATAAATTGGAACCCATTGCGAGATGAAGCCCATCAAACTGTAGAACCCCTGCGCTGTCGAGGAGTTTTTTCTTTCACCAACGTTGTGAAAAGCCGAGAAATTGGAGGAGTTGACCAATAAGAACATAAGGACGAGCTATATGGGATTATCTACTAGTAGCTCTTGGAATATAGAGCTCTAGCAAGAAACACTGGCGAGTCATTTGTAGTTTTACCATGTTTTACCGGCAGAAATGCATGTGCCTAAGAAAAAAAGAAGGATTGAAAGCAAACACATTTTGAAGAACATTTGGGATTTGACTTTTAGAGACCCACAAAAACCATATATATATACACATACATAGGTGCATATGTAGCAATAAAGACGGGGATGCTTAAACCCAACACCACAGCTATTCAGATAAACAACCGTGGGCCACAAAGCTCCCGTCATTCCGTTGCATCCTGGCAGCAAAAAACCCTCAGAAGCAGAAACAAACCAATATATATATATGGTTGGTGGTTTCAAGCCCCCTGAAAAATATGAGTTGGGATGATTAGTCCCAATATATGGACAAATAAAAATTATGTTCTTTTCAACAAATGCTCAATTCTTCAGCCGCAACATTTTTTGGCCATGCAGTTTCCAAGCCGTGCTTAGCTTGTCTGTCGTGTTTCTACAGCTTAGTGGCATGTTTATCAATGGCAAAATCATCTTTCAGACATCGAAATCGATTTTTGTTCCTTCAGACTCTTCAGACATCTTCAGAATGTCTGAGTGAACACTTTCATATGATTTTCATATGATTTCACATGTTTCCATCATTCCAAGCTGTCGAAAACCCGGGTCGCCATCTTTTTCTGGGGCATTTTTTTTCTGGGGCATGATCCCCATAGTCCCAGACCGAAGCAACCGAGCTGGCAACCAACTTCTGATAATTCAAGCACCAATGGGCACTGGAAAGAATTACATACAAATCTATACACAATTTGTTGTATCTAGTATATTCAATATACATAATGTTACATATACAATTCTATGTACACAATATTGTATATACACACACTGTACAGCCCTGATGGAAAACGAAAAACCAACCGCCAATTCCCAGGTCTTCGTTCCAGGCCAGGAGACCAAGTCAATGGCATAGAGGATCGGCAACATCAGCAGGAACCTGGAAGGGGTCTCCATGACGACCCATGCTCCATCTATGGAGAACCCGGATTTTTTCACTTTCGGAGATCTAGGTTTGTCTAATGGATAGCTCAGAGGGAACATGGTTTCAGTTTTCAACCTGTATATGGAATACATGCCAACATTTTCAACATTGACCAACGAACTTGACACGCAAAGGTAATTATTAAGGTAATATCATAATCAGATGGAGCATCTGGGATATGGAGTTCTCTCAAAATGCGGGACACCCCGTCGGTTAAGTCTGTTAAGAATGGACAGATTATGATGCAGTCAAATAATGTCAAATGTTATAAAAAACCACTAAATTATGGGGTGCCTTCTTTTGGACAAACTCATGTTTAAAAAAACCAGGTCCCTACAAGGTCTTTTTTCTTCAACCATTGGATTTTTGAAACATCATTGGATGACCTTTAAATGACTTCCCTGACAAACCATGAAAAAACTGGTTTTGAGTAGGAATATGATATTGATCTGTGTGTAAATGTACATGCTTATACGCAGTTCCTATTGTATTTAGAATATCATGGTTGTATCTCCCTTACACCCTGATTTCAACTCTAAATCAGATTGTGCCCTCTCATTTGGACGTGGCCATATTGCAGAGTTTACCCAGAAGTAAACTTAACCTTTTCCATGGCAACGGAGTCAACGGAGAAACAGACCCACTTCATTCGCCGCTTCACCCCGCCTCTTCCAATTTGGTGGCACGCTCACCTGCACTTGTCGCTGCCAGGAGTAGGTCCCACTGCTCACCACTTCCGTGGTCGTCATGGCGTCGCGAACGATGTGGGACAACAAAAAGAGCGAAAGTGCAAACGCAGTTCGTCGCTGGGGCCGAGACGGGCAAAGAAGATTGTTTTACAATGGAAAGTGCTGATGGTTGATAAAATATGACGAAATGACATTGTCAATTGTCCAAACCTATTTCAAGGACATGAATGGGGGGGTAAATCCACCCGTGTTGGAGAAAGCCACATGGCCAGTGGTGAACAGATTCATGATATTTCATGATATTTCATGATACTGTTTGTGTTGATACTTATCATAGATTTCCATGAACAGTTATTAAACGATATTGATATACCCCTCTTGAAGCAATCAGTATAACACATCACCATTGGACCATGGACGCAGCAGTGTTTTCAGCATCTCTATGGGATATTCTACCACCAACGTCAGCACAAGGAAATCCCAGAAAAACCAGAACATCTATATAGTGACTAATTATACGTAGGAATGCAACCCATTGCTGGCGATAAAACTTACAAAAAAACAACAACACTATACTGATATCATTTAGCAAATTCAAATGGGAACAACATTGACAATTAATCTCATCTCCCTAATATTAAACACCGCCTAAATGGTCCCAATGGTGTGGAATTTCCCCACTAAACCATGCTTTCTACGGGGTGTTTAATATTAGGGGGATGGGAACACAATGAACGCTGGCCTCTTGGGTTCCCGCCACCAAGTTGGAGAGAAGCTCAGTCGAAAGGTCCTAGGGCATCCAAGCTGCTTCGACCAGTAGAAACACGAGATTCAACCAGTAAGTTGGAGTCTGACCAGCAGAAAATGTCGATTTCACAACCGAAAATTGGGATCATAATATGATCTTAACCAACAAAACAAAAGCGATCCTTTGAAGGAAGATCCCTCTCATTTCGATATTCCAAACCCGTTGACTGACCACAAGGAACCACCAAATCGTTGATGTTCAGGTCTCCCCATTTTTTGCGGGGAAACACACTGTTGAGACATCCTGGACCTCCATAATACTGAAGTTTGAGCTTTCCCCAACTCATAGTAAGATTAGTAAGCATCCTTTAAAATATCACGTGGAAAACCATCTCCGCAGAGCATTTTGAGGTCAACTTGTTGATATTTCCAAATCCACCATCACTAATTCCTGTTGGGCAAATTGCAATATATCCCGAATCAGAAGGTGTTTGAAATATAGCATCTAACATCATCTAACCATACACTCAGTATCTAAATCTTATATGTATATATATATAGAGTCTATAGAGTCAATAAATAATGATATATCTTAGCCTTCTGTGATGTTGCCGGTTTGGATCATCTTACCTTCCTAACCACCTCCCTCAGGTCGCTATCTTGCCGAGCATCATCCATCAACAACGAAACCTCGAACCTGGTATACCCGGAGGACCCACAATGGCACGGTGAACGTAGCCCTTACTGTAGGTTTTGCCTCATACTGAATAAGCCAGAGTTTGGCTGTTTTTTTGCTGGTAGACATACAATGGAGTCCTCTTTTCAGGATCCCCTGCAATGTTTCTTTGGTTCTTCCAGTGATGAGTGGATTTCTATGGATTTCTGTTCCCCACTTTGAGATTTTTTATCACAACATCTTCTGATTATACGGCAAGACGACCCCAAAATGGATTGTTGCATACCGAAAAAAAGGAACCCTAGACCTACGAGGAAGTCACCAGCCTTTGCACCAACTTATCCCATTGGGGCTCTGGACCTGGCACTGGCGTTCCCCTGCTCTGCGCACGCTGCAGCGTCCTGCGACGCTGACCGGTTCGCTTCCCCACCGGGGAGGCCATCAGGCCCCTGGAATTGGCGATCTTCCACAGTTATGGCCCGAAATACCAGTTATAAGTACAATAATAACCCCATTTATGGAATGTACAATCTTATAGCCAATTAAAAATAATGTCCATAACTGCAGCAAACTTGGGGGATACAAATTCGGATGTACTGAAATCTGGCTATTGGGATAGAATGGGATATAACCAGCCGGAATCATTTGCCATCTGGTAAATTAACATAGACCCTGGCAGATAGGGGTTGGAAGATTAGTTTCCATTAAAACTAGGCTATGTTCAGGGTCTATGTTAATTTTCCAGAGGGTACCTGAAAATTAAGATATATTAAGATATAGGCAACCCCATGGTTTACGAAGTTTATCAACATGACACGTGGTGGATTTCCATGTTCATTTGCCGGTAGCTCCGGAGTTGTTGGCATCATTTCGGGTGTGATCTTTTGGGATGTGCGGTAGGTTGCTCTGAAACACCATATCATGAAATCAACATCATCATGACTCGAGTTTGATTCAGCAGCATCATGAGCTGATTTGTTCAAACAGCTCATCTTCACTATCTCTTCATCTCGAATATACATCAACATGGCTACTGCCAAAACCGTGGAGTCTCATCCTTTTCACACCAAACTCTCTGGACATAGCTGGACATAGCTGGCTCTCATACATGTTCGCCCAAACATATTCACAAGGAAAAATCATAGCTTTTGACTCCCCATCTTGACAGAATAATTCAATGGCTTGGTTTTAAAAAGTGAAAATCTACAGGAAAGCCCTATCGAAGGTTCAGATGTCCTGCAGATTTCCTTTCCAATTCAGGGATTCGAACATATTCTAACCATTTCTACCCCAATTAAACCACAATTAAACCACATTAAATCCCATTGAAATCCTATTGAAATCCTATTGAAATCCCATTGAAATCCCATTGAAATCCCAGCGAAATCCTATTGAAATCCTATTGAAATCCCATTGAAATCCTATTGAAATCCCATTGAAATCCCATTGAAATCCCAGCGAAATCCTATTGAAATCCCATTGAAATCCCACCGAAATCCGATTGAAATCCCATTGACATCCTATTGAAATCACATTGAAATCCAATTGAAATCCAATTAAAATCCCATTGAGATCCTATTGAAATCCCATTGAAATCCTATTGAAATCCTATTGAAATCCCATTGAAATCCCAGTGAAATCCTATTGAAATCCCATTGAAATCCCATTGAAATCCCATTGAAATCCTATTGAAATCCTATTGAAATCCTATTGAAATCCTATTGAAGTCCCATTGAAATCCCATTGAAATCCCAGTGAAATCCCATTGAAATCCTATTGAAATCCTATTGAAATCCTATTGAAGTCCCATTCAAATCCCATTGAAATCCCAATGAAATCCCATTGAAATCCTATTGAAATCCTATTGAAGTCCCATTGAAATCCCATTGAAATCCCAGTGAAATCCCATTGAAATCCTATTGAAATCCTGTTGAAATCCTATTGAAATCATATTGAAATCCTATTGAAATCCCATTGAAATCCCATTGAAATCCCAGTGAAATCCCATTGTCCCATTGAAATCCTATTGAAATCCTATTGAAATCCCATTGAAATCCTATTGAAATCCTATTGAAGTCCCATTGAAATCCCATTGAAATCCCAGTGAAATCCCATTGAAATCCTATTGAAATCCTATTGAAATCCCATTAAAGCAACATTTTTCATGCTTCACTCGCCATGGTGACCTCGACCCCCCATCCCCACCTGACAGGGCCGCAGAGCACTGGGTGCCTTTCCAAAGCACGACGCACTGCAGGTCACCTGCGGAACCCATGGCGGAACCCCCATCAACATAATATATATATATATACACGTAACATATTTGATAACCAATACTTCATGATTCGACAGACCTCTTCCCCCACCTCCCTCTGCTGCGGCCCGCAGTTCACACCGCACGCGGACCAGGCTCCAGTCGTCCAGCCGCAGGAGGGGCCGATCATGAACCTGCCGGGACTTGCCGGAGCTGAGGGGCTGAACCAAGACAATTTGGGGGAGGTTTTGGGGGAGGTTTTACTAAAAAAAATGGGTTGAAGCAACATACATTTGGATATATGAGATCGTTATGAATCATGACATAAGAACCATCAAGAACGATCAAGAATGTGGCTTCAACCATCAAAAAGACACACAACATGCGACAGAAAACATGGATCTCATCATCCAATAAAGTGATTTTGACTAGTTGAGACGTCACCTCCATGGGTGACTCTAGGGACATGAAGTATCGTCGACATCTGATGCTTTCACCGCTGGAAAGCAACTTGACATGCTAGTTTATCCTGCCAAATGTAGATGGACAGCATGTGGAGGTTTCCTAGAATGGGGGTACCACCAAATCATCCATTTCTAGATGGGATTTTCCATGAAATAAACCATCCACCTATCGGGGTCCCCCCATGACCATGGAAACCTCCATGAAACGTACTTTGAGGACCCAACCACCCTTGCGTTTGGCAGCTGAGATCCCTATTTCTGTTGGTGCCATCCGCTTATCTTGAGGGTCTGCCCAATGTGTTCTTACTCAATGGCTGATCTTCCTAGATTTTTGATTTTTCATTGGGTCTGCGCGCGCGCCACAACAAGCTGATTTTGGGGTTCTTAGGGGCGCGCGCGCGGACCCAAGGAAAAACAGTTTGTATAAACTTCAGCCTAAGTTTTTTCTTTTACAATTCCATGTCTTATGCTCAGAATCTCCCATTTTGCTCAGCGCATCTCTCTCTCTCTCTCTCTCTCTCTCTGGATTTCCTATGAAGTACTGTATATCCGCACTACGGTTGCTTGAATCCCATTTTTTGGTTAAGTCACACATTCTACTGTTAAATCATGTTAGATCATACTGGTATCACTCCCCTGATTTTCCTTGAAAACAAACACGTTAAACACTCCTTTGTTGCCCTTGAAACGTTCACGATGAAACGTAAGTCCGGTGATTGGCTCAGAATCAGAGGTGTGCATGTCGTTATACCAATATCAGGTTTCCTACAAACACACCGGTACAAGGCGAAAATTGGAATATCAATGTACAAATTTACCACCCCTTTGTGGCTATCACCCATAAGTTGGAAGTTAACCCTGAAGATGGTTGGACGCCATGAAATCCATATGTTTTTTTTTCGTTCAACATCCTTTCTCACCCCATTCTCATTCAACCCCCCAAGAACAACCCCATGAAAAACCAGCACCTGGCCGCGCTGTCCGCATCGCAGCTCTGCCGGTCGGCCGGCCGGGCGGCCGAACAAAACTCCTGAGGACCGCCTGGAAAACGGTCAAAACGGTCGCGGCAATGTTTGAAAAGAGAATGGATCTGAGCAATCAGAATGGGTTTATCAAGGTTTATCAAGCAGAATTGAGGTTGAACGGTTGGACTTGGATGGGTTTCAAAGTTTTAGCCATAAATCAGCAAGACTTTCTGGATATACGATGGAGCCTCTGGTGAACTCACAACGAACTCAATGGATCACGATGGCCATGTTCCGCCATGTTAGTTTACCATAGAGCAATCAGTAATCGAGGAAATTTTAAGCCCCATGTTTGTCGGGATATGTGGCCTCTGTAACTGTGTTGATCTTTTTCCCCACTTATACCCACTTCCATCAGTGTTCGAACGCCGCTGGCCATCGTTTCATGAGAAAAAGTAACTCCCTATAAAGATAGAAAAAGGAATCAACCACTATATTTTGATTGGGACTTACTATTCGACATCTTTTTGGGGATGACTTATACTGATTGTTGAAAATCGGGATTCCCAGAATGGATAGGTTTTTTTTTTCCCAATATATATAGGGGATAGTATAACCTCCTACAATTTTCAAACAAGAGCGGTTCTGATCACTCCTCAAATGAGAACCGAGTTTGAAACACACAAGGTAGTGCCACCATAGCTAGGCAAGCTGGTTTAGAAGTAGTTTCACAATGGATCACTAGGGTTTATGGTGATTATAGATGATTGTGGTATAGATTGGTATAGTCATATAGGTGGGATTTACCCCAATAATCAACATTGGCAGTTTAAATTGCATATTCATGGGATATGATATGATGATGAATATTAATGGAACACAAACCAATATAGCCAATATGATATATGGGTCTTAAAGTTTAGGATTTTGTGGTGTACAACCCGTTGCATCTCGTGATTGATCCCTTATTATTTGATGGCCTTTTCTAACCCGGTTAGAATCCCGGAAAGACGATGGGAATGATAGACATTCTTGGATAGGTCAAAATCAAAGACGGAAGGTATAGTATAAGAGGGATCTATAATTACGGATTTATGGCGCATATATCACATATATGGGTATGGGTCAATACCTATAGATACATTTTTAGTGGGATGAACATCCATAAATCCCAGCTATTTTGGGGTTCACTAGGTACCAGGGTTTTGACCCATCCCCATATATATATATATATACATATTATAGATGTTTTCAAGATTTAATCAGCAAAATCTGGGATGGGGGGATCAGTTACTTCATGTTCACCACTTGGATGTGCATCCCACAAATCGGATGCATGGCTTGTCATCCATTGATCATTGATCTAAGCCATATTTCAAATTATCTAATCCCATATCATTGATCATTAACTGGGATTATCCCTTCACTATCCATTGATCATTGTCCAAGTGATCATTGATCATTAATCTAACCCATATCTGGTTTTTGAATATGGGATAACTGGGATTAAACCCAGTTAAAAACCCAGAGATATGGGATTTTAAATATCTATAACCCAGTTTTTGAGGCATCTCAGACTGGGATAATGCGGGGTAGATTATCATAATTCACCAACCTGAATTCTTGGGCCATTTTTTTTTGGATGATTTCCCTAAAATCAGCCATGATTCCAGGCTTCGGTCGCAGCGAGGTCGTTATAATTTACCCAGATATATGTATTATGGGATAATTATACTAAACTAACATAACTATGGAAAATCACCATGTTTAATGGGATAATCACCATGGATAATTATACTTTACGCAGATGGGATGCACCGGCTGCATCAAGCGCTGGACCTGAGCAGCGGATCTCCCGACTGCGTGTGCCCAGACCGCAGCCCTCGCTGCAGTTGGACCAGCTGCCCACCAGCCAGTGACACCCAACAGTCTCGAAGCACACCTGGGGCCGAGATCACCGAGATCAAATCTTAAGGATATGGGGAAGGGGTGTCATCTGGTGTCAGAAACATCCCTCCGATGATCTTACACATTCTGACACACCGTCCCAGAATTTTATCAAAATTGCGCCGCATCGTCACAGATAAATTTTGTCATTTTGGGGGTCAAAAATGCGACCTATTTATTTATGTTTTTTTGCAGGTTCGACAACCTTTACAGCACTTCGGTGGACAAAACGGAACGATCGGAGAAAACTCATTTCTGCTCGCCGGTTTCAGCTCATCAGCTGTCGCAAGGCCATGCCTGTCTTCTTCAACAGATCTTCTTGGCCATTTTCCCACCTCCATGGGTGAGACCTTATATATTTCCACATTTGCCCTTGTTAATGATTTCTTATAAATTACTCATTAAAAACCAATTTTATTGCCCACATTAAATCCCACCTTAAACATTTATTTTGCCCTTGCGTTTCAAAGCTTGCCATTGTCTGTTTGACCGTGTGGGCTCTGATTCGTCCCCTTGGACCAACGGACCAAACCATTTACTGAAGATCCCTTTGCTATGATTCCATTGCAGCAATCAAATTCTTTTGAACTTTAACGTGGCGTCTAAGATAACTACATGTGATGTGCAAGTCCATGATGTATGAGCATGTACATTAATGTTAATACCCCACCCCACCCCAGCCCCAACGTACCCCTGACGTAGCGTCTGAGTCTAAGAGAACTACATGTGATGTGATAACTACATGTGATGTGCAAGTCCATGATGTATGAACATGTACATGAACGTTAATACCCCACCCCACCCTACCCCCAACGTACCCCTGACGCCCACCCCACCCCTTCCGCCCACAACGTACACCTGGCGTAGCGTCTAAGATAAATACATGTGATGTGCAAGTCCATGACGTATGAGCATGTACATGAATGTTAATACCCCACCCCAACCCCACCCCAAATCCCACTCTTTTTGGACGGTAAAAGATCCGTCTGCATAAACATGTATATATATATATTAAAGAAATGGATATAGATACTGACACAGATATACAGTAGATACATATAAGTATAAGAATATATCATAGATAGATAGATAGATAGATCGATAGATAGATGGATAGATGGATAGGTAGATAGGTAGATAGGTAGATAGGTAGATAGGTAGATAGATAGATAGATAGAAAGAAAAGATAGATTAGATAGATAGATTAGATAGATAGATTAGATAGATTAGATAGATTAGATGGATTAGATAGATTAGATAGATTAGATAGATTAGATAGATAGATTAGATAGATTAGATAGATTAGATAGATTAGATAGATTAGA
>Ga0126342_10015051_pt1:0-12500 | contig 13587 bp, 15 predicted proteins | sample Cyp1metagenome_FD_92528 | JGI IMG/M metagenome (GOLD analysis project Ga0126342, IMG submission 92528) | Coral microbial communities from Lord Howe Island, Old Settlement Bay, Australia - Cyphastrea 1 metagenome | ecosystem: Host-associated > Invertebrates > Cnidaria > Coral ...
CTGATGGCCGGGGTCTGTGAATAGGGATATTTTCGCGAAAGTTCCGCGAAAGTTATGCGAAAGAGCGGGCGAAAGTCAAAGTGCATGTTGAAGGGGGTGGGCCAGTAAATTTTGCAAAAAAAAATCTGTCCTGAGAAGGGATTCCGTGATGCTAGCTGAATGTTTAAAACAAGAAGTGATCTGTGATTCTCTGGCGTAATTTGGCAGGTGGTGAACGAATCTTCATAAGAGATGTTGTTGGCCAACATGGGCCCCGCGAAAGATAAACATGGAGTTCGAGAAAGTTTCGCGAAAGTAAAATTTTTATTCGCGAAGAATGGCCGTTCCGGGATAAAGGAATTTTGATCAACAACCATATATATATATGTATAATTGATTTCAATCTCTGAAAGAAACCATAGCAGCCTTGACAGGAGGCGTGTTTCTGCCATGTGGCCCTGAGGTCCTCGCAGTCTGCCCCGCAATTCTTCCAGGAAGAGTACAACACTGGCGAGCGATTTACTTGGTGCTTCGCTGGCTTCGACTGCTTGAGGTCCAGCTTTTACCCTGAAGGTCGCAGAACCCCGCAGGCAATCAATTCCTTGTGCGGAAGTTCCTTGGCATTCTTGTGGTGCATATATGTGTTGCAGGACACGGGAATATTGACAACTCATTGGTTTTGTCAAAAAAACACTATTAACATTTGTTGGCATTCAAGAAGGTTGACCATCATTGGTTTCTATCAGCGTAGGAGAAGGAGAACTGGTTTCCTGTATCTTGCCTGCAGGCTTTGTGCTCCTGGAGGAAGACATCCAGCTGGAGGCCGAAGATGTGCTGGCACTGATTCCTCCTCGTGCCCATGTCCCGCAGCAGCTTTCGGTTGCTGCTTGCTTTGAAGAACGCCTCATGTTTTTGGGGCTTTGGGCTGGTGGCCTCGAGTTGTGTGAAGTATTATGCTGCTCCCCCCTGTTAGATGGCGCTAAATGACATCGATTCTATTGAAAGGATTGCTCAATGACATAGCCCAACCAATGATCAACTCAGTTGAGCTGCTGCGTGCGCGAGCTTCTGGAGCAGTTCCACTTCGAGCACAGGCAGGGTAGCGAGGAGAAGCTGTTCCATATCCTCATGCACCCCTTCACGCTCCATGCTCTGGCTCGTGGGAACACCTTGAAGGTGTTTGTGACTTGGACTTGGAAGGCAGGCTGCTTCAGAGTCTTTGAGCCCATGAGTCCACAGTCCAGCAGTCCTTTGCAGCATGTAACACGCAAAGGTGCAATTTTTTTGTTGCTTGTATAGTTTTTGGCCGCAGGAAGGGGATGAGGCCTGGGCGAATTGGCCCCTTCCAGTCACATCCGCTGGCGAAGTCGCAGACGTTGGACTGTATGCCAGAGATGTCGTCAAGTTCGGGCGCAAGTTCATCAAGCTTGCAGGCTTGCGCCGCGCTGAGCCACGGGCTTTGCCTGGTCAGGCGCATGCGAGCCAGCTGAGGTCGCTGGAAGAGAGGACGCAGGTTTTCAAAACATTGACATTGATACTTTGTCTTTAACTATGAACGGGGCGATAGCATAGCATCATTAATTATATTGCACCCTGAAGGAACATCAGCCTGCTGGAGAAGTGTTTTTTCACAGAGCGCTTCACAAAGGAGTACTTGGAGCAGCTGACCAGGTGTGGTGTGCGCTTGGGAGTTCAGCACACGATGCTGCTGTGCCTTGGTATGCGGTGTTGTTTTCCTATATTTGCTCAAAAAGATCCTTGGTTACTTAGAAATGACCCTTCAGATGCAGATTTCCGAAAATCGGGCCATTGAAGGGTCAAATCGGGCCATTGAAGGGTGTTGTGTGAGCAGCCCAGGCGCACAGAGGAGCTACAGGTCATTCGCCACCTGGACAATGGGGTGCAGCAATTTGTTTGCCAGTTGCCAGGGGAGCGCCCCACTCACACCCAGAGCCTGTGGGTTTCAGCGGATGGGTACTTCTACGCGCTGTACATCATCCCGGCAGACGTTTCGCACAAGAGCTTCAAGACGCCCACGATGTTCATCAAGGCTGCAGGGTAAAAGCCATGATGGAAGATGGAACAGCCATCCACTGATTTGGTAATCAATTTTCTTTGGTATTGGAACCCAATGGCTTGTTTTGAAGCACTTGCGCTTCCTGAATTTTTCCAAGAAAAAATGCGCACCTTGAAGCAGGCAGAGGTCCTCAAGGGAAACTTCAATGAGAACTTTCAGAACTTCGACATGACGTCCAAGAGAGATGTGCCCTGCATGTGGACTGGCATGAGCGAAGACGATTTCGGGTTCTTCCTGAACGGATTCCGGTTTGTTGCTGGGCTTCAGTTTACATTTGATTTCTACTTAACAAGTTCTGGGTTTCTCTAGGCGGCGGTGATTTATTTTTCAAGAATTGGTGTAGGGTCTGACTGTTTGTTGTGCTGGGAAAAAAACGTCCTGTTGCCTAAGGTGGCAGCAGTTTCGCACAGGCGCCGCCCGTTGGTATTGAAGCTGGAGCGTCGTTCGGACGCTCAATGGAAGCCATTCGAATTGCACCTGGCTCGCTGCTGTGCTTGGCCCTCTGGCGCTGATGATGCTCTGAAGACGGGCCGCTCCAGGATTCCTGAGGGGGCCAGCGCTGGCTACAGTGATCAATGGGACGTGTGACCAGCTATTGCGTAGGGCTGGGCAATTCAATTGCACTGAAGAGCCTCTGACATAACCACAGTCCAAAGTCCACAGTCCACAGCAAATCATCTTTTGAATTTCAGAATTTTGCTTGTGGCTAATTCCAAGTGGCAGTGGCGGTGGAGAGTTGTTCTTTTCCAGAGGCTGCGCATTGCATCGTGCAGCAAATGGCTTGCACCAACCTCACTCAAACCATCTTGTTTGGTGCCATCGGCCTGACTTTTGCATTTGGAGCAGAAGAAAAAACATTGTTTCAATGGTCTGGCGGGCTTGCAGAAGAAAAAACATTGTTTCCCATGAGTCATTTTATCTACGGTTGTTTTCAGAGGCTTTCTAGAGGGACAAACTAACTTTATAATAACTCTTGGGAATGGAAGCAATATTTCCTTTTCCTTTTTTCTAGTCGCACTAGCAATGTGCAACAAAGATGCTGCAAGCTTTGCGCGCTGAGGCTGGACTCGACTTCTTCGTCTTTATTTGCCGGTGGGTTGCTCGGTTGGAGGCTCGCCCTTTCAAGCACATGCATGCCATGGCATAAGGCTTTTGAATTTGCACGTCCTGACATATTTTTAATGTTGTTTCTCTGCACCACGCGCAGGACCTCCGGAGTTTGGGTTGCAAATAATCAAGCTGCAGGCAAGGGATTGCGGTCAATAATCATGTGCGAGAAGCTATGATCATGTCCAGTGTCACTTTGAACCCGGATGTCCCAGGCCAACGCTGGGCAGGCAGTGGCAAGGCACCTAGCTGTGCGATTTTCAAGCCCAAAAAGTCCACAGTCAGAAGCCTCTGACCATGTTCGCATGTGCATTGCAGCAGTCGGCCAATTTCAGAAACCTTTTCATTATAATGCTTTTTTTGGGTACTTTGTCTCAATGGGCAAATTTGATCAAATTTGACCACTTCTCAAAATGCCTAACTGAGTGATTGTGAACTAACTATAGGCATACTGCACCCCCTGGGCTCTAGTGCTGCAAACGAGAAGAAGCCACATCACAGGTGCTACTTGCCTTGCGTGATGGGTCTGCATGTGTTGCAGACTGGGATGCTGGTTGGATGCTGCGCGCAGTCTTCAGCTGCGCGCCCAAAGGTATAAGAGTCCACAGTCCACAGTCCACAGTTCGAGCTCCAACAGCAGGCTGGAGACTTGGAGTTGCACGATACATGCTGCAAAGGTCGCACATCGAGTCATGCTGCACATTGCACAAAGGTTGCAAACTAAGCAAAGCACAGACATTCATTGGCCGGAGCCTCTTGGCTTTTTGTTTTGCACACAAGTGTTGCATTGGTTGCTCAATCAGTTGGTTTGCGATTATGTTTTCAGATTTAAGTTCCAATTTTGTTTCACAAGCAAGGCCTTGCAATGGCAATGGCAGTTTAGTAGGTGGAATTTCAGAGGTGCATTCATGGCGATTTTGTTTGAATTTGGGCCAATATTTTTTGGCACAGTACTTGGTGCGCAGCTTGCGCGCGCTTAGGCTTGGGTGTGGCAGCGTTCTCTTTGTGACAGCACGCCTGATGCCCAGAACAACTTCCAGTTCGTACGCTTCTTCGCATTGTCCATTGTTTGATTTTAGCCTTTGCCCAGATCCCAATGCTGAACAATTGGTTGGATGGCTGGGGTCGGACTTTGAAGGACTTAGTGGCTGATGGATGCAGGCAAGCCTGGATCACTTGCACAGCACCAGTCCATAGTGCACAGTCCGCCTTCCCACCAAGGCTCCAGCGTATAGGAACAGATTGCAGTGGCATTGGAGTGCCTGTGCAGCCTGCCGCACAAGCACATGTGTTCCTTTCAGGCATCAGGCAGCTGAGGCCCCTTGGCAGGTTTCATTGGCCAAGACACGGCCAGAGAAGATGTTCACTGATGTTTTGAGCAGTTCTCTGCTTTCATGGAATTATATGCATCGGGTTTTTCATGTAAGCCTTTCTCGTCAAAGCAATGCTTCAAGAGGACGCAGCTAGATTTTTTTGCGACCGTGGATCGCATACACCAGGTGATGCCATCCTGTTTTGTGTTTCAGAGAATGTGATGCGCATTTGCTGTGTGGCAGCCACCGCAGAAACTCCGGCAATACTAGACATGTAAGGGACGGACATCAGTTTCATGGGAATGGATGGAAACTGCAAAAACACAAGGTAAGTGATGATGGGACCTTTCCAAATTAGCGATGCCCCCTTTCAAGGTTATATATGCGGTTTCGGATGTTGATTTCTGACGTCGTCTCGTCTGTGAACTAACAAGGGCACATGGTCCTCAGAAAGTGTTCTTCTTGATATCCATGTTACATGGAGTGGTTTGCAGAAATATTTGTTTTACTCACTGCCTGCACATCCTTTTCTTGAATGTTTTCATTGACTCTCCACTTGAATCTGTGCCAGTTCGATTGCCCGTACGCTGATTTTCCCTTCCCGCTGCTGTTGTCTGGTGAAGCTTCTTTGAAACATCTTATAATAAATTATTGTCGTTGCTGACGAGTGTTTCCATTGACTCCCCATGTGAACTTGCCTTGTTTTGATTGCCTGTTTGCTGGCTCCAACTTCGTACTGTGAAGCTGCTTCCTGGCGAAGTACTACACAGATACCAACCTGGGAAAATCATGAAGGAAATTTTAGCCATACCCTAGCGACGCCTAAGCGATACCCACGCGATACCTGCCTTCTGTCCCAGATACCCTGATGCGAATCAGTCTGTGACACATTTCTGTTTTCTGGTGACAGACCAGTAGAGATAGCTAGATAGAAAGGTAGCCAGCTGGATAGAGAGATAGATAAATAGACAGACAGATAGATGGATAGATCGATAGATAGATTTCTTAGATGGATAGATCGGTAGATCGATCGATAGATAGATAGACAGACAGATAGATCGATCGATAGTGGCCTTTGGAGAACGGAAATGTCCGTCATTGCAAAACTTGGATCCATTCCTTTCATTTTGATTGGATTTCTGTTGCTGCTGCTGCTGTTGCCGCTGCTGTGGCTGCTGCTACTGCTATTGCTCCTGCTGCTGCTTGCCTTCCCCTTACCGAGCTGCCTGCGCCACAAGGGGTACACGCAGCGGTCGTCGCTGGCCGGGCGATCGGGGCGGCAACTGCCCTGCGTGCTTGAGGCCAACACCCGCCTTGTCGGGCATGAGAGCAGAGCGATGCGCTAATGCGCCTGCTCGGCACGTACCAGTCGTGACGACTGGGTTTCCACCGGGGCCGTGTGCCCTGGCCTCGGGCTGTGCCTGGCACGGGAGGCTTTTATCCTTGAAGTGGAAAGTTGCAGCCGGCAAGCTTCCTTCAGCAGCACGTGCAAAGCGATGGCAGGTCTTCACCTTGTCCGATTGGCAGGGTGTATGGTCTTTCCTGCGCGCTATCTTGCTATAAAGTAGATTGGTGTGCGTGACCTTGCTTAAAAAGGGCACATAGGCAAGGCTGCAAATTATTATTCTGCGTTTCTGTTTGTACAGAGGGGATGAAGGGGTATATGCTGCATGGGGAAGTCAAGAACCTCATGCCTACAGTCACCACCAATCAACTCCCGGTTTGCACCAACCAAGAGCTGATTGCTAGGGAAAAAAACCACCCATTTTCACTTTTCCTGCAAATGTGCATTTTGAGGATTTGCTATCATGAGATTAGACTCCTGGTTCGCACCAACCAGCAGTCTATTCGAGGTGAAAATTTCCCTCTGAATCTACTTTAGTATTGGATTTTTTTCCCCTCCAATTGACTCCCGGTCGGTGCAAACCAACGAAAGCAGCCATCCAAGGGTAAATCGTTGCATCCAAGGGTAAAAATGGCAACTCTGAGGCATCCAAAATTGGCATCCAAGGGAAAAATGCTTGCATCCAAGGCCATCGATACCCTACTACTGAAAGATGACAATGAGGGCAGGCGCTCCTTGTCCATCAGCATCAGAGAGCTGTAAGCATCTTGGCTATGTCAAGTCACAGAGAAGTCAGCCAACTTTGATGCTTTCAGTTTGATGCTTGTGTATTATTCAGAGTGCGCATCAGGTTGATGCTTTCAAAGACTGGGCCACGCTCTGCATGGTCAAAGCCAAGCCGGGCTGCTGCTGCTGTTTCGTGTTTGCAAGAGTAGGGCCGGATGTCTTCACTTTTCAATAGTTAGATGCCATGCTGCTACAAGCCTATTATGGTTCCAAGGCTGCATTACATTGCACCAAGGGGGAGCAGCTTTGGGACTTGGCAGATTTCCTGTTTCGTAGCTTACGTCTTCGAAGAGCTGAGCTGTGGTTACCAAGTTGATTTTGAAAGCGCAGTGATAGCAACACAGCTAGAAGTTAGAGCATGGCTCTTGAGGCATGGCTAGCTGCTTGGCTCACCTACCGTGCCAACTGCCTGGCACCAAAGAAAGCCACTTGGATAGTCAAACGCGTGTGCTCCTCACTGCGAAGCTAGCAGTCAAGCTTGCGCCCAAACTAAGGTGCCCGTGAGGAAGACATCTCCCTTGTTCTTGAAAGTCTTGCAGGTGGCAACCTGGCAAGCCCATTCCTGATGCCCACAGGAAAACCAACTTTCCACGCATTCCATGGAAGCGGCATGCATGGAGCTACCAGGTCAGCCTGCCACTTGGCCACATGTTTGCAAACACTTGCCTCGGAGGTTGCTGATTGCCAAGGTGGCAATGAGACAACGCGAACATATGCAAGTCTGTTGGCATGCATGTCCGTCTAGAAGCGCCTGTATGCAGAGCAGCTTGGCTTCGTTGTTGCAGCGTGCTGTGTCAGAGACGTGAGGCAAGCCGCCATGGTGCTAAGCTTCAGTCAGTTTTTCTAGCTGGCACATGGAAACATTTGATTTGAACGTTGTTTCGTTGGAGGCTGGCAAAGTACTTCTTGAAAGTTGCCAAGAAAGCCTCTGGCACTTTGGGCTTGACAGAGGCTGTGGTTGGCTTTTTCAAAAACACGCAAGGAGTTGGAAATCGCAAAGCTGTTTTGAAACCCAAGCAGGCAACTGACAAGTCTTTGCGTAAACACCCATCCAAAGCCCGCAATCCACAACTCAAGCGCACCATGAAAAAGGTATTTTGGCTGCATCTATCAAGCCAGCTGTTGATGGTTGCTGGACATGGATGGCAGTTGCAGCTAGGATTGGGTCTCCTGCTGGCGTCTTGTGAGGTAGGCATCTTTCCCAATACAGACATAGCTGGGCTGACCTTGCAGCGAATGTTGGTGTGGGCCAATGGCGGGACATGGAAGATCGATCCCGACCAGAGACCTGTATGCATAGCGGAGCCTTGCAGGGTTTGAAGATGGCACCTTCTCAGAAGAAAAAAATGTGGTCAAATGAAGCCAGAATTGCCCCAATTTTTTCGGGGCGGGAGATTAGGATTAGATCTTGGTGGCCATTCAGTTTCTCGCGTTCCTTCAATGGCGAGCAACAACGCATTATTTGCTTCAGCGATGTTATTTTTTAAATCAAAGTGTCCAAGAGATTCAGGGGGGGTGTAATTATGCAGTCAGTCGCCTTCTTTTGAAGCCATTTGGCATTCTCATGGCCCAAGTTTCCAACCGGCTTGGTCCAGCCAGGGCCGCCCCTACGACTATTACTATTAGAGTCACAAATCCTGGCTATTTTTTGCATGCCCAGGATGCCGTTGATCTGCAATAGTGTAGAACGATGGACGAAAGCATTGCCAGAAAGAGCCATTGGCCAATATGCCCTTCCTGCAGCGAATTCCATGCCTGCGCCGCCAGCCACCCTGGCTCGGATGCCGGTGAGTCTGTAACAACAGATGACTACGTCTATTGAGCTTGCAAGCCCTAGTTCAGATCTAGATACTGCTGTCTGGGCATTGCTGGGTGCTAGTTACGTTTGGAATAGCGATCCGCACAATGCTGCAACCTTGACAGCGTGCGCTAGTGTTGCTGGTCGCTGTGTGATGCGTCCGCGCTGGGCTTTGCGTGGTGCTGGTGGCTTCGCAGCGGCTGCGATATCTTAAAGTAATGGAAGGGTGTAGTTTCTGTAACATCCCAAGTGCGACCTTGAGACACCGTGAGAGAGTGGGCAAACTGTTTGCGGGCATTTTGTTACCCCCAAGATGTTCATATCTTGGGCCATGGTTTTATCCCTCTTCACCCATTGCAATTAAGTGGAGGGCTATGTTCTTGTGTTTATCAAAGTTCATATGTGGAGTGTTTTACGCACAATTTTGAGGCGAAATGCAGCAAGAATTCAATTTTTCATTCAAATGAAAGTAAGCAGTTCATAGATGCCCACACTGCATATCATACAAGAAGATTTGGCATAGTTCGGAATTTCTTGTTTATCAGTTCTCAGTTTTCAGGAGAAATGTATCCATATGGAATAAAGCGACGACACTGGACAGACGAATAGAGACACATGGCGTCGGAAGCATCCAGGTCCTTTGCTAGGGCATCTACCATTTGGGGCGGTGAGACTTGCAGAAAGGCAGCCCTTTTAGGTGATTTCATTTTCGAGCCATCAGCTTCAAAATGCACTAGCGAGGTTTATTAATTGCTTTAGGCTGGGAGGTGTGGGAATTCCATAACGTTTTAACGGGTCACTTTGGGGTTCATGATTTGGAAGCAATGCGCCTGTATACGGTGTTTTGTAACGTTGTTGTGGTATGGGGCCAGTTTTGCAGCAGTGGTGGTAGGAGTCATCGTATCGGAATTACGGAAGTTCTTCATGTGTGCATGCGCCCAAACAATATTCCTGGTGGTTGGCGCGTAGTAGCATGTTTTAACGTGTGTTCATAGCAAGTGGCCCAAAGAAATGGGGTGGCCCCATGCCAGGTAAGGAATATCAAGGATTTGGCATAAGATGCAGCATCCAGGAAATCCAGTCCGCCCAAAACCTTGCTTGAAGTGGCACCGGCCGCAGTGGCCATCAATTCTTTTCGTGGTTGGGCATTGCAATGGGAATACAGCGTGATGTTGGGTAAACAAGTTGAAGAAACACTCAGATCAATAATTGATACTCACTTGTTCATGCCTTTTTTTTAATGGTGAGGGGCCAGCTTTTTGTTTTTGATACGACCAATTTTGAAAAGATGCTTGTTGGCTCAGAAACCAACGCGCTGATTTATCCCCGCCATAATTACAACCTATCCCTTTCGTGGTTTTGATTTTCGCTGGTCGGCCTGGAGATTTGACGGTGAAATCACATGGCTTTAAAGTTTGACAACCATATCATGTTTTCAAAATCGGGAAATCGCATAGTTTGGGACATTGACCGCGTAAGTTGATCAACCATGAAATACACCAGTTCATTGATCAGAAAAAACATGTCCCTTCACATTCACCGTCAAACATGGTTGAGGGGTCAAGGCCATGGTACCGTGCCAGCCAAATTCGGTACCTTCCTCGTTGGCAACTTGTTTGATAAAGAATTGATACACGTATGAAATGTATTAGTTGTCATAAGCTCCTTTGTTTCTGAGTCAGCTGTGCAATTCTTGTTCCTAATGTGTGCTATCAAATTCCAGGAACGATGTCCCTTGGTTTCTGTTGCCTAAGCCCTGAACGGTTCCTGATGGATCCTTCGGCTTGCGACGGCCACAGCTGACGTGAGCCCCCACAGGAATTAATCAACCCAACATTCCATCAGCCTTTCCAGCCACGGGGCCGCGAAACAAGTCACAGTCCATACTGCCGAAAACATGATAATGGCAATGGGATCCATATCAATATTTAATACATCTATTTACACACACAAATATATAAATAAATAAATAAATATATATATACATCTACCTATCTATTGTACCGATGTTAGTGCAAGTCTCCAAGATCATTATTTGTTCCTTGGCTGAGGATTGGAAGCATCAAGATGGGGGCTCGGAAGCTCATGCCCAACCACATTGCAGAGCACTGAAGGCGCTGGATCATCTTGCTGACCTGGAGAAGGTGGATCAAGATCAGGAAGTGTGGCCTCTTGACTGAACTAGATGGCAAAGAAAATTTAGTGATGTAAGCTGTTCCTTTGTGTAGGAGCCGCCCATGTCCCACAGCAGGTCCTACAATTGCAGTCAAATACCGTGAGAGTTGGCCGCACTTATCCTTTGCTGCAATATGCCAGGAACGGGTCCAACGCCAATAAGTTCCAAGTTTGGTCTGGGCTCCGTGTGGACGAAGCGGGCCATTTGCAGGAAATTCCAGCGCGAGAGGTTGGAAGAAGGGGGCCGGCCTTGTCGATTGAAGTTGATGAATTTGTCGTCATCACAGGCAGCTGCAAAGCTGTGCAATGCTCGCGGAGCTCCATTCCAGCTGTCATTCAGGTCCCACGCCCGAAGGATTACAAATTCGCAGTGCTTCAGCCTGAGGAACTTCTGCTTCCAAGAGGGCAAGAGCCGCTTGGCAGCACCACCTGGCATTTCATTACCCCGTTCGGCTTTCACTGCATGTCGATGATCATGATGGTGTGTGCAAAATTGCAAAGCAGCGGCATTATTTTAATTATTATTGCCAAATACAGGCTGCTCGCATTGGTTGCAAATCTCGGAAGGCTGCAGCTAGCAGACTTGATTTCCATGTTTGGATTTCAGGCTAGAGGCTATAGTCCACAGTCCACAGTCCGCAGAGCAGCGCGAAAATTTGATAGAACTTGCTGGCCTGCTGGCTGGATGATAGCTGTTTGCCAGGGAAAAAGCTGGTGACCCTTCGGCGCGCAGAAATGATGCTTCCCTGGCAATTTTGCATAGAATTGTCATTTGAAAGGTCATTTGCATGCAACCAAGGGTCTTGTACAAAAGCTGTTACATTGGCACTGCGTTCCTTCATCCTTTGCTTGTGTCTTGCGGCTGTCGAATAGCTAGTGGCATATAGTCCCCAGTGCACAGTCCACAGTCCACCAAATCGTTGGGCAATGGTGCTTTGGCAGGGCTCCCAGCCTTCCATGCGGCTGACGTGCAAAACAAGAGTGCCAATCACGCAGCCGAAGGGGCAGCGACCCAACATTCGGAGGGATTTCATTTCCATGCCTCCACCTGCCACTTTACCACAGAAGAAGAAGCCAGCAAGCAAAGTAGCATTGAAGCCGTCAACATTACCGCTGGCTGAGAGAGATCCTGTTTTGGCAACTCAGAGAGATCTCTTGATGAAAATGCCTATGTGGAAGCTCAAGAAGCATATGAAATACCTTTCAGCTTCTGCGCCTTGCAATGCAACATGTTTTCCAAATGCATAGCCAAACGCTCTTACTTTTCCAATTTTAAAAATTATTGCTAATGATCTTGTCATTTCAAGTCAGGACAATTCCTACGCCAAAGATTTTGCTGGCTTCATCGAGCATTTTCTTCGACGGCGACGTCCTTTTGGATGAGTTGAAGCTTTTGTTCCGTAAATATAATTCATAATTCCTAGATGTGTGTGCAAAAAGCGCATCGACATGCAATTGCCAAGAAACATTTCATGGCTTTCGCGCAAGACCGAGCAATGATCCAGTTCGGTAAAAGTGCGACTTGCATGCATGGCTTTGGCAAACTGCTGGCTGATTTCAAAGATGTTTCAAAACAGCATTTCCATTTTCGGCAGTAGCTAGTTCTTGACGGTTGCCCATTTCCATTCCCATTTTCCTTTCTGCCTTAGAACGAAAGAGTTTTTGAGAGTGTTCCATGTCCGTTTGTTTCCATTTCATTTGCACGGAGAAAGATTCTGAGCGTTTCTTGCTGTTTTCTAATCCCTTTCTTTTCATTACCATTCATCAAACTTGTTGCTTCAACCCTGAAAGATTGAAATTGTTGGAGTTTTTTTGATGCGAGCCCTGAAAGATGCGAACAGATGAGATTCAAAGATATTGGGATATGAAGATATACTACAATAGGATATATTCCTATAGTGACAAAAAGACATACATGGG
>Ga0126342_10015052_pt1 | contig 13585 bp, 15 predicted proteins | sample Cyp1metagenome_FD_92528 | JGI IMG/M metagenome (GOLD analysis project Ga0126342, IMG submission 92528) | Coral microbial communities from Lord Howe Island, Old Settlement Bay, Australia - Cyphastrea 1 metagenome | ecosystem: Host-associated > Invertebrates > Cnidaria > Coral ...
CTTTTGTGGATTACGGATATTCACGTCCCTGCTCTTGAGGGACAAGAATTGTTATCCCATGCCATGAAAAGCAAACAATTAGGCATAAGGATAAGAAAAGGTGTTTATAAGGTTTACCAGGTACATCTATCTGCAACCGAAGTGTTCTGCAATTCGTCAAAGCCTTGACATGCCCCAATCAAAAGCAATACCAGGGGAGACGGAAGTCACAGCGCACTATACCAGAAAGTCCGGATCTTTCACAGGTGAGACATCCATGAGCCACAGTGACATCACGCCAGTGTGACCACGCGAAGAATTGTACACAGCCCTAGTGCGAAGCGGATGATTTCGCTGAAAGCGGGGAGCATTTTCTCCGCCCCACATGCATGGAAGCAACCCGGTCATGTAACCGTTCTCGTTTCCTGGCTGTGTGCCATTGCCATACATGACTCCGTGGGCATTGTCCTTTGAAGCGTAGACAAAGCAAAGGGTCTTGTTCGTGACGTTGTCGATCAATTCGAGTGAAAGGCCTGCAACATGGAGGTGGGGAGAAGCAAAAACAACGTCAACAAGGTCGTCGGCCTTGTGGTTGTCCTTTGGTGCTTTGGGATGATTCTGGTAATAGCCAACTGGCTGCACCGTTTCCACCACATGAAGGCACTTCTCAGGTGGAGTGCCGGCTGCACATTGCGGCACATCATACTCAATGTTCTCAAAACCTTGGGTTGTGCCAGTGACATCACAACAGGCACTTGGCTCCATGTGACGGGTCTCAGGAGTAGCATCCTCATAGTAGAAAGTGTACTTCATGAAGATTTCATCCTCGGGTTCTTTGGAACACTCCGGATCACTGCACTCCTTGTCTGTATCAATAAGGAACACTCCATGCTCACAGCATCTCCATCCACCAACGTAGGTAGATAGACTGCAGGAAGGGTTTCCAGTGGCTGCAAAGCTGGGGCTGCATTGGATTGGAGGCTCCGGAGGTTGTCCATCAATAGTTCCAGCAGCCACATCAATCTTGCGCTGAGGTGTGCAAGGGCACTCTAGCAAAGGAGAGTACGGCAGGGATTTGTTCTGTGGCTTGTTGCTCTTGGTGTTGATGACATGAAATGTTGGCATCCAAACCTGTGGTTTCTTGATGACCCTGCGGAACGGCTTGTCATACCGTTGCGGGTTGTGTCGATACTCTGCGCCGGCAGCGCTGCCAAAGGTGACCAAGTCCTCGTTGTCTCCAAAGGAGGTGAGGAAGTTATGCATCGGAGCTCGGGTCATGCCGTGACAGTTTCCGAGCATCCGAGCAAACATTTTGTCTTCAGCAGCATGCTGGAGCACCTTGTTCCTTGGTTGTGCTGTGACTCGTGAGTTTCAACAAGTGCAACTTAGGACTTAGAGCTAGGCTCTAGACCCTTCTTCACCGGCATAAATTTCAACATGCTAGATCATGAATCATGCGAGTTCTTGCAGCAAAGCCTCATAGTCTCAACGCGGCCCATGGACAAAATGTAATGATGCAAGTAATGATCATTCAACTTGACCAAGTCCTCTCCGCCCGCCCTCTGGGCGGATACGAACCATTTCCACATCAAAGCCCGTGATCGCCATCTCCTTGTCCACAGCATACCTTGACACAATATGCCCTGGCAGTTTCAATGGTCCCTGCTGATTGTTGTAGACCTCACCATACCTCAGCTTGATAGGTGCCGAGTAGACCGTAAAGTTCCCTTGCCAATCTTGCCCAGCTGCACTTCCAACGGAAAGCAAAAGGAATGTCTTCCACATGGCTCTCCTGAAACCACGTAGCTAGCTCTACAAAAAGCTACAGTACTATTCCAGCCCCTCGAACCACAGAGAGAAGGATACATTGGAGACATCCAGAGATTGGGTCCATACATGGCATATCAATTTGTTCCTTTCAACATGAATATGTGACTGCAGCGCGTCATGCTGAGGCAGGCTTAGACGACTTGCAATAAGTAATGAACCCTGCCAGGTTTACACACGCAGTACTGAGCCCCTAGCTTCGTGCAAACACCGCTTTTCATGTTGAACCTTGGAATAACCCAAGACAAAAGCATTTGCCAACAAATGGCAATCAGTATTATTATAAATACAGCAATTCTCAATATAGCCAATCAACATCAATCAAATCAATCAAAACACATGATTGAAATTGAAATGTGTTCCTCTGCATTGCTTCTTGTACCTCCTTCCTTCATGTCACGCATATCATGTCATGAATTATGTTAAGTGGAGAGTGGAGAGGGCGGATGCAGTGGGGGTCCACGGGTCTACCCGGCTACCCTCAGCAACATGCCACAGATTGTCTCAGCTTGTGGCTCTGAGTTGTGGAAGTTGCAGGTCAGGGTTGGCACATCCGGCCTTCAGGTGCGGCTTTGCCGGGTTCATGCGGGTTCCCGATATGAGGCTTGGTTGAGCCTCACTTCTGGTACACATGGTGTCGCAAATTGCCAAGCTGAGGCATTCTGAGGATGTGGGCCCATTCTCAATCTTCCCTTGCTTCATTGGCAACCCCAAGTGTGGGCACTTTGCATCAACCTGGCAGTGTGAAAAGCATGCTCACAGCATGCTCACAGCTCTGAGCTGGCGTGACGTTGTCAGCATGTTGAAGAGTTGCAATAGGAAGCATACTCATGCATACACAAAGATACAAAGATGGTACAAAGACTTCAACTCTTTAAGTCTGCAATGATTTGTCGGTTTGCCAACAGAAAGCTCCCACCGCATAGTACTTGCCATCGATCTTGGTAACTACCTGTCTCAAGGTGTCTTGGAAAAACAGCATGAAAATTCCACAAGTGTTGTACGGCCTGTCCGCTGGGTCTTCCAAACTCCCCAAACAGTCTTCCTAAACCAGGTTCAGCCAACTGTTGCCAAGTTATATGGATCCTCTCAGAAATATTTTTACATACATATTCTGAGATATTCTGATCATATTCTGCTGGAATAGGAGTTTTGCTGTCAAAACCAGAACAAATACTGTCTACGTTCGTATCACTGCATGTCATACAGAGAGAGAGAGAGCAGGTCAAACGACAGTATTTCGCCAGGCTGCAATTGGCCCATCATCACCGTCAACGACGACGCGGTCGCCTAGCAGCAAAAAGAAATATATATCCCATATTACTTTCCCATGTTTGAATCTAGGACAATATCATATAATATCATACATTATCGGTATGAATCAATTGGCTACGCAAGCGACAGGAAATCCTCAAAAGCTGCCTTCAGCTGGGGGTTCCTTCACCTGGGCGCAAACCGCCCATCTGGATGTCTTTGGCTGACGTCGGTAGCTACCAATGCCAACAAAGCTGGACCTGAGATGAGACGCTCCCAAATACACCTCTGAGAGCATGCACAAAGCGTGTCTTGATTTTCTTGACATAATCAAGAACGGCAATTCTCAACAGTCTGAGACATTCACTGCTTCCATGCTGCGACCATGCAAAGCAAAAGAAGGAGTGGAAAGAGCTTCTGCGAGCGCTGCTTTGAGGCCGCCATTGAAGCAATTTCGGTGGCAGTGCCCAAATCTAAACTAAACACACAGTACTGTACTTGGCACGAGCCAAAACACGTTGCAACAGGACCGCTCGTCGAACGCGGCAAGGTACGTAATTACACTCAAACTACATCTGGAGTTCTGAAAATATCCTGTATGTAACATTATACGAGTACTAGCTGCTACTAGTAGCGGTGTGCATGTGATTGCATGTGAATGTGTTCAATCCAAACGACCCAATCCAAAGCAGCCAAAAGCTTTTCTGCACCCTCAGCACTTTCTGACGAGCTTCCAGCAGCTGCATTCGCAGCAGAGATATACTCGTCCTGGTGCCGCTTCTCATCTTATTTCCGATAGCTATCTATGCTGCCTACTATGTGAACTACGCCTCTTTTCCATCTTTTTCATATTTTTTCATGCTTTTCGAATCTTTTCGAGTCATTCTCAATGAAGGCATGACCCTCGGCATGACCCTTCGTTCTGGTCCTGAGAGCAGGTCTTCCCTAGTGCGAATGCATCCCTTGGATGTTCAGAAGCCGGTGGAACTCACAAACACCGACGCAGTGGCAACATAAAAGGTGGGCTGATGGGGCAGTGGTGTGCCTTAGCCCTAGAGTCACTGTGGACCAGAAATTCTAAAAATTATCAAACAACATCAAACAACCATAAACAAACTTCCAGAAATCACTTTCGTGTCTCAAAGCAACTAAGCAGTGAGTGTGAGGACCGTCCCATCCACAATTAGCGCCGTGCAAGCAGTATATTATACCGACGTGGGCGTGCGGTATCTGTACCCAAGTCCAGTGTGACCAAGTGGTGACTTCCAAATGTCACTGTTGGGAATCGAGTACGTACTATATAATGAAGGATGCAGCGCAATTGGGCTCAGAAACAGCAAGTGAAATCTAGCATAATAAGCAGAGTTGCGAGGCTGCGATGAACTTGGCAGTATTCCGAGCAGCAACCACGTAAAGGTCGCGCTCTGCTTGCAAAAATGAATGAAAGCCATACTTCCTGGGGGGTAGAGACACGACCCTAAACTCTCCTGGACAGTTGATAATAATGAAAATCAATATTGGGCACTATTATATCTCCTGGGAAGCGTCAAATAAGAAACGCATGGATGATCATAAACGTATGATTTACTTCAGTACGGTTCGCTTGAGAGACCTTGAGCCCACAGTATCTAAAGTAGGCGAGAGGCTTAAAGAGCAAAGAGAACGCGGACTGGTCATCGTTGTGATGTCGAAAATGGGGATAATCCGCGAGGCCAAGCACCTTAAACATTGACAAACCATTCCAATTTCCACGAGGGACCATGGCTGCAAAAGAGCAGAAACCACATGGTCAGAAATTAAATTTCAAACGATGTCAAAAGTTGTGATAGTCACGAGAGGGCACTGAAGGCGTCTCTGTGATAATGCGTTCATCTTCACAAGCTCGAAGCCAATTCTCCATAAATCGGATGGCCAACGGAGTCTTACGGACCAAGATAATTCCTGCTAAACATGCTGCGTCATGCCTATCCATGCGCCTGCCTGAGACAATGGCAACCAAGGGCAAACTTCGCAGCGTGAACAGCCCACAGTCCTGTGGCTATTTGGTTGGTCTTGACGATGCTTTCCTGAACCAGGATACGGAGAGAAAGTACAACCTGATCTGAGGTCCTATGTGTTGACCGCAAATGGCAAGCTCTACTTGAAGTGACAGGAGCATGTCCGGCATGTCAGTGTGCAGCCCAGGAGCATAGTCTGCATCCAGCAAAACAAATGCATCCTTGGCAAGAAGGATGTGGATGCAATTCATAGCGTGTCGAAGTGGCTTCATCAAACGACTGAGCAATCGTCTCGCTTGGTGACATCTGCTTCCATCATTGGGGTCTGAGTTGCCTCAGCTGAATCAGCTTGCGGCAGTGTGCAAGCTCAGCCCAGCACACCTCTTTACGCAATCTCCCTTGTTCAGGCATCACCACCCGAGGTAGCTGCAGATACATCGCTTTGTGCCAGGTACTGTTCCACCAAAGATCGCAGCCTTGCAGGGATGCTGCATACATCAGGACGCGAACCATATGATGCAGCCCCAAAATGCCTGTTGATACCAAATGAACCCACTGAAACTCTGCCAAGAAACGGGCTGATGAAATGCACCCCGGCATCAGTCCAGAGAACCTATAGGCAATCTCAACACCAGACTTGTCACTCGGCAAAATGAACTCGTCCCTGCTGGAGGCTCATTGTGCTTTGCCAAATATCCTTCAATTACAATCATGATTGCAAAATATTGTTTCATGAATATGCTACTATAATACATTATACTACTATTGCTATGATACAGAACACGAACAAGAGGCATACTGCGGCATACTGCATACTATATGCGTCCTCTGATGATTCCGTCTTCGAGATGTGATCCTTGTTGTATTTCATGCTATTTCACGCTATTTCGCCATAGCTGGAATAGCTTGATTGGCACAGCGCAATCCAGGTAGGGGTGAGAATACCAGCATGACGCAATCAATCTATCAGGAATGCACATGTGAGATTGATATAGATTGATAGTTGCACCGTTCGATAGAAGAAAGCACAATAAACCAGTAGATACGTCAGGGGACCGTAGATCACACTAAATAAGTCTGGTCAGGTACAGTAAATGGATGGACAGACGGATGGGGGGATGAATTCAACATAATTCAACAATTACATATAGCTGGCTAGGGTTTGGATGCTGCCAGTAGACTGTTAGATTCAGAATCAGATTTTGCTGACCTGTTGGAGTTTCAGGACTGATGTGCAAAGATTGCTTTTGAATGCTTTTGATGTATTGCACTGCACTAGCTCAGGAAAACTAGCTTTGATTGTTGTATAAATGTATATAATCAGTTTGATGGCATTGGACTTTGGGTTTATCCCCCAAACACTCATTGCCTAAGACTGCGCAAAAGGCCACACCTTGGTAGACTTCATTAAAACATGAGACCAATTACACAACAGGAAAAGTTCGAACATTGCAGCAAATTCCACTCACCCGACCCCAAAAGTTGCTGCAGACCGCACCAGCAGAACGGAAAGGACCAAAGGGAGAAGACGAAATTGGATCATGGTGCAGTACTGCAGTGCATGGCAGGGGATGCCAAGAAAGAGCGAAACCGGAATCGTTGTATGGAACTGTTCCTCCAAGCAGCAATGTCATTCCAGTTGATTGCGGGATCTTTCAGCGTCTCTAGTATCACATACGGCTTCCACACCTCAGCAGGGACAAGAGACAAGTCCCTGGCCCTATCATGTCACTATTTTAATGCCAGCTTTGCAGGGGCAAAGCATTTTACAAAGCATTTTGCAAAGCATTTTGCAAAGCATTTTACAAAGCATTTTGCAAAGCATGTTGCCAAGCATGTTGGGTCATTTTGACACGTGGCATAGTAGCCGACTTTGCCCGATGGCGCCTTGCCACTTGTCAGTTCCGTGCCTTAGGGACAGGTGTGATCAAAATGATTAAGATATATCAAAATGGTTAAGTTAAGAGATGCTCAAAGTCTTTGACAAAGAGAAACCATGGGAAAACTACAAGTCCAATTACCTCTGAGCATCTGTCAACGCTGCATTAGTAACATTAGTAGGTACATGTAAGTACCAGACATACCAGTAGTTGTCTCCAAATCTTCCGAGCAACACCAATATGAAACGCCCAAGCTGTACATCCACCAACTCTGCCAGGGAGCTTCGAACAAAATTCAGGAGATGATCGTTGCGAGACCTGAACTCCGGAGTCAAAAAGCTGCCTTCCAGTGCCCGAGACTCATTGGCCTCGGTTGGATCGCAACCAGGACTCACTTGATATCTTGATATCCTGATATCCTTGGCAAATCTTAGCACCAGAGACATGGCAACAAAACAACAAAGAAGACAACAAAGCAAGATTGATACATTGCAAAACAGTGCATAGAAAGTAAATAACCATGAAACAAAATGAAACATCAGGCTAGGTCTGACTAGATCTTGTGAGTCCACACAGAAAGGAAACCTTCCAAGCCCTGCAACAGTGATACCACCAGGGGACGCCAAACTCCAGAGCTGTGCTTGAAGACCTTGCCTGTTCGACTTCGCAACAACCGTCCGCGAAGTTCACATGGACTATGCGAACCTTGGCTTGGCTGCGCGCAGCACAAGATTCGCGGCCCAGCGCAGTGATATGTCAATCACTGCCTGCGAAATAAAATCAACAAATGCAACTTGCACACAGGAATAGATCTGATACTTTGAACATGACAATCTTCACACCCAGCTTGGTTTGGGCATGTTTTGGCATATATTAATATAATTACATAAATACGCTGTTTGAAAGCATCTGGAGGTGATAACAATGGTTTCGGTCTTGTTCGACGCATGATGCATCCGCGCAACATCTGCATGAATGCGAGGAGGGCTTGCGTGAGGGTCGCTTTGAAGAACTTCCATTGGTCGCTTTGGGGACATTTGCCTGGGTGTGTGCAAGCACGACTTGGATGAACCTGGTCCACTCCCAATTCAACGTCATGTCTTTTTGGGAGACCATGAGATGAGGTGATCGGTTCAACGCGTTTTAAATTTCCAAGGACCAACAAGGCAAAGCATGACTTGAAATGATGCATTCCATCACAGCGACTTACAATTTTCAGCCTGGAAACAGCGTGTGCGCACTTCATCAAGATATCAAGATGCACTTAAACTTCAGAACTTAAGAAGGTGCCCAACATTGACCAACAACCTTTAGGAAAGGAGATTAGGGGAAGTCTGGACCATAAGAAGCCATATATCATTATGTTTCATGTCTGTTTGCACTATTTCGGACTAGTGACTTTTGAAATTGAGGCAGAAGCTCTTCTGCCTTCCTGACACCATTGTAGAGCTCCTCCAGCCTCAGCCGTCAGGCTCAAGGGCAGGTAGTCTTGATCCATTTTTCATCATTTTTCACTGCAACTAGCACTTTCGAATTAAGCACAGCTGACGTGCTGAAGTGTGGAGAGATTTTTGTTGAACCAATCCGAAGCTAAGACCAGCAGCATTGGCATTTTGATCTCCTCAGCAAGAAAGGTGCTGAATTCCAACGCAACCACCTTGCCAACCTGGCCAAACCAACCATCCATTGTAGTGAACTCGTTCTCCTCAGGGGTGCCACATTGCGCAGTCACGACCTTTCCAAATTCTTTTAGAGGCATCCTGATTTCAACAGTGGTTTATAGCTTTGCGCGAAACAAAGAAGTCATACTTTTTCCACAGGAATTGTTCATTCTGCCGTGTTTTTTTTTTGGGGGGTATTCATTCGGGAGAGAGGTAAATTCTTAGGGGGAGTGAATCAATGCAGGTTCTCTCACAGATATGTTCCATACATCGAGAAGAGAATGCAGGCTTCAAAATCTGCAGCTGTGCACTTATTTATTCAATCCATGTAATCAAAGACTAACTTTTTCTTCAAGCCACGCAAGTAGAATATGAAACAAGCCGAGCCACGGAATCAAAAGTTCCAATCTGTAAGGGACCTCGTTCTTCTGAGCGGTCATGACGCAGGAAAGACACGGAAGGAACATAGCCCGGACGATCCGGTTCCAGCAAGTGACGCATACCTCATTTAGATCAGGGTGTCAAGAAAATGCCATGCTATTCACGGCCTGCGCAATCTGAATGTGATGTCGCTGGGCGAAGAAAAAACATGAAAAAAAAAAACATATACTCTGAACGTGCATCGCCACAACCAAGCCACCAGGATTGGATGAGATGAACGGAAATCTCAGCAGCCATGCCGCCATGATGGCGAGGGCGTATTTGCTTCGCTCATTCCTTGGCAAATTCTCCGTGAAGTGAGATTCAGAAAGGAGCGTACAATATCGTACAATAATCTTGCTGCGCTTAACCAAGACTGACCCAAACAAATGGCGCATGGTATACTGATATTGATTGCTGATATGGATTTGGTGTTCATATATCCATATCGATATTGTTAATATAATATATATATATGCAACAAATGTTGAACCAATTGTCTTGATGTTGGTGTTGGCTTCATCTGGGATCTGCCTGTATGAGTCAAATGTTATAGAAATCAAGTGCGAGATCCATAAAGATATCACAAACCAAGCTTCGCTGATCTCACTAGCATGATGCTGGGACGGCTCTGGTTGGAATAAAATTCCACTGGGATGTAGACCTTAAAAAAACTGCAGTGTGCAGCAGTTGCATCATGCAGTATCAGTTTGTGGCAAAGACTTCGGCGCGGCTGAGTGGCAGTTACAAACATGAGCATGAAAAATGCTTGGAAATCTGGGTTGGTCGTCTTACCAGTCTTACTTGCAGAAAAAAAACATCTGCACCAGAATCTCCATGCTTCGGCAATCTGTCAAGAGGGTTCTGGACCCAATATGTGTCCTGAGATTATCAATTGCTTTCAAATCAAGCGCGACTCGTCACATTTGAAACTCGGAGATACTCGGAGTAGGCTTCAAAGGAAACAAAAAAAAATAAAGCGTGCGATAATTGCAGCTTCAATGAAATGTGCAGCTCAAAGGAGTGACAAGATCAAGCGCACCCAAATGCCTTTGGGACAATCAAGTCTCCATATCCACAAAGAGAACATCAACCCTCAATTGCGCAGCAAATGCCAGGACTGTGTACTTGGCCACTTCTGGGAAGACCGACCTTGGATTCAGTCTTCAAATGTTTTCAATAGTGGCGGGTTGTCAGTGCATGACTTTTCTGCACAAGTCCCGTATTCTTGGCTCGAACTGAGCATTCTCAGATTTTTTTCCTAGATGCAGCCAGGCCTCAAAACAGGTAAACACGCATCCACCAAAGCCAGGCACTTCTCACGGATGTAGTTATTCTGCGGCAGGAACAAAGTTTTCCCCAGGAAGTCCAGCCCTTGGATGTGTGGGATGAATCAATCAGGATATATCATGATATATCAGTGTGAATCTGTGTGAACGTGACAGCTTCCAAACATTTCCAGACTCAGCTGGGCAGCTTTTGGAATGGTTGACATAACCAGGAAGAAGTCTCACACGAGAAGAAGAAACGAACACCATGAGGACCGGCCCAGGTGCGGCCATCATCAACGAATCTGCCAGGTCAGCAGCCTCAATGTCCAGAATTTTGCCAACATCCACAGGAAACTTTTGAACTTGCCGAACTTTCACGGCTTTCACATTCGCTTTCACTGTGCAGTCTTTGTTGCAAAACAAACACGTGCAGTCCCAACATACGCGTCCTGATCAGCTTCATGCCCATCCGCTTTGCTTGGCAATCTAAAACTTCCTACGTTCCACCTGTGACAGGTTTCTTTACAAGATCAATTCAAAGCAAATAGCACTCTGGTCAGGTCAGCAGTGATAGTCGTTCAGATTTAGTCTTTGACGAGTCTCTGCTGGTGATGTAATTTCAAGTAGCGCTGGGGAGTCAATGGATGGCTTCAATTCCTGCATAGGGCCATGATCACCGGCTGGATAATGCCATTTGGTCCCGATGGACACGCTGGTCTCAACATTGAGCCAAGATTCTTGTGGAGAAATGGGCAAATCATCCCATCTCTTCTTCATACATTGCAGCCTCCAGTCAAAAACAAAGAAACATATCCTGCCACTAGCCTCAAATCATGCATGACTCCTGCAGGAATGTTCGACCCAAAAGCGAGTGCAGCAAAATAATTATAGTATCAAGTTGCCGATGAAGGATGGCATACCTGAGCTGCGACCATGTAGGGGAGCACTAGAATTCAAACCGAACTGCATGGACAATTGCTACCCGGTGCTACCCGAAACCAAGATGCCAACCTTTTCTTCTATAGGAAAACATGTTCCATTACTCCAGGTCTCTGGTTTCAAAGGATGAGACGGAGTGTTCTGACCGTGTGCAAATCAATCAGCCTTGATGATGATGATGAAGAAGAAGAAGACTATGAATATGAATATGAATATATAAATATGAATGATGATGATGACGATGATGACAGCGCAACGACGACAATGATGACTCTTGTTGTCATCATCGTGATATGGCAGACTTCTTTGCCCCCGAGGGCGGGAGAAGGCCAGCTTGGTCTGCAGCTCTACGATGTTAATACATGCGATTTCAATTACTCCCTTCACACTTGAACAACCATGTATATAAATGTGTAATATCATGTAATGACAAAACCTAAAAAAGTGCATCAAATATCTTGAAACAATGGATCTGATGACATGAAACATTCACATCATTCACAATGTTCAATATATTTCAAGGGGGATGCGTTCCTTGGTTGGATGCGTTTGGAGTTACAAAGCGAGGGATTGTTGCCTGGCGGCTTCACAGACTGCCAGGGTACAACGGCCATCTCGAGTCCAAGAGGTCCACAATCCTTCGCAAAGACAGGCTTTCGTCATCGGATGTCATCGGTGTACGGGTTTGTGTCAGGGATCCAAAGCGACACGGTTGCTACGTCCGGGTGCAGGTCCTGTTCTCACCGCCCACTAGACCGAGTGAGGATTCGACCATCTTGAAAACGTCTTGGTCTCCTGCCACTTGGACCAAACCAGGAAAGTTTCAGAGCATTGATGGTCCGCTCTTGTGCTGCCATGTTTTGAAGATCTTTGAAGAACGCGCAATGATTCACGACGTGTATAATAGAATAGAAGTCGCAGCCGCCTAAAATGAGGCCACAAGCGCGTAAAAGGAATGCTGCTGCCACACCGTGCTCGCAGCGCCTCAGCCAAACCCAACTGCATATGCCAACGTTACGAGGACGTGAACATCCGTGAATGGCTGCGCCCATGTTTGCCAATTTTATTTCCAATTGCAACGGCACGCCAATACGCCAGTCAAACTCAGGCACTGAGTCCAGGCCGCGATTGGGCTCCCATCATACAGTGCAGCTGATGAATATTTCCAAATAACTCCACTCGCCTTGCTGGCATCACAAACATCTCAAACCATGATGAGTTTCTATGTCGAAATGTGTCGAAACATCCAGGCCGACTGACGAGGATATCAAATTGATATTCTATAAGGAACAAAACAAGGATTGCATCTGAAATGGTTCTTTCAAACTAAAGTTTTGAAGGCTTATTTGACAACATAAGCCCCCCTAAATTCCTGAGATTAAAAGAAACACACAAAACCTGCTGAATCTGAAAAGATACCTCTTCAGAGGCTGTATTGAATGCAGGACCCACCAGGGTCTCCATCCTCTCTTCGTCAAAGTCATCAACAGCCACCTTTGTGGCCGAGTGCCACTGACGAAGCTGATGTCAAATCTGCAGCTTCGATCGGCTTCGGCGTGGTTTCAATTTTGGCATATGTTGGCAATATGTTGGCCATCTCTAGGCAACTTCTGGCCGGGAAGACAGGCTTGTGGATTAAAATTTTGACTTCCAAGTTAGACTTCCAATTTTGGCATTGGCTTGCATTATTTTTATGAATCTTGGTGCATTGAACAAATCGCATCAAATCGCCGGAATGAAGCAGGGCGCATTGAACAATATTGAACATCTCATTGTCAGATTTGCAGCAAAGGAGCATCATCCACCAATCCGTGAAAGTCATCCTTGGAATTGGGGAGGGTTGTCGGGTTGTCATCCCACAATCTGGAATCTAGAATCAGGTGCCTGTTGTTTCTTTACATTTATTGATTCGGAAACAAATGCCACTTGTTCATACTTTTTCTGTGGGTGTGGCACTTGCTTGTCATGCCGATCTAGCTTTCTTCGGGCAAGGCTCCCCAGCTGATAGATGGATGAAAAAGCTCCTCACAAGACCATTCGTTTGCAGTTCGCAGCCAGTCACCTTACAGCAGTGTGCCGGAAAGCGATGGAAAAGGAGAGTGACTTGAGGTCGTTCATGTTTCCAGTGACATCTAGTGTGTAATTATTGTAATTTACTGACTGAATCTAGCGGATTTTTTGCAGAATCTATATTATCTATATATCCGCACTGCATTATTATGATACATGTTCTATAAGCCGTCGTGGCTCTGAAGCTACTGGCGTGGGTTCCGACCCACCAGCGGTGAACACCGGCACGTGGTTGGGGCTGCTATAGGGGTTGTAGGGCTGCCTTACCAAGATTCACCTTTGCTTGA
>Ga0126342_10015053_pt1:0-12500 | contig 13585 bp, 9 predicted proteins | sample Cyp1metagenome_FD_92528 | JGI IMG/M metagenome (GOLD analysis project Ga0126342, IMG submission 92528) | Coral microbial communities from Lord Howe Island, Old Settlement Bay, Australia - Cyphastrea 1 metagenome | ecosystem: Host-associated > Invertebrates > Cnidaria > Coral ...
ATGCAACGGCGCGCAAGAAAACAGTGTAGAACGTGGAATGAAATGGATGCTTCGAAAATGACGTAAACATGAAAAAACGACAACACTCCGCGACGCCCTCGCGGGGTCCTTACCAAAAACAACAGTACCAACCCTGAAGAACAAAAGAGCCAACAATAAATGCACACCAAAACCCCAAACCATGGAAAATGAGAGGTTTGAACTCCAAAATGCTGCAAACACTGTACAATGGCAGATAGGATCTCAAAAAAGCTGCAAATAGCAAGGAACACGGACAGAACAGGAAACCAAAACAAGCGGAAACGCAGTTTCCACACAATTCTCGACCCCATTGTGTATTTGAAGCTGTTTGTTTCCACATTCAAACAACGATCTATAGACCGTTTCCGGGATGAACGGCCAGAAATGAGTGCTCTTTTCAAAAGAAACATATTTAGGACGAATGAACCGCAAAACATGCTATTCAAGTGGCATAAAAGGGACAACATCATCAACATATATGGGATACCAATGGGTACCAGAAAATCATGTTGGGATTAAACCATCCCATTCCATCCCATCCTCCTTTCACCATGCCATGGCTACATTCTGGTGGAGGAGTGTCGGACGGGTCTGCTACAAGTCACCAGCAGGTTGCCGGAGACGGGACTCTCCGAGGAGCAGGGCTGCGTTGGTTAAAAGTTGAGCCATTCAAAATACCCAGAGCCACCAACTGTGTGTTGGTTTACAACCCATAAATGTATACAAAATATACACATGTCCCTTTCCCATTGGTTGGCTGATCAATAGGGGCTTCTCCTATACTATATGACACTATATAACAATCAGTAGGTAGCTGATTATAAATTATATATATGTACCAAACGGGCCCAGCTATTTTGTTTGAAAAGGAGAATATTCTTACAACCTCCACTAACTAGTTCGATATATCTACCAGAGAAGTCCTGGTTATTGGAGTTATGTGAAGCAACGTAGCTATCTCGGGTGCCCCACATTGAAACTGTTGGTGGGCATATAAATGCATCCATGTTTGAGGAAAGCTTATAATATATATATATATATAATTAAATATCTTGAGCGGATGCTGACAATGAATAGGAACTAAAGAGAGGTGATGACCCAGGTAAGTTAGCTAAATTAAATTGGTCTATTTCACTTTAGTTGGTGTTAAATTACCAGATGCTAATTCATTTTGTCCTAACATCAGTTAAATAGTATTCTATGTAAAATGTTTTTTTGTTTTACAGGGACACGATGTTTTGTTGGTTGATACAGTTATAGGCAAGCATGTGGTATGCATGTCCTTCAAAGATAGCTATTACTATTTCCCATAATTTGTTTAGCCCTTTGGTTTGGCTGAAGTTTTGTTTTTCCCCCATATCGATGAGGGTCTTGACATGTTTAATCAGGAGAGCCTTGTATCAAGACTATCAAGAGGTAGCACACAACCCCATGCCTAGAGCGCCGCTGTTTGAATCGTTTTGCCCAGTCCTTCTTTCCTGATATGAGTCAACGTTTCGGAATGTTTAGTCATGTTCAGTACACGTCCACTTTGTCTTCAAATCTTCTTATAGTTAATGATCATAGGGGGCTACAGTACCCAATATATCGGGAATGTTCGGTATCCATACTCTGGGAATGTGGTTCTGAACCAGCCAGGATTCAATGGAATGAGATTTCGGCTTTTGACCGCTGCCCAATTTGGTGGGACTCACAACCCACATGTAATATTAAACATCCCCTTGAAACATCTTGAAACTATGGTTTAGTAGGAGGTTTACACTTAATCTGATTGGAGGTTTGGAACATGAATTTTATGCTTTCATATATTGGAAATAATCATCCCAACTGACGAACTCATATTTTTCAGAGGGGTAGGTATACCACCAAGCAGTAATTATTTAGGATCATTTAGGAGGTGTTTAAAGTTGATGGGATTAACCTACGGTAACGACATGAAAAATGTGGAGGGCGGGCGAGACCGCAACACCCCGGAGGTAGTATGTGTAAACAAATGGAATTCCGTATGTTTAAATGGCCGGGTGGGCCAAGGAAAACCTTCCCGGAGATAGTCTAAAATACCAGTATACTTCAATTTCCGTATACTTAAATGTAGTTACCGTACATATCATCAATAATCATTCATAACCATTAATAATCCATTATTAACCATTATTAAGCATGATTAACCATCATTAACCATCATTAAATCATCATTAACCATCATTAACCATCATTAACCAGCATTAAATCATCATTAACCATTATTAACCATCATTAACCATCATTAAATCATAATTAACCATCATTAACCATCATTAACCATCATTAAATCATCATTAACCATTATTAACCATCATTAACCATCATTAAATCATCATTAACAATTCTTAACCATCATTAACCATCATTAAATTATCATGAACCATTATTAACCATTATTAACCCATGATTACATATGTGTTCGGGCCTTTTCTTCGGCGCCAGGAGCGCATGGATCGCGTCTTCGACAGGGTGATGACTTCTGCAGGCTTGACCGTGTCCATGGAGGAGTGGCCGCGGACTCAGTATACTCAGCATAGTTACAGTATAAGGTGCGTATGTATACATATATATTTTTTCCCAGCTAGAAACCTCCATTTATAATGGATTTTCCATGGCTATGCTAGTCATAACCAGATGGTACACATAATCTACAATGAATCATACATTGTGAGGCCCCCAAGATAGCGTTCAGTTAGTGCACATAACTCCAATTTCACTATGGTTTATGGTGCGCCAATAACTAGTTACTGGGGCGAATCTAAACCAACTTATAAGTGGGGGGGGGCACATTGTATATATATATATAGTTGTAACATATGGATTTATTTATTTAATGTTGTTTATGGTTCTAGAATATGGGGATATGTTATTATATATATATACACATTTGTTAACGGGATAAACATCAACTATATTGTTGATGTTTATCCCTTTAACACATATGGGGTAGCTGTTATTTGAGGAAGTAAGCATAACATGTGGTTTCAACAACTTGACATTGGGATCTTTTGGATTTTGAAGTAGAAACCGACGCCGACTTGGCAGTTCAATTACCGCAATTTGTTGTCATACACGGGGATATACTCTAACCAGCTAAACACAATATTTTTGGGCATATGCAAGAGTCTACATTTTACTATATATTTATATATATGTTTCCGTTTTGTGCGGGTTCAACTTCAACGTCACACATTTGTAGTTAAGTTGTGGTATATGGGCTTTATGATTTCATATACAGATATAGTCATAATGGTGAACCTCCCAAAACTGTTGGCGAGATAGAAGGAATCCAAATATTGGTTGAAGGGGGCGCATGATTATATTAAGCAACTAGATTATATGAACATATATATATTAATTAATTAATTAACCAACTATGTGGTTAACCACCTTGTTAACCACTATGGGTACTATTGGTTCTACTATTATTTATGTTATACCGATATATCGACACCTCGCAGCCAGAAAAAAAAAACTGTGCGATGGTCTGAAGACACGAAGGTCTCTTAAAATCAAGTGGGTTCATCATTATTTTCCCGATCAAAAGACATCATTTTGGGTATACCACATTTTCACACAAACCCGTTTCATACCCTTTTTTATAGATTCGCTATTCCTCGTGTATGCACTTGCCGTGCAATGAATTCCACATGCATGAGACGTTGGCAGGGAAGCACATTGTATCTTGTGCTGCTCGCAGCAATATCAGCCATAGAAAGCATGTTGAAGTTTTTGTTCAAACATGTTTGAGTTTTCCACGTGAAAAAAAATGAAACAAAAACATAAATAGAGGGTGGGTGCCCCCCAGTTGTAATTTGGTTTATAACTCACAACTCCCATCAACTAGTTCAATATATCTGCCAAAATACAACTGATAACTGTAATCAGTAGTTATCAACCAACTTAGCAAACATAAATCAACCATGACTCCCCATGTTGGTCAAATCATATAGAATCTCTAGCTTTGCACCAGCTTGTATGGATATCCACGGTTTCGGGTTACCAAGGCTGCAATACGCCAAGACCACTGCACGCATCCTGCGTTTGATTGCCTACAGCAGGGCTTGAGATGATCTAAAAATGTGCCATGACCAGTTGCGAAATGACAAAAGGCCCCATAGGGTTCATGATTGATTTATATTTATTCTCCAAATAAATCGAACACACATGTGGAAAACACGCAAAAACACATGTTGAACATGTAGGTGGAACGTGTTTGTTGATCCAACTTCGCCGTTTTCATCCACAAAAAATGACATGGAACTATTTTCTTTTGATATGACTGTGCCAGTGTTGTCTTCGACAACCAGAGACGACCCTGGCACGATCTCAGACTGCCAATGAGCATTTTCTGATGGGTTCCTGAAGGCTTCCAGCTGCTTAGACATGTGACATGATGAAAAAAGGGCTTGAAATCGCTTGGTAGTCACCCTGTTTTGGGGGGATTTAGTCAGCATGGGAATGTTCACAGCAAATAGAGAATGACTGCACATAATATACATACATACATACATGCATACATACATACATACATACATACATACATACATAAATACATACATACATACATACATACATTCATACATTCCTACATTCCTACATACATACATTCATACATTCCTACATACATACATTCATACATTCCTACCTACCTACCTACCTACCTACCTACCTAGCTACATACCTACATATACCTACATACCTACATACCTGCGTGCCTACGTACCTACGTACCTACATACCTACCTACCTACCTACCTCCATCCATCCATACAGACAGACACACAGACACACACACACAGATGCACATACATACAAACATACATACGCACGTACAGACAATCAGACATACATTGCCTACCATATCATAACAAAAAATCTTTGGCCTACCCCATTCTTGCGCAAACCTAAATCCCAAACCAAAACAATTTAGAACTTTTGCTGCGGCTGAATCAGATGAACCCTCTGCTGATTTGGGTGTGAAGCCAGAGCGATATCGAGAAGTGCACTAGACACGAGGGTCCCATGTACTAAGCAACCTCATGTCATGGCTCCTAGCAGCGCACAAGCGTCGCTTGAATGTTGATGCACATTTGATCATGCTGGCAAATATGGAGCGGTCTCTTGTTTAATTTCCGTCAGCGACAGCATAGCATAGCTTCACACCCCGTTGACTTCGTGGTCCTCATAGATCTCATAGCTGCCTGATGAAAAATGACCCTGACTCTAGGCTGGTGATAGAGGTTTCAGAGTTTCAGAATGCAAATTTGTACCTGGAAGATCATACCAGAGAATGGTCCCCATTCATAGGGCTATCCTGGGGCTATCCTACATACAATAGATTTATTATGATTTATTTTATTTAATTTTATATATACCTAGACACCACCAAAAATTGGCTAAAGTACTTGAATCATTATAATTTTGGGGTAAAACAAGATTTATATGTGTACTTGGAGGGTCTACATACATATGGGGGTTTCCCGCATAGGGGTCCCCGAAACCATGGCTTTCAATAGTAAAATATAGAAATTTTGTTTGATTTGGGAAGCCTCCATATAAGTGGGTTCCAACTGCAAATATCTTATATATCCAGTTACGCTTCATTGGGTGATCCTTCAGTCAGGAACATGTAGGAACGAAGTCCCTCAGGAAGGTGATTGAACATGTTTTACAACCCCACCAAACTATATAATATATATATATATTCCCTTTTTACATCCATGCACCATATATGTCCTTCTCCTTACCATGCTATGTCATACCACTAAGTTGGTTATTGTACTGATAAGTGGGTTCTGTTCTTCGTCACTTCATGCAGCGGCGACATTGCTGATCGCTTCTGCAGCTTTAGATCCAGATAGATTGCCTATGATTCAAGGGAGGGGCACTGAGGCACAAAGAAGCCGCACAATTGAACACAAAGACACACACGCACACGAGCGCTTATGTGTAAATCGATTCGCTTGAAGGGCCATGTTTTTTTCAACCGGGGCATGCAGTATCATCAGCCACAACCCGCAGGTTTCATGGAATAGCTATAGATGATTCCCACGTCATTTTGGCAGATCACCGCCATGGCGCCACGTGCGCGCGCAACGTTGCCCACGGCCTTCCTCGTCCTGGCGGTCGCCGTCACGAGCCTCGCCTGGCGGAGCCGCGCCGTGAGCTTCGCGGTGCTGACGCCACGGCCGGCCCAGAAGGCAGCCCAGGAGGCCCAGGAGGCGGTCGATTTCAGCCAGATGACTGGGCCTGGGATTCTTCATGAGATGATTGGTACTTCGGCTGAAGATTCTGATGAAAAATCTGAAACCTCGAAATCAGCAAGTGGGACGAAGTATAGAAAAGGTGGCTTTAATATGCTTTAATGATTTTAATATATTTCAATGGGACCATGATCCATACAGCATTACACAACTATTTTTTTCCATTGCCACTGATAAAACTCTGATTTTGATGTGGTTGAAGCCAATGCCAGTATCGTCACCATCACAATTTGGGATTATGAAATTGGGAAAACAATCCCCATCGTCATGGGATGATTTTTTGCATGACACCCAAATTAACGTTGCTTAACGTGATGAGCTACTTGGTGGCTCATCCCACGGCTCGTAAGTGGGTTATAACCCCAGTTATAAATGGGATAAGTAGGGTTAATCCACTTTAACTGGGGTTATAACCCACTTACTAAGTGGGATGAGCCACCAAGTAGTATTGTTTTTGCCACATGTCATGAAACAAAACATGTCAATAAGGCAGACGGTAAAATGATGTAAAATGTTTGTGTCAAGCCAAGGGTTGAGCCAACATTTTGAGAAATAAATTGGTGAATGATTAACAAGCAATGGCCGAGGATTTGTAACCGGTGCTTGTTTGATGGGGGTTTGATCCTTGCCATTTATTGGGGCCTCAATCGCTATGCATGAGGGCAAACGATCCACTGTGAGCAATCAGTATGAGACTATGGTTTCTTGTTTTCTGACAGTGGGATAGAGTAGGTATAAATGTAAAAAAAATACTCAGAGAATATAGTATAACATAATGAATGCCATTTGATATAATGTATATTATAGTATGATATAATGTAATAACAAATACATCTACATAGATGTATATATACTATTTGAAAACATGATATAGCATTGGAAGCCGGATGTAGCTAGGGCACTGCAGCAGCTGCCCAGGCGAGTATGCTTTGCCAAAACCTGTGGTCCTATCACCCCATGGTCAACTGCGAGTGCAAGAGGACCTGGGAGTGAACGTCACTGAATGATATGCTTTCAATATTTTGCATGTTTTTCTGTATTTAACAGTTCGCCATGGAACATTGCCATATAATGCCATATATATAGTATGGTAAATCATCTACACATTGACCATTTCCAGGGCTACAGTATGTTAAATTACCAGAGGGTATGATATACTTGTTGTCCCAAAGATGATGATCCCACTTGACGCTAATCGCACAATTGGCTTTGTTTGAAAAATAGGTACTGCCAATTCCAGTGAAATATTCATACATACAAGGTGGTACCCCCTAGTTATAAATTGGTTTATAAACCCCATTAACTATAGATATATCACTGATCACCTATAAACTATAGTTATTGGAGTTATAAACCAACTTAGCTATCTAGGGGGCACCACCTTGTATTCATTATCCGCATTAAACTGATCAGTTTTTGGGGGGTCTTCTCCGGTTTTCAGACACCCAATTGGTTCAAGGTCACATTGAGTCCTTGCACCCATGCTTTTTTGCAAGGGCCATCACATCCGATTTTCCTTTCCAGCAACTCACTGACTCTTCACAATATTCCATAATGTAATAATGTACTGTAATTCCATTAACACATTAAGATCCCATATTAAAATCCCTTGAAATCCCATCAAAATCTGAAAAGTTGGATGGTTTTTGTCCAGCAATCCCTTGATATTTGTGTGGTCGCGTTGAAAATGACCAGGTCACAGTCGTTGGAGACGAGGCTTACATCGTGTCCCCTCAACATTGGTCCAACTATCGTCCCTTGGGCTTGGTGGAAGAGACGTACCTGCGAGACATGGAGGGCGAAACGGTGAGCCACGAGGAAAATCCGGGCATTCGCGTTGAACCTGACTTTGTGTGCCTGGATGGGTCAAAAAATGGAGGTTGCTAAACTGGATTGTTTATTATTATTATTAGCAAATGAAGAATTGTTTATTATTAAAAAATGGATTGTTTGTTATCCATGGATTTATAAAAATTTATTGTTTATAAATTGGAAAATCTATCAACATCTTATTATTCATGATGTGGAGGTATCCCATTTTGGAAAACTCCACATATCTGGGTCAACCGACTGGTTAGATACGAACTAGTACAATTTAATCTTTTTCTATAAATCAATGGTAAGTTTAGTGCTAACCAGCGAAAAAAAAACAAAAATAAAACCGTTTTTTTTGCTCAGATTCAGCGTGGAATGGATTGATTTACATGGAGCAGTGGCTGCTACACCCTGATGGGCCCCTGGTTGGGTGAGCCAATGGATGCTTAAGTGGTCATTTAACGGACATTTGAATCATCATTTATAACTTACAATGTGAGGCCCCCAAGATAGCTATGTTGGTTTATAACTCCAATAACTATATATATAGTTTATGGTGCTTATAACTATAGTTACTGGGGCTTATAGACCAACATATAACTGGGGGGGCCACGCAATCAGCACAAATATGGGGATGAATTCTTGATAACTGATGGAATGGGTTCAAGGTGATGCTTGACTCATGTTGTGGGAAAGCTAAGAACAGAGCATCCCATTCACCCACCACTGGGGGCCATAGTAAACATTTTTCAGATCCTCGAGGGTTCGTGCAATTGTTCTCATCCTGCCATGTAGTCTTGGGGATGGTCGTTGGGTTAGACATAACCATAACTTATGTGGTTGGTGGTTTCAAACATTTTATAGTTTCCATAATATATGGGATAATCCCCCCCATTGACTAATATTTTTCAAGATGGTTGGTTAAAACCACCAACCAGTTATGTGTACAAGTGTGTGTGTGTGTCTTGATTTGGAAATTCTGGCGAATGAGCATCCTCTTCAGATTCAGATATCGCATATGATGATAATCTGTCGCATGACAAGATGTAATATCTGAAATCATGAATATGTACAAGTCATGGTGCCACCCCAGCTCAAACATGTATTATCTATTATACCAGTATAAATGTGAGTTAGTTTATGTTAGTTCGATATCTCTATAGCATAAAACCCAAGAATTTAATTGGAGCTCAGTCACCTGGACCCACATTTTTTTTCACATGATGGTCTTGATAAATGTGTGTTTTCCCCATGGTCTTTTTACATATCCGAAGATTCTATCCCCGTGAAAAAAAACATACCCTCTAGTAAACATACAAAAAGGTATGGACAATCACCATTTTTAATGGGTAAATCAACTATTTCAATGGCCATTTTCAATAGCTTTTTGTATGTTTACCAGAGGGTAAACTCCCTAATCGATCATAAAATCTTTTGAAATCTCATCAAATCACCATTAAATCTCAATGATTTGCCCAAGAGGGTTGAAATCGGTTGAAACATTGGGATTGGATCATACTTTTTTTCAGGTTCGTTTCTGATATCCCCATGACATCCGCATAAAAACCAGCAAAATCCCTTGGTTTTCGCCTCACAGGTCAGAAGCAGAAGAGGATCATATCATGGCCGAGCTGATCGAATTGGCTTCGACTTTTGGAAGCTCGCCGCTGTGGGGAACGTGGATTGAAAAATTCAGTGTTTTCCTGGTGCAAAATACCGAAAGATCATGAACTATACAATTTATATAATAGGAAAGTGTGGTTTCAAACATTTGGTAAACTAACATAGCTATGAAACATGAATAAACATGAACTATCCTCTGGTAAACTAACATAGCTATGGAAAATCACCATTTGGAATAGGTAAATCAACTGTTAATGAGCCATTTTCAATAGCTATGTTAAATTACCAGAGGGTATATAGTTTATATGATAACAAAATGTAAGATATATCAAGATACAGCAATATATTGTTCAGAAGGGGTGGCCGATTTGATCCTTTCTGACTTTCTGAAGAGAAGTTGAAGTTCAATATCCCGTGCAAGATATTGTTCAGAGGCAATGGGATATTTGATCCCTCATGAAGATAAGTGGTGGGCGAACGTGCGGGTTGGAGACTACATGTTTGTATATATATATATATATATATACACGTTTATATACATATAATATTTATCCACATATTAAATATGTATATATATATTAGATACTCTAACCATGTTGCTATTCCGTGGAGCCCCGCTGCACGTCACCCCAGGCTATGACTTTGCCGCGGAGGAGGAGGCTGCTTCCTCCGCGTCGTGGAGAATGACGGGCCGCGATGAGAAGAAAACGGACCTTCCGTTGGCCCCTTGGGGATGGGGTACCTTGACGGGACTCATGGTGACTTAACCATGGTTGAACCAATGGTTGTAAGATGGGGAAAACTACCCTCTAGTAAAGTAACATGACTATGGAAAATCACAATTTTCAATGGGTAAATCCACTACAAATGGTCATTTTCAATAGCTATGTTAAATTACTAGAGGGTATGATGGGGATCAAAAAAAAAAATATATATATATATATATATATCTGCTAAGTGTCACTGGAACGTCACTGGAATGATGCTTATTTTATTGGAGGAATTGTCCCCAAGTTGCCCTAACATTTCAGCTATTTTCAGGTTTGCACATGTGTGCCGCCTTAGCCCGCGGGCAGGGGTGGTGCACACCTTTTTATCAAGTTGTTTTTTCAGGTTAGTGAATTATTCCATTTCGGCCAGATCGTTGGTTGGAATTGTGTAAGGAGAATCGTTTAAACAATGAGTTGTTTTTCAGCAATGAGCTTAATATGTTTCTTGTCATTGGATACATTAAATAGTGCGGATGTAATACAGGACATATTGGGGATATAATAGGAATATCAATCTTTTGGATCTACAGGTAATTATTGATGAATTGATTGTAGAAAACCCATTGATGATGGGGAGATACTGGATAAACAAATGGTATACAATGGGAACATGATGGTAATATTGGGGATATTACGTATGGTGATTAATTGAGTACTAATAACCGGTATAACGGTAATACATGACACTATCTGAGAACAGCTACACAAAAAAAATATGGCCATTATGATGGAGACATACGAATAGCAAACGAATGGGATTTAATGGGAATTAGAATAGCAAAATTAGGGATATTTCGGATGTAATGGGCATAAAATGTTGTATTTAATAATGTAATGGGGATAGTGATATATAATGGGGATATAAACTAATGAAACATGGGGCATCTTGATGTTAGATGAGAAACCAACTCAATTGTTTGCAATAAATGGAGATACATACTGCAGGAGCCAGCAAGAACAACCATATTTTTTGCAGGGTATCTATGATTGGCCATTGATTGGTTGCCCGTGTAGTTGGAGTCCGTCGGAGTCTTTGCAGATATGAAGCTGTTTTTGTTGCTGATTGCTGGCGAAGAAAATCCATCAACAACAAAATGTGACTGTTGGATAATAAAATTTGGTTCAATCAAGTTTACCCTCTGGTGTCCTCAAACTTGGCTAGCTGGAAATTTTCCCCCCACTAAACGGTGGTTTAAATCATCTATAAAGTTCACGATTTTCCCCTGGCTAACTATGGATATAGCACCCCATAAACCCTAGTTAACCACGTGATGTTTTTTTCAACTTAGCTACCGTGTTTACGGGGGCTTCTGACCATATAGCTGCCCATAGCTCCAGGTAAAGACTTTCATGAAAGTAAGCTCCCCAGCGGCCTTCGCTCGGTGGTAGAGAAGCTGCAGTCCTTACCTGGCTACCCCTTGGGTCCGATCCGTGACGTTACGGTGAACATCCGCTCCAGTGATGACTATCAGACGCCTGGGCGGTGATTCTGATTGTGCCCCAGTGAGCTAAGAATCGCCAACAAGTTGGCTTGGAGGCTTCAAGAACAAAGTGATGTTTATGGTAGACATATGGAGGTTTCCTAAAATGGGGGTACCCCTAAATCATGCATTATCAAGGGATTTTCCATAGTAAACCATCCATTTGGGGGTACCCCCATTGTAGGAAACCTGATATGGGGATTTCTTAAAATGAGGGATCCCCAAGAATGAACATTAAAATATTAATATGGAGAATCCCACATGTTTTTTTTTTATCATTTTCCTAGGGAAAGCCGAAAGCCTAAGTCTTCCATTTGTACATTAATCTCCTGAGTCTATTGGAGGGTCTATTTGCGTGTTTTGCACATAAGTTGGTTGTTCTATTGTGTTCTATTGCCATTATATGCGAGTATATTCATCTATATCATATCCATTTCTATCTAATTATATCCCATCATTTCATTTACCAAAATTTTGGAAACAAATTTAAATTTGATTCC
>Ga0126342_10015054_pt1 | contig 13583 bp, 12 predicted proteins | sample Cyp1metagenome_FD_92528 | JGI IMG/M metagenome (GOLD analysis project Ga0126342, IMG submission 92528) | Coral microbial communities from Lord Howe Island, Old Settlement Bay, Australia - Cyphastrea 1 metagenome | ecosystem: Host-associated > Invertebrates > Cnidaria > Coral ...
CTCAAATCGTGAAACTTAACATTCAATTAGGAAGATCAACAAAGATATTAGGGAATATTAAACTCCCACCCCCGTTAAACCTTAAATTCCTATGGGGAAAACAACAAAGGTACTAGGGACTATCTAAAAAAAATGTCAAAACACCCGAAATTCCCATGGGAAAAACCAACAAAAACGGTATTAGGGAATATTAAGCTCCCACCCCCGTTAAACTTTACATTCAATTGGGAAGATCAACAAAGATATTAGGGAATATTAAACTCCCACCCCCGTTAAACTTCTACATTCATTGAAGATCTTCAATAAGAGTTTAATTCTCCCACCCCACCCCCGTTAACCTTCTACATTCATTGAAGATCGTCAATAAGGGTTTGATGATGTTGATGATGATGATGATGATTATGTTGATGAACATGATGTTGATGTTGATGATGATGATGATAATGATGATGATGCGTCGCCCGTCGTCATTGCGGGTCCGGGCAAAACCCAGGCATTTGCCGTATATATATATGTGTACAAATATATATATATATATAGATATATGGGAAGAACTACACACACAATATATATATATATACACACAGGAAGAACATGTTCTTGCTTCACTGGAAAATGAGAAGGATTTGGAACAAATGGCTTTGGGACAGTTTATCTCAACAGATGGTTGATTACCTTAAGTTCAGGGTGGCTTGCAGCAAAGTCATTGGCAAAAACAGAGTCCTTTGAGGAAAACTCAAGATAGCCATCAGATCTTCATGAGGCTTGTCTATATAAAAGATGTCATCCAAAAACATCGCTCACTTTTTTTCATGGGGGAAACAGGGAAACCAATGGTTGAACCCATTATATTATCTGATTACGATGAGTTCAATCAGCATCATGAGAATGTCATATATCATCCAATGGGTTCTTTTTCATTGCGCCGAATTTGTTTGATTGCCATAATTTTGGTTTGTGACCTTTTTTTCGACCGCTGACATAAATCTCACTGCAACCAAGTCACTTGCCATTGTACCAGAGCACAATACAAGGATTCCTGCCCAGCGATCGAAGGGAGACATATGGAGACATCGTTTGGTCCTTTCTTTGGGCAAAATCCAATCATGTCTGGCCAAAACCAGATATGAAAACCCGCCTCTATTGTATCATATGAATCGTACCCATCTATATACATCATTATACATCTATATACTATATACTTATGGCATATTATTTGTTTGGATTTGTTAGGTGAGAAATGATTGATTTACCCTCGCTCATTAGATCTGGAGGGCTGATATCACAGCTCTGTGTCGAACACGAGATTTCACCGTGGCCTCATGGGATATGGGTCAAAATTAGGCACCGACACATGCGATTCTCCGCCGCTAGAAAGTTCAAATGATAACTGCATCATACTGCATCTATGGTATCATAGATAGTCATAGATAGTCTCTATAGCAACCTCAAAATAGAGTGAAAAGATTTGACAAACTGCATATACCTGAATACAGTACCTGGGAATCATGCGATGAAGATCATGTACAACAAAGCCCATCTTAGTCTCATCATATCCATATTTGATATTTGGGATGATTTGGCTTGGTAAAATCTCTCCACCAGTCGGAATCGCCCACGTGCCAAGATGCCTCTGCTTGTCCTTTTCGCTGGGGAGATACATCCCCGCGTCGAAAAAACTTCCTTGCTGAGCATTGAAGGAATAGACCTGGATAGGACACCTCAGCCGCAGCCCCATAAGCTGCTGGGCCGTGGAAAATTGACCAATCTGCATGACAAGCATGATCAGTATCTACAGCTCTGAAGGGGAGAGAAATATTCGAAAGACATTAACTGGTTTTGACAGATATTTTCTTCGTAAGATCATCATTCAAAAATAACATATGCTGGAGGTCACCAAGGAAGAACGTGGAAGAACATGATTGAACATGTGCTTTGTCACCGGACTGAATGATGTCTGGAAGGAATTTCAAGCAGATCTCGTCGCCCCAAGTTCTCCAATCCTCCATCCGTTGGATGTAGTCTTCCACCTGCGAGTGTTCGCTGCGAATATTGCCTGGATCTCTGGAACTATTTATTGCCAGTTCTAATTCCAAGGTTCTGATTTAGTTCAGAATAGGAACATACATGATAATACCCGAAGATGTAGTTTGAATCAGTTTGAACACTTTCCAGTCCTTTGGTGTCAGTGTGCCCATTATGGTCCAAGGCTCATCTCTCTTTTTCGGGCTTTCGCTCGATTTCCCAGCTAGCCACCGTCTATTTGGTGGTGCAGTTAAGGTTATTAAATGTTATTAATGGATATGACTATGGGATTCTATATAACCAATATTAACCAATTATATCCACCATAAGTTGGAATTTGGAGGTTTCATAAATAGGGGTACATATCCACTTGTAACTGGAACTGAACCCCCCAGGCTTTTTGAAGTTGCCCAGCTTTTCCAGTAGTGGACCGCCATCACCAGTAGGCAATGTGAAACCCTCCCACACAAAACAAGGGACCTCTGTGCAGTCACTATTCCCATCACATGGGTAAGGCTCAAAACCGGGGAGCAACAAACCGAACCAACATAAATTGCCATGTTCGGTTCTTGGGTGCATTAAACCATCCAATTTGGCGCCAATAGTTTTGAGCCATACCTATAGTTTCCATCATCTTTGGTGGTTGTTGGTTACAACTCCATTTCAGACCCCGATTGTTGGTGAAATCCCCGTGTTTGTTTTTTGACAAACAAAACACAGCGGCAGGGTCACCCACCTCTGACCTTGCAAGGCCGTTTCAGTTTCAAACTCAACTTGCCGCCTGAGGTATATTGCCCCCGGCAAAGCTGACAAAGATATTTATGGCCCTTCTCAAGGGTCATAGTGTGAGTACAATGCAGGTTGGGGTGCAGGCCAGACCCACAACAACACGAGCCCCACCAGTGCACCGGAGCGCCATGGACACTTTCAGCTTCTCAAGCAAATCCCCGTGTTTGTTAGCGAAGTCACCCTTTTCCACGGGGACACCCACAGAAAATGACAGCCTCCAGCTCCCCGCCCAGCCTTCACCGCAGGGTCTTCCAGCAGCGGCGCCACATCAGCTTTCCGCTGTCGAAAAAGCTTGCAGAGCGTGGCACGCAGTTTATCCTCACAGCGCATTTTCAAAATACCCGGTGTTCCCCACGAAGTACTGGTTGGTTAGTACATAGTCGTATGGGTTGGCTCATAATCCCAATGTAAGCAGATAGTCAAACCCTCTACAATAATCAATCAATAGGGGTATGTTCAATGACTCAATTGGAGACAGAACCAACAATGCTTATAGTCTAGTCACCACCGCAAAAAAAAAGAAACGTAGTTTGGCATCATTTATCGTTCTATACTTTTCTATCTATTTTCAGGGTTTACTATAAGGTACGTTGTGTATATATATATTATAGGACCAAGCAATGAACAGTCTACAATAGATATTCAATTCGTTGGTCCTTTTCAAATATGATTTGAACCTGTCCTGGCGACATAGAACCAGTGATTTGGACGGAAAATGAATCTCCAATCAGGACATATCAGGACTGCCAAAATAGGAAGATGTTCGTTAATAACTTATAACTATAATTACAGTAATGCTGCTTTCTCTCTGGAAAAAATATGGATGTTCATGGCAAATATATCTGCAGTTGGATGGGTGGAACTCAACCAACCTATTTCAAGGGCGGGGGGTAGATGGAGAGGTGGAAACAATTTCAAAGCTGAAAGAATAGGGGGGTTGTTACCATGGGTTACCATTACCAACAAACATGGGGAAGTAATATGAAGTAATGCTCATATGAGGAGTCAAACAACATGAGTTTTTAGCAGCGAAAAGATGTATCTAGCCAACATGAATTGGGATTTGTGGCTAGATTGGACTTGATGAACGAAAAATGAGGCTGCTCACCTTCGCAAATATGCGGGAATCAACCTGCGCAGAAGGAAATACCTATAACCCACAGATAAGGGTTGCCTGTTGCTTAATTTCAAATAGGAACTCCAACACTTTTCACCAGCAAAACAAGTTGGAGGCACCCAATCTTTGGATCAGCGACATCAACGTGCTGGAGCAATGCACCATACGCACCATATTTAGAAGGGAAGAAGATCCAGAAATAAATCCATATAAATTCCAAATATATAGGATTTCGATGGATTTCATCAGGGTCCCATTGTACCAGCACCATCCAGCACCCATATCCAAATAGCATCAAATACCCAGCCAAGGCTCTGCAAATTGGCATTCTTTGATGCGACTCTGTTCCTCCAATGGCTCGCCTTTGGAACTTCGGGGGATCTCATTGCATTGGTCCAAAAATCTGGACCGCACCACGGCGCGGAACAAACATCGGCAATCGCCCAGCACTTTCCAAATCTCCAAGCGCTGCGATTCTTTCGGTGCACTCTGAACAGGAGCTGGGGCCAATGGAACTGGTTGCAGTGAAGTGTTTGAATCATTCTTGATCTGGTTGATCTGGTTGATCTGGTTGGGTGTCGATAAATTCGGATTTGGTGGCCGATTCCTGGACTCCATGGATTCCAAGCTTTGGGAACCCCCTGGGATTCCTGCGGCGTCGGCTTTGGAAGCGCCGCTGAGGCCCGGCGTCACCCGACGCCGCGTGGGTTGCAGCCCGACTGTGGGCTCCGTGGGCTCCATGGCCGTCCGCTTCCGCGACAGGCTGACGGGGCCTGGACACCCCTGGGATGGGGATTTGAATCCCACCCATAGTGATATTATGTGATATTGGGATATATTGGGGATGGTTCATTATTGGCATTACATGGCATTACCAGTTGACCACATTAGAATACATTAGATTTAAATGACCAAATTCGAAATAATCGGTGTGATTTAGATATGTGTGGATGTAAGCAAGAAACATGATACAAGCAACAAAGGTTACTGTGCTGAGGATAATCTAAATATAAAGATGCGTCAAATAGGAAATGGATCGGAACTTCGCAAAAACCATTTCGTGGCCAAACGGGTATCAATTGTTTGGATCAGGTTCAGCTTACGTATATTTCGTCTTATGTATATATATATTATATATATAATATAAAATAAATATATCACGACTTGAGTGGGATTTTGAAGTTGTTCATTGTTCTTTCTATCTTTTTTGGAGATTGCTACAGTGTCCAACATCAAGTCCAATGGTCATTTTTTCGAGAAACATTCAGAATCCCGCAGCACAAGGCCTTCAGAAGTCCGCGGCTGCGACTGCTGGGAGGATTGTGAGTCCTGGTCTCAGGCTGCGGAATCCCAATACAATTAGCAGGTCAAACAAAAACGAGGTCAACTGGCTGCTCAGTTGCTCCTCAGGTTTAAACATTTAAACCCCATGTTCCACTATTAACACTGCTATTTTGAGGTACAGTCCGTTTCAACAGAAAAACAACTTTCATTAATTTATATTAATTTCATTAATTTCATATTGGTTCACTCACTGATGGTGAAGCCCACCGCATCCCACATCATCCCACCTGCGTTTCTCCCTGGCTCTGACTCTGGCTGGAGCGGCTCGGCTTGGCAGGAGCATCTAGAAGCTCCACCAAAGGCAAGAGTTGTTCCACTGAGAGATATCCCATCTCTCGCCATCGACTTACTAAACCTGGGTAATCTGGATAGAAAAGTGGGGGATTTGGGGGGATTTCATGACAAGCACAGAAAACAGGGATTGAAGCAATGAAGGATGGAAGTGGCTTTGCGCAAAAATGGGGGGTAATCCCGAAATAATCAATGTTCAACATTGTTCAACGGGTAAAATGATGAACATGTCCACTGGATTCTGCTGTGTTCCCAATATGTTCAAACAAACCCAAATGCCTGGAACGTGACACAAACAAATAGATACGAAGGTCCATAATCAAAAAGCGGTCCTGTTTCAGTGTAAAACCATCTATTTGTTTGTTTGGGTGCAATAGTTATGAGCCACACCCAAATGCTAAATGAGGTGATCAAGCAAAAGAACACCACATCGGCATCCCAAAAGCCTCTACAACATGTCAAATAGCCTAAGCAAATAGCTTGTACCGAGTACATCCGAGTACCTTGCGGCACTGCATGTCCAACTCCCCTTTTTTCGGCAATCGATGCCCAAGGGACCACGGGTCTTGTCCAACGAAGCTTGAGAACGTTGAGAACAGGTCAAGTATTTGTAGATCCACTCTTTCAGGTAGGGCAAGAAATTCTTCAGCATCTGGACACAGTGACAGGGATCAGTTTTGAACATAGAGATCGTTTTGGGCTGAACACGGTTTTTAACACCTGTACAATGAGAATTACGTGCTGCTGTACACGCAAGGAGATTGTTCGACTCTACTGCTTAGCGGCAAGGTGTGACCTGTGAACCCCCATCTCACAGTTGAACGTCTTACATTGCATTGCATGCAACATCGTGCAGCCACGGTGTCGCAGTGTCGTTTGACAACGTGAGAGGTCTCAAAGAACCAGGCCACAAGTTTTCGAAAGGAATTGCATGACAGACTTCTTTGGAATAGAAGTTCATCGTTTGGGGTATTTCATCTGGACCCATCCCCTAATGTATGAACACAATGGGATTCTGATCTTGGAAGGAGGAGTCTAAATGGGATTGCAATATATTGCAATGGGGTTCTAATGTAATTGGATCAGCCAACAGTTTGATTTTGACATATATGGTTTTCTCAAAAAAAATGGATCAAAAAAAACATGATTGATATTGATTGGTCGTCATCTTCCCCAATATGGTTGTCACCCACTTTCACCATCCGGTATTGGTTCAACCTGCCTCATCCGCCAGTGGATCCGGGTCCTTACTTTGTCTGGCCCTCTCAGCGTGTTTAAAGACTTTGTCCACCACATAGAGCAGAGCGCGCAAGTCCATCATGGGGCTACTCTGGGCCTCCTCGTGGTTAGGAGCTCACATCGATGGTCACGTGCCAAGCAGGGCCGTGCATTTGGAATTGTCAATGAGTATCATCATGGTCAACAACAGAAGTTGGACTATAAAACTATAACCCTCCGGTAATACATATATATATATAATGTGCCGGATATCTATGTCTATATCTATTGTTATACTATATGGAAGTTTCCTAAATTGGGGGGGGACCTCTAAATCATCCATTTTAGTCGGATTTTCCATTCTAAGCCATCCATAAAATTGGGATACCTATGAATACCACCACCATTTCAGGAAACCCCCACATTATCTAACTCAATAAGAATTTTCTGCTTTCCTCCAGATGTCGGGACTCCTGAGGCAGTTTTCCTTCTATATGCCATAGAAACCCCCCAATATTGGGCTGGATGGTTTTCATGGGAGTATCTTGCCCGACCCCGACGCATCCCGACAGCGCCTCAATCAAAGCGCAGACCTCCGACAACGCGAAGGCACTGCAATCCTGGGACGAAGCGGATGCGGCTGACTCTGCTGGAAAATGTCCACTCAATGGGAAATCAATGGGAAATTATGTTCTATAACTGTAGATGCTTTTCTGATCTCCAGCAGCCAGAGCAATGATTGCTGGAAGGTAGGAACTTGGGATGTTTTGCAGGATCGAACGCATTGCAGCTCCAAACACTGGATTGAACGGAGGGAAGATGGCAAAAAAGAATGAGCGAATCGACTGCCTGGGTGACGTTCTTATTGTGTCTGTTGGCGTTCTTATACCTGCTTCATGCATAGAACACCAGCGGATTCAAGATGAAAGCTCCCATCAAAAATAGAAGGCTTCCACGTCCAGGTCAAATTCTTAGTGGATGACGATCATCCTCAATATGTTTACGATCATCCTCAATATGTTTAAAAAAGGTAGCTTAGGCCCAGCCAACGGCCGTTTCGGCATGGGCTGTTTCGCAGAAACGCGTTCTGCCCACCTCGGCACAAATCAAATTGGCTGCATCCTGGATTTGGGCGTTGTAGACGTCTCGAGGTATCCTCAGTTGAACTGACAAAAAATCTCAACGCTACGGAGTGGCAAAGCCTGTTTGCCATAAACCATCCCCAATTTCACCGGAAACAAATGGCTACAACCCTCCAAAAATTGGAGGTTGACTATTGGGTTTACCACATTCCCTACTGTTCGCCACACTCTTGAAACAAAATCCTACAATTGGAAATCTGTCAAATCTGTTCATCTAAGCCAGCAAGTGAAACATCTGCGATCCATACAACAACAATATTCAACAAATTGTTATGCCTAAACCTCCTATTAATATCATTTAATCGTCCCAGTAAATCCTATTAGATCCCACTAATATCTCATTAAGAAACTAATCCCTTCCCTCCATTTTTGCCTTCCAGTCTCTGAGACGATTGCGTCTGCCTCTGAGACGCCTTGCGCAAAGCTTTTTGCAGAGTTTGGCGTGCAGTGCCTTTCATGGCTTCCCATGAGCCGCAATGTCGCGAACCGGCCAGTGGCTGGTCATTTGGAAGATCTGGGTTAATCTAAGACTCTAAGACCATCCACTGGTCGGCGGGTCGGGGATTTGTTGTGTTTTTTGACACAAGAATTTCGAGCGATTGAAGAAGAAAGATACTTTCAGCTTTCAGATGCTTTCAGCAACTAGCCAACCTGATATAAGAAGTGTCAAAAAATAAATTCAAGAATCCCCAAAAACAAAGTTTGGGGAATAGCGATTCCCAGTTCATAGATTATGACAATTCCCGATATAAAAGATAGGCCTATCAAAAACAACAACAAAAAATAATCAACCAGCAAAGGTAGATACCATATATAGCGGTTCCAGATCATTATAATCATACTTGTATATATATAATATATATATATATATTATATATAATGTGTATATCATCCTATTCCCATCATATGCTTATGGTAACTATCTTCAATCAGCCCTTTGGATCAGTTCCAAGAGCAACTCTCCTTGAGCCCGAAGCATCGGAAAACTGTTTCCGGTGTAGCTGTTCATCCACATGTTGAAAGCTTCATCTGGCAGAATTTCAATGGCTCACCAACGCATCCAGGTTTATCCGAAAATACTTGGGTATGTCTAAATTTGAAAACGACAATCATTTCCGTATAGCCCAATTATATGGAATACTAGCATTTATTATGTCATGTATTATTATTATTATATTATTATTATTATTATTATCATCAGTCCCCCATTATAACACTCACATTTATGACTAACATCTGCATGGCCATCATAAGTTCCCCCCGGGCGGCCATGCCTCGGCCATCGCGGAAGTCGAAAAATTGGCACCCATGGTGCCCTGAAAAGTAAATTGGCGAAACCAGCAAGTCATGTAGCTGTTGTAGCTGATACAAATCAGAAACAAAGATTGATACTAAAATGAAGGTCAATCCAGAAATCATACCAATTCTTGGGAGAACAAGAAGTCTAGTTTTGCTTTTTGATGTCCATGAAAAGTTTCATTTTCTGTTCCACCTCACATCACGTTACGTCCCTCACCGAAGGAAATCCTTCGCCCGCCTCTGGCGCAAGGCCCAAGGACTCGGTGGATGATTACCATCGGAGAATTCCGTAGAAATCCCCGTGATCTAAAATGATCTAATACATATATATATAATGTATGTATATGTATATATATTTCGAATTTTATAGATGATATCTGAAGAATTCACAGTCCCGAAGCCAAATTCAGGTGTCTGATATTGTTGTGTCCACAATCTTGACCATTCATGCTTGAGGTTGCTATAGATTCTCCAAAAATGGTGGAACTACTGTGATACAATACAACTGCAATTTGTACAAGCAGTTTGATTTTTTGCCTGACTGCTATAAACAACAAGAATTACTATATCCTCGCTGATGTAATATATAGTGGGTGAGATTGGGGGACATCACAGTAGATCAGCTACAATAACGAGAAAACCATTTACCAGCACTGGTAGATCAAATCAAGATCGCTCCTTTTAATGCGTGTTCAGTTCCCTCTATTGCTGAGTAAATCCAAAAGTTTTGTTGGTGACTTCCCCATGAAATGTGCCATTTCTACCGAGATTAGCAAGGCTTGTTTTTTTTTTAAATCCCCATCTCTAATGTGGTTGGGAAACGAATTATTCGTACAGGATGGTGCCCCCCCGGTTACGGTCGTTGGTTTATAAACCCCATTAACAACAGTTATATCTACCACAAATATTTCAACTTAGCTATCTTGGGGGCCCCATCCTGTAGCTCTAAGATGGATTATGGATAACCATCCCCACTTGGCAGTTCTTTGTGGCATGGGCAGTGTTCAAAATCCCTGCCTGGTTGGTTAATAGTGATTCCCCTATTGGCTTATTATAATCCCCAGTATTTTGGGTAGTACAATCCGCTGTAATCCTCCACCATCATTTATCAGGTGTATTATCCACTTATATGCCCTATAAAACCCCAAAACTTATCATATACCCTCTGGTGAACTAACATAGCCATGGAAAATAACCATTTTTAATAGGTAAACCATCTATAAATGGGCCATCTATACCATGGCTATGTTAAATAACCAGAGGGTATCATATAACAGGTGGTATAACTGATAAATGATGGGTTGTGAACACAGCTCACATTCCTCTTCTGCCGTAGCTCCGTTCAGCCCCTCCGAAAAAAACCACGCCAAGTCGCAACTGTAGAGCCACTGACTTGCCTGAGCCAAATCGATGAGTGGTTGCTCAACCCACGATTTCATCCATGATTTCATGGTGATTTCATGGTGATTTAGTGGTATTTAATGGTGATCATGGAATTTATATAATGGGATTTAATGGGATATATGATATATCAAATAACTGCGGTTGGAAGGGATTCATGAAATTGGCTGGTTCATACCGCGGTTTCCAGTTCATGGATTATGATAAACCCCAAAAAATATCCCGAATATATTGGATAGTACAACCCCCAAACTAATCATCAACCAACCATCATTTATCAGTTATAGGTGGCATAACTGATAAATGATGGCTTTTGAACACTGCTCAGATATCAGTGCATCCAACATGATGAGGCATCAAAATTTGGGAGTAATGTGGGTAAAATAATGTAACAAACCACCCATGACTGGGAATGGTACCCATACCACCTATAAAAATGGTGATGACAGGGGGATGGGGGTACCCGATTTTTTTGGACACACCTGAGGAACAACAACTAAGGGAAACATCGCTGTTGAAACCGTGGTGTTTAATTTAGTGTTCACATGATCTTACCATCAAATACAGTAAAGGTAAACCTCACCAACGTTCCCTTCAGCAATTTTTGGAAAGACAAAAAACATTTCGCATCGGTGTTTCAAGTCAGTAATCAAGGCTCTTGTTGACGTTTTATACATCTCTCTGTCTGGGACCCAGCTCTCCACGAAAAAACAAGTAAGAAGTCACGTTAAAGGTTGCCATTTGAATCTATCTAGGGTTACTATGAACCTTCAATCATGCTGGCACCAAAATGGACATCCGTCGTCCACAAGACTGGTGGGAAAAACTCAACATCTCATGTTGATCATCATGTTACCTATGGAAATGCACCAGCCTGGCATATCCCCCACTTTCAGACACACCCAATGGTTGGAACCTCCGCCCCAACACGGACCAGTCTGGCACACCGCCCTCAGTCCCTAGCTCAGCACTGCGTCCGGATGCACGTCTTTCAAAGCCGCCTGCCATGTCAGCTCCGAAAGGGTGCAGGGATGACTCAGCATGACTCAGCATGACTCAGCATGACTCAGCAAGGCTGGATCTATCTGGATCTTCCGTATCCAATTTTTTTCACATCATTTTTACTTGCTGAGACCGTTGAACGTTCATCGCCTGAGGTGGTGGACTCGGTATAGTCCGACTCGTAGGACGACTCGCTATCACTGGACTGCGACAACGGGGCCTTGGAGCGGCAGGTTGTTTTTCGATGGGATTTAAGTGGGTTAAACATGGAGACATAGAAAACATGATGAGTTTAATGGTGATTTCATGGGATGTTAATAGGATTTACTCTCTGGTAATGACTAACAGTTTGCTATTGAACATAGCCATTTAGTTCGTTGATTGATCTATGAAAAGTGGGGATTTTGCATAGCAAACTGTTGGTTTACCAGAGAGTAAACCATCGAATTTTACTGGGAATTAGCTGGTGAATTCACTGGGATTTGACCAAAGTCAGGGCGATTTCATGGTGATATCATGGTGATATCATGGGAACACAAGTGGGAATATTAGATAAAAATAGCATTCATGTAGAATATGTAAGTCTTATCCCCCATCCATATTTGTCACACCCCCATTCTATGGTCCCAAATTATATATATATATATGTAACTATATGTGTGTTTATCCCCTACATCCACCATGGTTTCTGAGGGGTGTTTAATATTAGGCGGGTGGGATTATGTGGTAACTGTGAACAAAATATTAATGTCCTAGCCTGTCCCACTTTGCAAGAAATATGTTGACATATGGCGGTTTTTCAGCACATCATACAAATGTGTGCAAAAAACATCTTCAATATAACATTCCAATATATCTGAAAAATATTTCTGGAAATGTGTTTGAAACATCTTGAACTGAAATGAGCATGTTCGTATTGATAAATCCCCAGTAGAATGGTGGCTTTTCATCAGGATTCAGAGCTTAGGGAAGCAACGGCAGTCAGTAGATAAAGGGTAGCATAAACCCATGTAACCACCACAAAAAACATCACACAAATGCCCACATATATATATACACGCATACATATATATATATATACATGTGTATATATATATGGATATGTATATGTATATATGTATACGTGTATATAGGTATATAAATAAAAAAATAAAAAGAAATAAATAAATAAATATATATATATATATATCATATTGCGAGTCATATATCCCAGTATGAATCCTCATCCCTATGATACCTATGAAAGCTCAACCAGCCATCGTGTTTTTCGTTCCCTGAGGCTCCCAGGCTGACAGGTCATCCGCCGGACCCAGTACCTCTCCATCAATGGAGGCTACATGTCATATGATTTACATGTATAGTGTGTGTGTGTGTGCCATATGTGTATATTATTATATACTATAATATATTATCGAAGGAAGTTTAGAAGTCAAACATCCAACAATATGGACAGATGGAAAAGCAGAGGTGGGAAGAGGCAGAGAGAAGAGAAAGATTAGAAGAGAGAAGAGTAGAAGAGAAAGACAGAAGAAAGAAGATGCAGATGCGCGAAAAGGTAGGAAAGTCGCGAAACACTATGTTTTTCCAATGATTTGTGGCTCCGGAGGGCTCGCTAAAGCGGCGGGTGCGGAGCCAGCTGGCCAGATGAGAGATGAAAAATTGCACGCCGTTGTGGCGCAAAGCACATTTCGAAGTCAAAATGTTAAAAACACCACATGTTCGGACCACTTTTTGACGTTCAGATGTCGTTTCGCGTGGCGGGCGCAAAGGATTGTGCACCTTGTCAAGAGTGGGCAAAACGTGAGGGCAAAAACGATGGCAGGCGTGGGACGTTTGAAGAGGATCTGCAAAGATGCATTTTCCGTGGCAGGCGCAGTACAAGAGACATGTTTATCAGAGATGTTAGGAGGTCCGGGCGCTGATTTCCTGAGAGGGGTTGCATTTTGGAGCATCAG
>Ga0126342_10015055_pt1 | contig 13581 bp, 10 predicted proteins | sample Cyp1metagenome_FD_92528 | JGI IMG/M metagenome (GOLD analysis project Ga0126342, IMG submission 92528) | Coral microbial communities from Lord Howe Island, Old Settlement Bay, Australia - Cyphastrea 1 metagenome | ecosystem: Host-associated > Invertebrates > Cnidaria > Coral ...
CAGGAAACCAGGTGGAAATCATAAAAAAATCATTTAAAAAACATAAATTTTATATAAAATTTATGATTTTTATGATTTTTTTAAATGTTTTTTTTAGATTTTTTGATGGGTTCCGAGGGTTTTTGGCAAGGTTCCAGCCTCCAAGTGTTGCAAAATGCAGCAAACACATATGTTGAAACCAGAAATCATAAAAAAGACATAAATGAAATATACCAATAAATTGAATTCATAAAAAAACACATTGAATTTTTAAAAAATCATTAAAAAAACTAAAAAAAATAATCGTTGATTTTGGGCTTCTCGCTAGTTTTGAACGTCTTAATACTATAGCCTCATCCACAGAATCGTAGCTCAAGCAACCACTCCTGAGGAGGGGCTTGCTCAGTGAGGCCAGCCTGCTGAGCAAGAAAGCAGAGGCAGAGACCAAATCAGTGCGGCTGTGCCATTGCTCGGTAGCCCATTGATTCTATCCTATCACTCCTAGCAAATCCTTCCAGTAGACCCTAAAACAATTTTCAAGCTCATCACTGTGAATCATGGAGGAGCTCAAAACATCTCAAAATCATGCCGGGGCCATCCCAGGCCCGCTTTTTAGCTGTGCGATTATTGCAGGAGCACCAGCAGCATTGAGGGCCCTGGTGCGATTTTTACACTGGTGGTCCGCCAGCTTGGCGATCCAGGGAATGAGGATTCGGGGCCCGGTCCTCGCAAAGCCCGGAGAACACCAGAAGGCGATGAGGGCGCTGAAAGGGCTTGACGCATCAATCCTCGGGGAAGACTTCAACCAGCATCTTGGCTTGCACTGCCATGCCGTGTCGCATCATGATTGCCAACCTTTGCACCTTTGCCTGGTCCCTTTGAAATCTTTTGAATTCATCTTCTCCATCCTCAGCAGCCCAGGTACAAGCACGGATCAGGGCACTTCGACCTCGACCAGACATCACTGTATGCCCAGTGGATTTCTAGGAAACTGGCAGAGTCCCGCCGGGGCAGAGAGTTTTGCATCCTGTTCCTTGACGGAAGTTGATAGAGTGTCAATCTGTGCCAGCTCCATGCTGCACCTACGCGCTTGGAGATGTTTTGAGCACAGGTTTGCAAATCCACTTCCCATGCATCTTCCTCTTATCCTGCAATATCCTGCAGACAATTTGAAAATTGAATTTGAAGCTGCGACCATGACCACACCAGGCGTTAGTGAATGTTTATTTTGCTTCAGCCCATTGCATCACCGCATGTGAAGACCTGCGTTGACGTCACCCCACATCAAATGGTTTCATACCACATGGGTTCACATGGCGGATACGACATGTTGAGCTGGCATCTGGTTTTTCAATGCGGCTTGGGTGGCTCTTCCCCATCAGGTTCCTCAGATCTTGCTGCAACCACAGCGTAGCTCACCACATGATGAAGTTGGCACTGGGTGGGGCTTGGACTTCGACAAGACCGTGGCACGGCGCCTGCTCACGGAGCTGCGGGCAGAGCATCGCTTTGGTCGCGGATATGGCTGCAGAGTGCTTCCATTCATCCGTGGCAGTAAGGATGACCCAGAGCCCCCTGGGTGTAAAGCATTTGGTGTGGGTCGACGCTCCAAAGACTTGCAACTGCACTGAGGGGCTTGGGAGTTGACGTCATGAAGTATGGTTCTCAGACGACATGCCATGGAATGATTTGAGCTTAGGATGTTTCCAGGTCACATTCGTTGTCGCATAGTGTCACAATGGCTAATTTGTAGGCAGCTGCTGCATATCAAATTGCCGGGAAAGAATGCCATGCAAGCATTGAAATTGTTGAGCAGCACGTTTGGCGTTCACCGTCTCTCAGCATCCAAAGTCCAGCATGCTGCGCTGAGGATGCTGCAATCATCAGCCGCGGAGTTGCCTGGATGGACGGCATTCGGAAGCGGATGCGAGCCGTGGGTGAAGATTCTGATTTCAGGTGGCTTCAGAAGTATCTTGGACAGGGTTTGTGCCATGGCAGCCAGGCGGCAAGCATTCTGAAACTATTTGATGAAATGGTCATACCGGAATCCAGTGTTCAGCACCCATGAAGCACCCATGAAGCGGTAGTGATTCGGAGCGGCGCAAACGCCATGTGAAGACTGTCTTTTCATCCTTTTCAAGTGGCCTGGCATGGGGCATTCAACATGTTCCCTCACAATGCGCTGATGTTGCAAGGATTCAACATGTTCCGCACGACGTTTGAAGCACATGATGGCGGGATTCCATTGAAGAAAAAGGCTCCACATGATGGGAAGTGACAGCGAGCAATCAATTAAGTCGGGGCGGTTCCGAGTGCCCCAAACACGGTTTGCAAAACATCCCCACCCCCTTAACCTAGGTTTTCGGAGGGGGACCTGACAATATGTAACTTACATCTTTCGGGCTGTTTTTAGGGGGAGGGGGTTAATTGTAAGTTAAAATCTCTGAGGTACCAAAAATGCACGTTTGGAAGGGTGAAAAATGTAAGTTAAGACCCCCCTAGGCATGGTCCTGGTCAAAGCAAAATCAAGGTATTCCCCAGGAATACACCACACACTTAGTGACTATGGAAATGGGTGTGGAGAAAAATTTAACTTCCATTTTTCCCACCCCCCCGGAAGTGGGAACAACACTTTTTCTCTGACGCGACCCCCCTGCTCTTGCTGGCGTCGGCGGATATTATATAATACAGGCGCATATAATATACTTATACAGTACAATCTTATGCACATGCTTTCATATTTAATTTCCATCGCCATTGTGAGACTGCCACGGTATGGTGACCCTGCCAAATAGACAGTGTGCCAAGGAAGGTCCAGAAGCCAGGTTGCAGAATTTCACCGTTTTCGACCATGCAGAACCTTGGCCTTGTCGAAAGCCGCAGAAACCAAGGGTGGCCAATCAATGGGGTTCCAGCAAGCCATCTTTGATTACCATGACCAGAGGGGTCAATTTTGTTCACGCATATTCAATGTTGAATGGTTCCTATTATTGGATGTGAGGATGGAGGGGGTTGCGGGAGTTCTTCCTGAAAAACAGGGATGACATTTACGAAAACTTTAGCAACAACCTCCATTAATGTTTTGGATTTGTGAAAATTGTTATTTAACACTTAATGAATTATTTGCATATATTTGCCTCCATTTTTTTCCTGCCAAGATGCTTCCACGAGAGTTTTTTTGGACCTAATTTTTTGAAGTAACTACCTCCAGTAGCAGTATCGCAAAATCAGTCAGAATGCAAACCACCACTGCTGCCTCTTCCAGATAAAAATAGTTGATTATGGTGCAAACAATTTCCCAACGTTTTCTTCTAATGCATATATCTCGCCCCCTGTCAGCCATTATCAACTATGATAAACTATCATCAACTACCATCAGCTACCATCAGCTAGGGTCAACTATCATCAACTACCATCAACTATCATAAACTATCATCAACTATCAGCAACTATCAGCAACTATCATCAATTATCACCAAGCACCATCAACTATCATCAGCTACCATTAGCTATCACCATTTATGTATCATCAGTTACTATCAAATATCATCAACTACTCTCAAGTATCATCAACTATCATTAACTTTCATTGGCTATCATCAACTATCATCAACTACCAACAGCTATCGTTAAGTATCACCAACTATTATCAACTATTATCAACTATCACCTACTATCATCAAGTACCATCAAGAATCATCAACTACTCTCAACTATCATTAACTGTCATTAACTCTCATCAACTATCATCAACTACCATCAACTATCACTAAGTATCATCAACTACCATCAACCATCATCAACTATCACCAAGTACCATCAACTATCACCAAGTACCATCAACTATCATCAGCTACCATTAACTATCACCAACTATCTATCACCAACTACTATCAAGTCTCATCAACTACTCTCAAGTATAAACAACTATCATCAACTGTCATTAGCTCTCATCGACTATCATCAACTACCATCAACTATCGTTAAGTATCACCAACTATTGTCAACTATTATCATCTATCATCTGCTATCATCAAGTACCGTCAAGTATCACCAAGTATCATCAACTATCATTAACTGCCCAAAAATTGGGAGCAGTGGTGTGGTGGTGCCCATCGGCTGGGTGTGGTGCCCATGGCTGAGGAAGCCTTGAGCCGGATGAATGGTGCTTCGTTCTGCGCCAACCTCGGCCCTACCGATCCGGTGCCGCCTTGGTGTGTAGGAGCCCATGAAACATGGGATTTTTCAGAGCTTCCCATGAGTTCCCCCGAATTTCTGAAGGGACCCGATGTTGAATTGGCATTGGGCCACAGGCTGCGGAGGTTTAGGCAGGCAGTCAACTTTTCAACACGGCACTTCCCTACCAAGTGGAAAGAACGCTGGTTCTTGGCAGAAGATGCGCTCATGTGCGATCAAAAACTACCACTGACGTGTCTGAAAATTGTGTACACCATGGTATGCCACCTGAATGGCATTTTTGATAGGGATAGTGATGATAAAGAACAACAATTCTTGAGACCAAGTACACTGGCCAACCCTTGGTGGATGCGAATGCTAAGGATGATTGATAACTATCATTTGAATATTGATGGATATTTTGGATGCGGATGGCCAATGTCAGTCCCTCAGGAGCCTTCAGCAGCAGTTGGGAGCCTCCACTCTGTGGCACTTCGCCATGCATTGAAGGAGTGATGGGCAGTCCTCTGTGGGCTCAAGGCCTGGGATACGATTTGGATGGTGAAACTCCGGTGGAAAGGGGGTTAGGTCCCCTAAAAGATCGAAAAAGAGATGCATAATAATGGCATAATAGGGTACACTTACCATGGAATGATCTTGTACGATCTTGTATGGCAATGTCTAAGTTTTTCATATTGAACGTGACGTGATGATTCTGGGGCACTGAGTTTTTAAACTTTACTACAGGCAGCTGGCCTGTAGAAACTGATAGGCCAGCACCCGGGGACAGTAAAGGTACTGTCGATGATTGGACTTTCAACATCTTTCAACGGGACGTTGTGACACAATGTGGGATGCAGTCTTGCTTATCATCTTGCTGAGTTCTAGAATTGGCTATGTATATATATATATATCTTGGAGGCACTTTTGAGCAGCTGGCGGCCAACCACAATCTGAGTGCCTCAGATGAGATTTGTGCATCCAGCTTTGACTTTGTTAAGGAAAGAAGTACTCTTTCGAATAGTACTTGTCAGCTTGTGAAGCGGGGATAATTACCGATAACATTACGCAAAAACATGTTTTCAGATACTGGCATATTGGTACCAATGCCAAAATGGCAATAGTTGTGCTTGCTGTACAGGGTTCGTAGATGAAACTCCAGTGGAAATCTGGATTGATCCATAGGCAGGCAGACATACAAAGATACTTGAATGACCTCGAATGGACATGGGTCATTTGCAGTAAACTAGGAGGACATTTGCCACGGCAGCATCCAGGAACTTTTACCGAGGCATCGCTTTTGCATATTACGGAAACAAGCAATTGGAGATCCTGAACAGCCTCCGCAGCAAGGGAAAGAACGCCGTCTTCTACGGATGCGCTGCTGCATTGTTCTGGACAGTGTTTTTTTCTTCCTCTCCCTTAATTTCGAGGTCATATTTGTCCATATCCCTTGTTTCCGGACAATGTGGTAAACCCAACACAAAACCATCCCCAATATTGGGTTATTGCCCATAAATGGGTGGCTTATCCATCCCCACATGGTAGTTGTTTATGATTGTTTATGGCTGGGCGCCAAGGATACCTTCCCTCGGAATTTGCGTCGAAATTGGGCATCTCGTAGCCCGGTGCAGCAACGCCTGGGGCGTTTAGGAATCGGTTGGTGATTCCTGGTGACTCCTGGTGAATATAGCACCCCCAAAAGTTTGAAAAGTTGGACATCGGGAAATTATGGGAACCTCAACCCTTGCATCTTGGACATCAGGTCCGTAGGCTCCAGCCCTTTGTTTGCTGACAAATCTGAATCCTGCGGTAGGAAATGGTTGGCTCAACCTGCCAAGCGGGCAGAAAGTCTCACAGATATTACGTGGTGTCAATTCCATTCTCCTTTAAATCTCTTCGACCCCGGTCCTTCTTGTCCGTGTGCGCAGTCAGCCCCCATTCCAATGGCACAAATAGCTTTTGAATGTGTTTGAGTGCTTTGCTGAGGCAGACTATGGGTCGGATTTCCTTTCCGGATTACAAGGTCGGGTGTGCAAGCGTCGTCGCACAGTCCCCGTATGGCCCTCGAACCTGCGGCTTGGATGCACTTGGATCAGACGTACTTGGGCAATATACATCAAGATACCTGGTGAAGTCAGGAACCATGGAAAATCTTCCATGGATCGCGGAAGAACGTCACAGACTCCGATCAATCAATCTCTTGAACAATTTAGACACATCTGGACCGCAGGGAAACCCAAATGAACGATACTGAGGTGATATTCCGCCCACAGTGATTTACAAGATCCGCCGCCATGATTTAGCAGTGCCCTGGTATGGCAAGCATAGCTTGTATAGTCAATTGGCTTGAAACTCGAAATGATCCATAGAAGCAGGGGATAACTTCAATCAAAGACTAGAGTCTCATCGTGAGCAAGCCACGCACAGAAATGGTTGGATAAGGGACAGTCGGGGACAGTTCATTTTTCTTCCTGCATAGGGGTTTGGGCTGAACTGCCATCTGGCATCATCTGGCCATATCTGGCCCGTTCTCACCCTTCAGTGCGGCTCAGACATGGTTTGGTGATATTATGGTGATCTATTGAATATAGGGAGGGGAGGGAAAGAGGGAGAGGGAGACCCGGAGAGAAGGAGGGACGGGGACAGGCAAAGGGGACTCCATCCAGTCTCGCCAGATGAGGGTTTGTTCAAGAACAGGCTCTAAACACATAAGGCTGGCATAGGACTTGCACATGTGCCTGTATCCGGGCCTGAAATGGCCTCAACCTTTCTTCGGTACGACTTCGGCATCCCTTCCTAATGCAGGCAAAGGCACCTGAAGCCGCCTATGTGATCGACAACTTGCAGATTTCGCCAGAGCAGGAGTGGGGGGTTATCGGAGTTGGTCTAACCAGAACTTCCTGAAAAATCGAAGCAGCATTGCTCAGATTGAATTCCCAATGGCTTTCTTCAAATTGGTCTCACCAATGGATACTGGCGATGATGCCGGCTGGATGCTCAGGTGGAGCTCATGCTGAAGATGCATGAGGGAGGGGGCGGGAACCTCACCACTGAGCAGACCGCCTGTGAGTTTTTGAAGCAGCAGCAACTTGTCTTCACCGCTTCCGGGTACAGAACAATCGGAACAGCCCCAATGATCGATCAATTTGGGTGGTTTGTTTGGCACATGCGGCATATTCCTGGGCTTCAGGCTTGCAAAATTGCAAAATTGCACATAACATGTCAACATCTTTGACTTTCTACACGACGCTCTCCATTCTTTTGGGTGAGGCCAGATGTTGTGTTGAAGGCCGTACCTGAGTGCATCACGAATCCAATCCAGAACCCGAAGATTGGAGATGTTGCACCTCGTCAAAGTCCTGGTCGTTTCAGTTTGGAAGGGGGTTTTAGCACCGCCATTCTCATGCAAAGGTCGGGCTTCATTGCTGCCAAATTTGTTTCCTACTGTTTGACCCTATTTGATCCTAGTTCAATCTATTTCATGTCGCAACAAATCCCTGCAATGGTACTAGCATGAGCATCATTTCACGTTGATTATTTGGAATTCCATTATATAATTATAACATATTATAACTTAACTATACAATATATGTGTATGATTATGTATGTATGTTTGTATGACTGCGGGGTATGTTCTATCAAGACATGATATCAAGCCAAATCAAGTGACTGCACAGACAGTACTTTGATGTACTTTGACAATTTGTAAGATGTTTTTCTGTGTGTGCGTTGTTATATTTGTCATTTGGGACTGACTTACTGGACCCCATTCTCCAACGTCATGATGGGCATCCCAAGAGCTTAACTATAAAAAAGCTCTCGTTAAGATACACGGAAGACACGTAAGACCCACATAAGCAGGTAATCATATGGAATATAATGGAATATCATGGAATCATGGATAGCTCTTGGATGCTCTTGGCTACAATATTGGCAGAGCTATCACACCGACTCCTACCATCTCCATCCATCTCCTGATCTTTCCTAACTTGTGCAACCTGCAGGTCTGGAATGCAGCGGAACTCTCCTGTCAACAACTCTTTTGCCCCAAGTGCCTTGCTTGAAATCTCTGAGAGTCAGATAGAGGGGTCAGTGCGGCAGCACGCGAGCCGTTCTACAAATATATACACCTTTCAAGCTAAAACATGCTAAAACCTTAGTAAGGAGCATGCCACACTGGCCTCGCTGAATCAAACGCAGAAGCAAAACAAAAGATGTAAAGAGTAGAATAAGGATGTTGCGCAAGGTCATTTATGCGCTTATGCCACAACACAGGAGCGTAAACGCCCATGCCAATGAGACGTAGGCCTAAGATGGCATGGGCACATCAATTTTTCAGATGTTTCGCCTGAAAACACTGCGAAATACTGCGAACTCATTGCAGGAACCAGGTCCTCATCTACGACAGCGCCGCTGGTTTGATTCGCTGCCGGGAGTGCAAACAGGCGTGCTGGAGTCTAGACAGTTAGCTTCGGCCATGGGCCACACGCCGTGGAATCCAGTGGATACGGATAGCTTGTTGGAGCCCTTTGAATTTTCATACTTACCAGGTAACTTACCAGGTAACTTACCAGGTAACTTACCAGGTAACTTACCATGTCAATTCATGTCAATTCCATGTCATAACTCATAATAAGATATAACAAGTATTAACAAGTTCATTTCCTTTCTTCTTCACTTACCTTCATTTGCCGTAATTCTTGTACTCCATTTGGTTCATCATTGCCCTCATTGTCATCCGCTTATCCCTATCCATTGAGGTGGCTTCCCCATTGTTCATCCAATGGATCCCGCCAGGAGAATGCTGGCACGGTGCCTTCACCAGACCAGATGTCCTGTATGCCTTGCCCTGCGGGTTCGGAACCCGACAGCGAAGGAGCCAAGTGTCAGGCGCTTGATGCAGCACTTCCCCCTGGATCCCCCTGGGAATTTAGTCGTTTGCTATGGAAAATGGCCCATGAAATATGATGATTTTGATTTACCGATATCAAAAAAATGTGATGCTTCGCAGCTATGTGTTAAATCAAACATGGCTGGCTGGCTGGGAACCCCCAGTGTACAATGGAGGTGTTAATGGGACAATCATTATATATATAATTATAACCATGGGACTAAACAGAGGCTTTCCATTGCCATGTTTGATTGCCAGAGAGCACACGATATTTCCAAACTTCTTGCGTGCCACAAGTCCCAAGATTACCATAAAGTAGTGGGTTGAATACGGTTGAATCATCCCCAGATGGTCGGTTTAATGTGGAGAACCCAAGAATAGATCTACCATTTGCGGATGGTCTATACATGTTTATACAAAGCTACCTTTCGTTGGTGGCTTATACAACCCATTTATATCCATTTATGCTGATTCTGGGGATGGTTGGTTATTGATCTTATTGGGTTTACCACATGAATCCTTTGGGCTGGGGTGGAATCGGTGGAAGTTCCGTTGCTGCAAAAGCTGCAAAAGCCAGGCTTGCCCACCCGGACGCTATGCCCCCGAAGCAGCCACACCTCAGTGCCAGGCAGACATACACGCGGATGTGTATACTATATATATATACAATATATATATATATATAATTTTTTATACACATATTATAATGATCTACATAATGATGTATATTGCAAGCCACTGACTCTTCAACCTTTGGTATCCTTTGGTCATCTCACTTTGGTCTATGCTGGTCAGTCAACCAGCCAGACTTCCTGTTGGGAGCCATTGAGGAAGATCAAGGCATGATGACGCCTTGTCGTTCTCTGATGCGCAGGCATGTCCGCAAGGTGAGTACAACCCTCTACGAAACCAGTCACGTTGCGCAGTGTGCCCTTTTGGGGCCCAGTGACTTGGGAAGCATCGAAGGAGACAACATGGCTACTGCATAATTCAGATCACTCAAGCCCATGTTGGGGGTTGGAGTGGTCTGTGCACATTACGATTCATATGATGTAAATCACAAGTAGAATCTATTTTGCCTATTCGGCCGCACTTTCCGAATACAATGTTTTTGCCACGTTGTACTGGGCATTACTGTACCGTAAGATCCATTGGGCCATACAGGGTGTTACTGATGCAGTCAACCGCCCGCTTCTGTCCCAGTTGCTACGGTGGTTTCAATGGTACGGGAGCAACGTCCTTTTACGCCGACGAGGGTTTTTACTTGCTGGGAAGCGATGAGGATGTAACTCATCTGATGCTTTTGATTGGCTGGGATAAATCGGATTTGTTCGGCTGGGCACTGGCTGTGAGGCCCTAAAACTTAAATGTCACAAGTATCGCTTGCCCTCTTTGTCTCTAACACGCACGAACGTACGTATACATTAGTATACATTAGTATACATGCACATTGTATCCCACTCACTGTATCATGAACTTGCACTGAAGGTTTAGGGGATTTGCATTTGAGTCTCGCAGGGCCTTCACTACCATCAGATACCATCAGTTTGCGTGTCACCATTCCTGGATTTCTGGAGAAGGATCCTGAGTTTTGGATCTCCCGTCCATGTCCAACTCAGGTGACTCGAGAATTTGAAGCCAAGATGTCGTGACTTGGCAACACGCATCAGATGGTTTCAGTATGTTTCAGTCTAAAAGCAATGAAGAGAGATAGAGAGAGAGAGAGAGAGAGAACACTTAGAACGTAATATATGGTATACATATGTATACATGTTTTCTATGTATAGTATTATATGCCCAAATAATAGATTTTACATGTTTTATCACACCCCTCAATGATTCTATGCACATGCTCCAGGACTTGCGCGGACTGCTGGCGCAGCGATGCGCCCTTCGATGCCCTTGGACCCTTCGAATGTTCTGTGCGCTCGGCGTGTCTGGGGAACAACAGCTGCCTGGTGGTGGAAGGCGAACTGGCCATGGATGGACCGCTCTGTGGAAGTTGCACCAAAGGCTCCTTGGAGAAGTTGCCTTTTTGGGATGGGGGAAGATTGGTGTGCGATTGATGTGGACATTTTGGATGTGGGAACAGACCTTAAATGCGACTTTGATCTGGAGGATCTTGAAAAAGTTGGGGTGCTGGCAGTCTACTGCATGTTTTAACCTGTATGTTTCATTTTGCCAAGACCAAGAATCCTCTATGGGACAAAACTGCAAGATGAAGGCTGGGGGGACCTGAATCACCAACTGGTTGAAACCAAAAGGCCTCTTTCATTCAGATCATTCAGCAGCTGGACCCAGCCATGTGAGGCTTTCAACGCAGCAGCCCTGATGAGCCTTGCAGCCGTTGCCCACCAGATTGGCTTACTGTCACAGTCATTGTGGTGGTAACTGTTGGTGGAATGCTTGGTCTATGCATCCTCTCCTGGTCACAGGAGCACATGACAGCTGGGGTGGTGTTGGAGGGATTGAGAGTTGATGCAATTTTCACCTGCTTCTCGTTGTTTGCCGCCCACGAAGGAAGCCGCCATGGGAAATTTGCGTGGCAGCTCGGCAGCTGTATGGTTAAAGCTTTGGTTGAAAGTATGACAGGACAAGACTGTACGACTATGGCCCAAAGACCCCAAAGTTGGTCACAGATTTCTACACAGGGATGCTGACTTATGCTTTATACTTTCTGTGGGGGATGCGTGGCATGGGTCTCTGAAGTGCATCACCAGGGACAATGTCGCGTTCTCTTGACTTGTTTGTATGGAACTTGCATGGGCAGACAGTAAAGTCATCGGGAAAAAACTGGAATCCACAAGGTCTAGCATGGCGCCAGCCGCCCTAACTCTGAAAAACGGGAAGTAATATTCGGCCGTACCATCCCAAATTCCTTCAGCATGGACATCTGGGAATGCAAACGCTTGTGTTGACCTGAGGAGTGTACTCCATTGTGTTCAAGATCTTGTGCAACTTCTTTGTTCAATTGAAGGCAGTTGGTCAGGCGGGCCGCTATGCAGGGTCGAAGGGGCATGCGAATGCATGTGAGGCATCTGTGCCCAATCTTTTGAGCATAGTATATTCCATCCTTTTGTTTCTCTTTTCCTGTACTTTCATATTTTGGTTGTTGAGATTCAAAGATATTATATCATATTATATATATATATATCTATCTATAATCTATGAATATTCAGAGGGGCTTCTACATGCGCCTCCGCTGCACGGCAAGATCCACCATGGCGCCAGGTTACGGACTTGAACAGCCTCATCAAGGAGACCCCGAGACCAGAAAACAAGAAACACGATGAAACGGAGTGGGATGCCCAAAAAAACACGGAAGTTCGACCAACCAAGGATGACAACCAACTACACAATGTTGAGCATATGTGCACACACATATCACACATATATATATATATATATACATTGAAATACAAATTTAAACATATAACTCTACATGAAATACAAACATATAACTCTACAATAGGATTCCGCATCAGCAAACCATGTCAATTGCACTCACTTTCATTTTAAGACATCACCATCCCCAGAATCTTCAGGATCTTGGGACGGACAGCTTCAGCCGTACCATTCTCACCTCCCCGATCGCAATGTCTTTGGGCAGCTGGACAGCAGTCAGGTGCTGAATGCAAATGAGATGGAGACTCCACCATTGAAAGTGCGTTTTTCACCAGGAAAAGCTGCCCCTATTTGGCACTATGAGTTTATTTGGAGGATTCCAGGAATCCTCCCGGCTATCCTTCATCTCCAGCTTCATCAGCCCTGCTGAGTGATGCTTCAGCCATCTTCAGCCCTATATGCGCCAAGGTATTGGAGATGTGCTGGAGAATCCTTCCACCTCCATTTTCTCTCTGGATGCTTGGGCCTGCTATGGCCTGGTTGTTTTCTAGGCGAAGCTCGCGGGGTTGGGATCGTTAGACGATATCATCAGCAGGTTAAAGGGGTGGAACCTTAAGGGGGTTGATAGACGAGAGGTAAATTCCAAATAATCCAGGATTGTTTTTGGTAAGATGGTTGCTGAATTCAACGGGGCACCTCGAATGGTTCTGAGATGTGATTCTGCAGTCCGGTGGCCTGATTTCTTGATGCTTGAGAAGTGCACATTCCATGAACTAGAAAAGAAATAAAGTCATTTGGCATAGCATTACATTACCCTATGCCCGAAAAAATCATCCCTCTAGGAAATTTATTCAGCCCCAACTTTGGTATTTTCAAAGTTCAGGGGGTTGTCCCATGGAAACATATTCAGCGACCTTGGGGTTGCAGCCAAAGAAAAGTGTGGAGTTTCTCGGAGCGGAGTTTGTTGGAGACTTGCAAAGGGATAGACAGGACCTTGGCCACTGAAACTTTACCCAGCGATGTTTGCCGACATGGTCCCAAAATTGATTGTGGATATTCTTTGTGTACCATGTGCGCCTGGAGATTGTGCACTTTTTTGGGAATGGAAATGTATTCCGTAAAAACCTTGGCCCCAAGAAATTTAACAGGGATAAATTTGGGTACAACCCCCCGTAGGCACCGCACAC
>Ga0126342_10015056_pt1:0-12500 | contig 13580 bp, 14 predicted proteins | sample Cyp1metagenome_FD_92528 | JGI IMG/M metagenome (GOLD analysis project Ga0126342, IMG submission 92528) | Coral microbial communities from Lord Howe Island, Old Settlement Bay, Australia - Cyphastrea 1 metagenome | ecosystem: Host-associated > Invertebrates > Cnidaria > Coral ...
ATTGTATATATTATTTTTATTATATATATTATATAAATAAAATATATTATTTCTAATATATATATTATATATATTATTTATATTATATATATTATATATTATATATTATTTATTTTATATATTATATATGTTATGTGTATTAGATATATTTTATGTTATATATATATATTATATTTTATATATATATTTATTTTATTTATATTATATTATATTATATTATATATATATATATTGTATATATATTTTATATATATATAAAGATCCCGATTTCTCGGAGGGGACATTCGCAGGGCCTGGTTGGTTCCCAACCGATACCCGTTAGTTGGTCCTCTCTGACATGCATTTGCTTTACATCTAGAAAGAGGATAAAGGTCGGGTGAATTCAAAATGATTTTGTATATAAGACTGTTATAGGATACTAATTTTCGTTTCATGAAAAATGCATTAAACAAACAAAAAGTCTATTTGTTATTGTCGGGGAAAAAAGGAAACAAGCATTGATTGAAAATACGTTCTTTTACTGTGTCTTTCATTTCCATCGCACCCACGAAAATAGTTGAATGAAAAGCACTGAAAATCTTGAAGAATGGTGTGAATATGTTTTCGTTTGTTTTTCTTCGAAATGCATTGAGGAAGGTGATTTAAAAACAAAGACACTTTGACTAAAAAACAAAAAATGGAAATGACAAAAAAAATGAAAATTGATGAGGATTGTTATAAGTGTTTTATTTTGCATGCCGACGGTAAAATTTCATGGTAATCCCTCTATGTCTTACCGGATATTACCGGCATATACCCGCTTATACATACTATAGTCAAATAAGTTACACGTCGCTGCGCCAATGAATCATATCAGATGGGTTAGCAACCGCCTGTGGAAAAGGCATTTTATCGACATATGTCGTGCCATATTGGAGCAGCCCTTTGAAGATAACACCTAGATTGGAGCAGCATTTTATAGAGGATTACTGGGTTGTTGCCCGATGTCGCGCTGCGTGTGTTTGCACACGTGTCGTCTGCGGAGAAGCATTTCATAGAGATGACGGAGAGGTCATTTCATAGAGGGTTCCCACTTGCTGTCTGGATGTTGGCTGAAGGAGGACCATTTTATAACCAATTTTCTCTGTAAAATGTTTCGTAAACCATCCTAGGGACCAAGTAAGGGGTATCCCAAGCGAGGTGTCGCTTCTTTCAGCGCTCAGCTTGCCGGAAGGGTTACTCCTGCGAGCGACTTGGACGCATTGGACGCAGAGCTAGCTTCTCTTGGATGCGGTTTGATGAGGATAAGATATTAACTAACACTGGTAGGGACAAAATGAGATGGGGATGGTAATTACTGTGAGAACCCCAATAATAAACCCATTTATACAGGATGGGGCCCCCAAGATAGCATTCAGTTGCCTTGAAGTGGCTGAATTCTATGGTTTCTGGTAGATATAACGAACTAGTTAATGGGGGTTGCAATGGTATATAAACCAACTTATAACTGGGGGTGCCCATCCTGTAGGGACAGAATGAGATGGGGATGGGTCAAAACCTGTTTTGTGGGCATATGACTGGGGGAAGGCTCGCATCCACTAACCAGCTATGACTTATGGTACCATCCGGGTACCATTGACAAGCAGATATGTCATCAACGTGTTTGGGGTTAGATCAAACAAATGAAAAAATGGGAGAATAGTCCTGAAAATGGGATGGGATGGATAGATAGATAGATGGATGACAATAGACGGCCTTAGATACCGAGGCAAATTTTGACCACACCAAGCTGTCAATGCCATTGCTTCGGAGATCTTCGGAGTGTGAGGATTTCCCACAGAAAATACATTATGTTGAGGTGCTTATTGGCCCCATGTATTCAAAAGGGTTTCACAGTATGACAAAGGTCAACTGGCCACACACCAAGAAACCAGGTTGGTTCAATGTATTTACTCAAGTTGAAGAGTGAGAGAGGCCAGGTAGCCTCAAAATGCTATCGGAGTTCCTAGAGATGCGCAACAGTTCTGGAGCACCAGCCATCTCGTTCCATTCTCATTCCATGTTCGTTCCATTCTTGTTTGATAAATCCCAGAATTCGAAAGCTGGAAATTCCATTGAAATTCGGCAACCAATAGGTTTTTCTCATAGTTTCACCATGTTTCACTGGTGTTTTGTGTTTTTGTCTTCCACAACAAACCATTTCGCAGTTCCCCCGGTTTCGGCACCAACGGCGCCGAGGTTTGCTCATGGGCCACAAGAGTTGGCACAGCCACCTGACCTACGAAGGAGTTTTCCGCAAGATGAAGTGAGTGTTTTATGCGAAAGGGATTCTTTTTGGTGAAAAATGGGTCCAAGCCATTCTATACATTTCTATACTACCTCCAATCAGGGCCTATGAAAATCAGGTGATTCAAAATTCATGCAAATAATATTCAAAAATGAATGATGATGGATAAAAACGAATCAAGATGATGAAACGATATGAAACATTTGAGAAAAGATGGTTTTGTCATATGTAAAGATCGCTGATGCTAATTGCAGGTCGCTGAAAAGTTCCATTCCGGCCCGGTCCTTCTTGTTGGTGAAGACAGGGGGGACATATTTATGGCTTCAATATAGGTTTTGTGCCTTTATAACCGCCTGGATTTGATGCAAACAACTCCATATGACCAGAAACTGACCAGAAATTTTCAGAAAGAGACCATGTGACCATCAATGTTCATGGTGTGGGGGATCAAGAAAAAACATTTTTCGTTGGCAAAAAACATCGAGCTGCGAGGACTTCTCTTTGTAAGGCTTTCATGGAGGGCTGTTGCCCCGAGTCTGCAGAAACCTGCAGGCTCAGATCGGGCGGGTTTTTTGAGCCGCAAAAACTGGGAAAATGTTGGGTTTCACCCATAACTGGTTGGTGGTTTGGAACATGGCTTTTATGACTTTCCACATATGGGGAATGTCATCATCCCAACTGACGAAGTCCATCATTTTTCAGAGGGATACGTCAACCACCAACCAGTAAAGATGGGTGTTTTGCCAATGAAAATTAGGTTTGAGCAACTAGAATTGGGTAATTTACCCCTGGTACAAAGCTAGAAAAGATGGAACACCAAAAGTGAAAGCACATTGAAAATGATCTACAAATCCCGCCATTTCATGGTTTTCCCATATTTGACATATTTATCCCCAGCCCATGTTTGGGTAAGTAAGTTCAACCCATACCAGTAGTGCCTTAGTGTTCATGGAGTTTGTAGGATTTGACATATCAACAAGAGCTACCTGCTTCTTAAGATTACACTTAAAAATGCATCATAAATTGTTTGACCTTTAAAAATCTGTCCCCATGATGATATCCCCAGTGTTTGGGTGATGTTCAATGGGGACCCATGGCATCTCCAGGTTTGCCCATGGCATCGCTATGCTGGACTGCTCAGATCGCAGATCGTGGACTGCTGGGGTCTGGAAAAAGACGGAAAGACGGAACCTGAATGGATACCCTCTGGTAATGACTAACATAGCTATTGAAAATGACCATAGAAATAGTAGATTTACCCATTGAAAATGGTGATTTTCCATAGTTATGTTAGTTTACCGGAGGGTATGTCGGCTGATGGATGGTGGAGGTCTCAAAAAAAACAAAAAATCAAGCGTCCTCAAGTTGACGCACAAGGGAATACCAGTCAGGTGTCGACTTGAGAACACTGCCTGTGGTTGGCACTTAAAGCCGCTGACTTTCGAAGTCCATGGGCAGGGTCTGAAGGTTCGGTGTGGCTCTTGACGTTTTTCTTGGGGCCGGGAAATCTTTGTTCTCATGAAGTTCAAAGGAAAGCAACCATTGGATTGCTGGTGCTTGACCCACGTGAATCGCATAAAATGAGTTGAGTGCTTCTCCTCCCCCGGGACCAAACCTTGGATCATCTTGGTTGTCACTTCCCACTGAATCAAAGGATCACTCCAGGCAACCTTACCATCCAAGCAACCAATTGACGACTCTGAATGCCTCCCGTATCCTCCCGTCAAGATGGTGGATTCTGCTTTGTGTCATGTTTTTTCTCAACATCTGTGGCTCCTTTTCTGGGCACATGTTTGGCTTGATTTTAGGGTGCCATTTAGAATTGTATATCCAGACAAAAACGATAAAGACTTGCTTAACAGGAGTTGCATAGCAACGCCCAACAAGATCTAGATAAGGTTCAATGTAGCACTCTTTTAGTAGGATCTTTCTTTTCTATCTTGTTGGGGGACTATGAATATTCAAAGCTCCTTGGTCTTTGAAGAATTTTATGTCTTCAAACCAATATGCATGTTACCCGTGACCAGAGTGAGGGGTTTTCCACTTCAGGAGCTGAAGTATGCCAAACATAAAGACTAGATCGCCGTGTTTTTAAATTGTTTGTATGATTTTGTACGTAAATCAAACCGTAAACAAAAAGAGGATTTATAGACGTTCACAAAATCACCAAAAATAGAGTTGGGGACCGTGAGCGTGCACATTTTCTGCGGTTACACCATGAGAACTACCCGTTATTTCAAGCACTTCGACATGCACTTCTTGAAAACACGTCTGCGTCTCTAGGATGTTGTAACTGAAGACCTGTTTAACAAAGGAAAACAATCATCCTTTCGTTGGAAACACGACCTTTCTTTGGAATGCAAAGATTGCTTGAAACGAAAGTGCACTCTATTAGATATGTATAGAAATGTTGTTCTGAAAGATTTAGTGCTGCTGCTTTAAAAGGAAGGCTACACTATGAGAGGCAAGTGTATTTTGTACATGAAACATTGCTAATCAAACTATGTATGCAGTTCTTTGAAAACTGCTGTATCTTTTGTGGCAATACTGGACACTGAAAGGTCTACAAAACATTTTTAAGATTACTGCTCGTTTCAAAGAATACTGCATATATTGACAGAATACGGCGTCTCTTCAAGAAATACTGGACTTTTTGAAGAAGTAATTGGTGCCCTTCGAAAAGAATACTACACTCTGAGATAAATCGTGCATTTTGTAGATGAAAACGGCCGCATTTCTTTGAGATAATGCTACTTTTTGATGGCAGTACTGCAGTCTTGAAAGATATGATGCCTGTGTACAGAAACTCTGCTTGTTGCACAGCGTCTCTCCTCTTGCGTCCCATCCAATCCCAAAAAACAAAACCAGGAAACCAACAAAACAAGAAGAGCAAGGTTGCAAACCCCAGGGGGGGATACAGAGACTTGGGTCCTGTCATATCTGTCATGTTGTCTTTTTTGTTTTTTGATGTTTTTTGCTTCTATGGTTTTGCATGCGGGAGGAAAATGCCCTTGCAGAGGTGGCAGATGGTGGAGAGATAATGAAACCCACACAGTCTTGACTCTGAAGAGATGGTGTCATTCATGTCAAGTGGGTAGTTGTAATAGTCAATGTCATTAATGATAGTGTCATAGTCAATATTACAAACCAAGTATTAACTATTGGCCCTGAAGTGGAGGCAAAAAAAGAAAGCTGTTCTTCTTCTCTTTGTTGCGTGCTTTCTGTGTGTTTTTTTTCTTTTCGGACAAATCGACTGTTTTAGTGCGCGCAGGTGGTCCCCTGTTCTGAAAAAAAAATACTATGGTTACCATATATTCTATTATAATGGCCATATATTAACCATATATTAACTATATATTACCATTTAATACTATTACCCAATGTTATTCTATTGGCTTAGTAATACATAGCCATATATCTGGATCTGGATAAATTATGATGTCCCTGCGACGTCACGACGTCACGATGGTTACGGGTATTGTAACCAACCCTAAATACAATGGTCTTGTATAATTCAGACTGGAGAATTATGATGAATTGTTATGATTGCCCAATTCTTATCAATTATGATGAATTATTATGAATTACTATGACTCATTATGAATTGTGGTCCCAATAAAACGAATGTAGTTGCCCAATAATAAAAAAAACATTGGTCAAAGTCTTCCACCGAGGCTTCGTCGTACACAAGGCATCGATGACCTGAAGCCGTAGGTTCCAATATCAAAAACGTATTAATCGATGTAATTATACACGTACGTGTGTGTGTGTGTGATATGCATGTTTATACATATATGCATATATGCATATATACATATATATCTACGCATGTATACATATAGATGTGTGGTGGTGAGGTTTCAGAACTGTGTTTCAAACCATTTTGGACCCAACAAGAGACTCCAGGGGGGCATGTTACCAGCAATCTTTTGGTCACTAAGCTTGTGGAAAATGCCCAGTATCCTGGAGGGATTCTGTTTCCACAAGTCACCAAGAATCGCCCAACGCAGATGGATTTTCGTTCGGCCTCCACTTTCGAGTGTTTTTTTTAGTTCATGATGTTGAGTTCAAAGGGCGAGGAAAACTAAATCTGAGGTCATTTTTTTCCTTGACGGCTAAGAGACGCAGTTTTCCTGTCAAGACCCTGATTCACTTAACTGCGTACATGTTGTTGCGTCCTCTCTTGAAGCAACCAGTTTTTTTGCAACGGAAATATGACTCAACATTTTAAAAGTATAGTTGTGTATGATCTTCCACGGAAAATCCACGAGATTTCCACCACATTTTTTCTGGTCGGGTCGCATGCCATAGGCATCTTCCCATCGCTGGTTACATCACCCTTCATTGGTTCCCTTCCCATTTGCCATACATTTGCAAAGTATGGCAGGTTTTGAAAAAGTCGTCTTGAACAAGGAGCCTCAAGCGGAGGAGCCACCGGAATTGCCAAGCCTGGCCAACTTGGAACGGCGAAGCTGATTTTTTTCCCGAATGCGTAGCAAGGGTTCCCATGAAAACCTCTGGGGGGTTGGGGGTTGTTCGCTAGACGTTGCACCTGCGTTCGCAACCGTCCGCAACCGTTCGCCGCCGTCCATGTGAGGTCCCTATGGCCCTGCCTATGGGGAGTGCTGCAAAAGTGGTCACTTTGGGATGTTTCAAACGAGGTCAAACTGCAGCTTTGAGTGGCAGGCGCACTTCGTGACATTCTCACGTGTCTGGTAAAGTGTCGAAAGTCGTTTTGTGTGACGGGCGCAATACTTGCTAAAGCTTTTCAGATGACAACTTGCATTTTTCATGGCAGGGGCAGCACTTTGGAGACCTCCATATTCATTTTGTGTGGCAGGCGCAGCACTTTAGACGTGTCGTGTTGCGTGATTTTTTTCGAATCGCAATGTCAGGGCTGCGTGCATTCGCGACGAGGTGCAAATCGCGTGACAGGCGTGCGACATTGTGAGAGTGTCATTTGCGTGGCAGGGGCAGTATTTGCTGCAGATCTGTTGTGTGTGTGTGTGTGGAATGTCTTTTTGCGTGACAGGCGCAGTATTTGGGACACTCTACACTTTACACTTGCCACGCCCCACTCTACACTTTACATTTACATTCTACACATCTCTACACGCTACATCAAACTTTACACTTCCGCTTTACACTTGACACTTCACACTTTACACTTTACATTTTACACTCCACATTTTACACTTTCCACTTCACACTTTACGCTTTACACTTCAGGCTTCACACTTGACACTCCACACTCTACACTTTACACTCCACACTCTACACTTGACACTCCACACTCTACACTTTGCACTTTACACTTCGCGCTTTACACTTTTCACTCTACACTTTGCACTCCACACTCTACACTTGACAATTCGCACTTTACACTTGACACCCGGCACTCTACACTTTACACTCAACACTCTACCCATTTGCACTCCACACTTTGCACTCCACACTCCACACTCTAGATTCTACACTTTACACTTCACACTCCACACTTTACATTTTACACCCTGCGCTATACACTCTACACTTCAAACCCCACACTTTACACTTTACACTCCGCACTCTACACTTTGCATTTTACACTTCACACTTCACACTTTCCACTTCACACTTCACACTCTACACTTTACATTTTAAACTCCGCACTTTACACTACACTTTACACTTTAAACTCCACACTTTACACTTTACACTTTACACTTCACACTCTAGATTTTACACTTTACACTCCACACTCTACACTTCACACTTTACGCTCCACCTCTACACTTTAAATTTTACACATCATACTTTGCACTTGACAGCCCACCATTTGTACCATTAACATACGTGTGAGCATTCAGGTTCGTGGGCTGCATCTTGTTTGGAAGGGTCAGGCGTCATTCATGTTCTGCGTCCAAGTCTGGGACTGGAATCACAGACAAGGGCCACATGTTTGAGACACATTTGATGGGCAGGAAAAAGTGCCCTTTCCAGTGATCAAGGCTGATTTTAATCCACTGCACCTTTTCATAAACATCATAGGCCATCCAGCATACTCTCTGGAATTCAAACATGACTGCAAACATCTTCAATTTAAAGTGTCTGTTTATTTCCATTTTAAGCTGATGTTCCCATTGAAAGGTGTGGGGTTTCCCCAGCTGCTGCGCAGGACGCGGCAGGATTTGGCTATGAGCCGTGATCTCAAACATCAGCAATTCACAACGCGACCTCACTGGCGGTCGGGGAAAATTATGTTGCATAGATTTTAATAGGTGGAATTATATATATATGGAATTATGTTTTTCCAAAAATATGAGAAATCTCAATACGGGTCATACCTCAGGTCGGTCGCAGGGAGAAATCAGGGTGCAAAATTACTTGTCTCTTTGGGGACATGGAACTACTATGTTTCTATATGTTTGCCCAGAAAACCATGTTGGGATCTACAGCCATGAGGCAAGTGCAGTTGCACCTCATGCTGCGACAACAACAACGGGAACAGGTGCCCGCAGGGTGCAGTTGGACGTCTGGACGTCCCCACGGGAGTTTCTGCGGAGGCTGATGTGTTTGCTCTCAATGACGGAGGTTTTGATGCGAAAATCATCTATACATATAAATATTTGTATACATATATATATAATTGTGTTTCTCGCAGACAAGACCAATAAGATTGAGAGGGTCCCTGCCAAACTGCCAGATTCTTCTAGTCCTTTTGGAAACTGAAACGTTTTGGCAATAGAGTTCAAGTATTAGTTGGATAGGAGTTAGCATTTCTTTGAACTCTCCTGGTCTTGGTGCTTGGTTTTTTGTGGTTGGCGAATGGTTTGATCCATGGTTACACATGATTACACAATGCCAAGAGTGACTATAGAGTCCTGAAAGATCCTGTTGGTGACATGGTCATTGAGTCTTTTCTCATGCAGGTTTCACGCTGGAGAACAGCGAGGTATCCAGGTGTTACTTTTTGTTTCACTTGGTGAAGTTAGCGGGTTGGACACTGATTTGTGCCAAATCGCGACTAAGAGGACTGCTTCCAGCCTCTTTTTTTGGAGAAATGATGACAAATCCGGCTCAAATCTTTGTGGCGCAAGCCAGGAAGAAATGCGTCAAGTGATCGAAGAACAACGTCGCAAGCCGCTTGGCGCCGGAATATGTTCAAAAGAAGGGTTTTGATGTCAACAAAATGGAGATCTATCCAACATAAAGTTGAGATTACCAAAGAAGCCGATCTGAATGATCTGACCATGTCCAGCTGTGAGCACTTCACAAAATTAGGGACAACATGGCGAAGGGAGTTGATCGTTTTGAGTGTCACCAACGGCGGACGCAGAGATCACTAGCAATTTGCTGCAGGTTTGTCCATGTTTCTCCGAGCCATGAAAATCCCATTGCTAGTTATTAGAATAGGTTGTAGTGTGCTGTAGTACTTAATTTATCTATATTTGGCTTAATTTCATGATAACCCACACTGGTGATATTTCTCATGGCTCACATGTGTCACATATCACCAGCTTCATTGAAAACCATCACATTACAGTCGCCGCAGGCCCCTTTTTTAGCTTGGTGTATCTTGGTGTGGCATGAACTTCCCTATACCCTCTGGTAAACTAACATAGCTATTGAAAATGGCCATCTATAGTGGATTTACCCATTAAGAATGGTGATTTTCCACAGTTGCGTTAGTTTACCAGAGGGTACTTAAATTGCTTTAAAATTGTTATCCAACGCAAGGACCTTCTTGCACACATTGGAGACACCGAACTGACCATGGCAGTGTTGTAGGCCTGCTGGACTGAGACCTTTGATCAGCATTGCTTCAATGCAGATGTTGGCGTACATCCGCGAAACGAGAGACCGAACTGATGAATGGAACCTTCTTGTGGTGGTGCAGATGAGGCACATTGAGGCACTATGCACGGGATCAATGAGCTTTCGCCAACTGCACAAGTCCGAAATGCGAAAGATCCAAGGCTCTTCGACCTCCTGGATGGCCAGTGTCTCCGACCACACGGCCGACCGCTGATCCTACATCGCTGTGCCAACGGGCACTCAACTTGCAATGCCTTGTCCTCGTATAGACCTCGTATCCGACCTCCTATAATTATACCCTGTTCGGACCTTCGTATAAATGTACCCTTCTATCCCAGCATGACTTAAATGAGATTCTGGCAAGAATGATCTTGAGAAGAGGAGTTCCATGGGGATTGGTCAAAACTTTGAACTTGTCACACCTCTCCGTAGTATTCCGTAGTTATTGGATATGCAATTCTTTTGCCCAAACATGAGTTGTGGAATCAGAGTTCAATTGTGAAATGGGATCTTGTAAAAGTGGAAAGCCGGAGTTCCATTCGGAAATTGGCGCAGCTAGGCCACCTTAGGTCTGCCTGCGGAGTTCCTTGAGTACCTTCCGCCTTTCCCTGTACAGAGTGTAGGGTTGGAATTGGAATAGACTTGACTAGAATAAATTGGATAGAAAGATAGAAAGGATTGCGTGAATAGATGGATCGGATGGCTGGATGGATGGATCAGTAGATGAGATATACGAAATTGATTAAACTAGTTTAATGGATGGAGTGGATAGGCAGGGCTGACAAGATAGACAGTAGAGGTAATATAGATAAGAGATAATAAGAGAGACCCGGGAGATGTGGAGAGACAGGACGGATAGGAAAAATATGGGGAGACAGGCTGAGATAGGATGGATCATAAGTTGGTATCTAGGCAGGCAGGCAGGCAGGCAGGGTGGGGTGGGGTAGGGTAGGGTAGGGTAGGGTAGGGAGGTAGGTAGGTAGGTAGGTAGGAAAGTAGGTAGACAGACAGACAGGCAGACAGACAGACAGATGGATGAACGGATGGATGGATGGAGAGATGGAGAGATGGAGAGATGGAGAGATGGAGAGAGCGAGAGCGAAACAAATAAAAAGATAGATGGATATAGATGGTACATTAGTGCGGACAAGGATACATATATGTATACAGAGAAAGAAACAGATCAGTGGAAGGTAAGATAGATAGAAAACATGTCCCATCACCTCACACATCAATGCACCGTTTACCAAATGCACGTTGCTCGGCACAGGATCGCAGAGCTCAAGATGCAGCAGGAAAGGCAACTTGGCATCAAAAGACGTGGATATGCTGGCTTCCGGTACTAAGGATTACTTAAGTGCTCCCCAAGGATTTGCACAATTTAAAGAAACAAAAGACTCAACTGTTCAACTCTTTGCAGTAGCAAAGTGACATTCCAAACCCTAATTCGGGGCTCCGAAAGGTGGGCCAGTTTTCATGTGATCATCCATATCAAGCCATGAATATAGGAATTGATACACCGATTCCCTTGGATTCCCATTGAGGGACGGATGACCATCCCCCCAAAAAAAAACAATGTTTTGACCTTGGCACGTCTTCTGCAGGAACTTTCCTCTGAGGTTGCAACAAGCACAACTTGCCATGCAGCCTCCTATGCTGCCTTTTGGATCTGCCATGAACTTCCCACCATCTTTCGCGGAAGCCCAGTGGGAGAACCTGGTGGGGCTTGGGAGGTGCAATATCATCGAAATACGGGAGGCTATAGTTTGAGAGTATCATTGGGTATCTGCAGTATCCCATGCCTGAACTCATTTTGTTTGCCAGTAGTGCTGCATCAGGCGGGGGCGGACGTTTCAAGGATAGGAAACCTATAGGCAAGGTGAGTTGTTGTGATCCATGGATCGCAAAGCGAAGCCACTGATGGACCGAAAGGTGGTTGGGGCTCTGCGTCTCTCTCTCTCTCTCCCTCTCTCTCTCGCTCACTCTCTCTCTCTCTCTCTCTCTCTCTCCCTCTCTTTCTTTTTCTGTCGTCTTTAATCTATTTGTCTCCCTGTCTTTCTGTTTACATATCTATCTCTCTGACTCTCTATCTCGATCTCTCGCTGTCTATCTCTCGATCTCTATCTCTATCTACATATCCTTCTCCCTCTATGTTATTTACCCACCTTTCTATCTTTATCTTTATCTATCTCTATCTATCTCTACCTATCTCTATCTATCTATATCTATCTAGAGCTATCTATCTGTCTGTCTATCTATCTATCTGTCTGTCTATCTTATCTATCTTATCTATCTTATCTATCTTATCTATCTTTTCTATCTTGTCTATCTTGTCTATCTTATCTATCTATCTATCTATCTATCTGTCTGTCTGTCTGTCTATCTATCTATCTATCTATCTATCTATCGTCTATCTATATATCTATCTATCTATCTA
>Ga0126342_10015057_pt1 | contig 13579 bp, 14 predicted proteins | sample Cyp1metagenome_FD_92528 | JGI IMG/M metagenome (GOLD analysis project Ga0126342, IMG submission 92528) | Coral microbial communities from Lord Howe Island, Old Settlement Bay, Australia - Cyphastrea 1 metagenome | ecosystem: Host-associated > Invertebrates > Cnidaria > Coral ...
CCCACCCATGCCCAGTAACGTAGCAGCAGCGTAGCATCCACGTATGTAGGCAAGGTACATGAACGTTAATATCCCCCCCCACCCCACCCAACCCCGTTTTGCTAAAATATGTATGTCGGTCCACGGCCGTCTATGCGCCGGGTACCAACTACAACAATTTGTTTTCGAGCATTTTTCGGATATTTTTCGGTATTGGCAATGGTGAGATCTTGCGCCTAGGAACAGTATGATTCGCTGAATTTGTACGAAGAGCATCAGGGAAAGAGACCAAAGTGGTTTTATGGCAATCAGGGGTGTCCAAAAGGGTTCAACATTTTGAAAGGATGCAACTGTGGATTGTATACCCTCTGGTAAATTAACATAGCTATGGAAAATCACCATTTTTCATGGGAAAATCCACTATAAATGGCCATTTTCAATAGCTATTTTGACATAACCAGAGGGTAGATCCCATGATGCGGGAATCTTTTAGTCAAATCACAAACACGGCCGATGAAGCCCTGGGTGGACATGGTTCTTCTCCAACAATGGTGGAGATCGACAGGAGCCCCTAGATGTGTTTTTTCCAAAAAAGCGGCCGGAACAAAAACGGCGTAAAAAAATCCGTTGAAACGGCGTAAAAATCCGTTGAAACGGCTAGGAAACTGCGTAGACAAAACATGTAATTTTGATACTTTCAGGGTCGCATCTAGGGCCACGGTTTTGCACTTGGAACTGGATTGGTGCTCTTGGATGAACTGCTTTTCCCACTACGAGTGGTTAGCTTTCATCAATGAGGTTCCTCCAAGACGGAAAATAATTCTACTTAGGATGCAACGCTTGGGTTTCCTCTTGAAATGGGCGTCGGTCAAAGCTTGAGTCCTCCGTACATGGTATTAACATGTATTAACTGAAGATCTTGACGTGTTGTTCTGTGTGCGCATTCTCGTTGGAGGTAGCGCGAGTGTTTTTTCCCTGAAACGGCAGTTTTTCGTAGAAACAGCGTAAAATAATGCATTTCAGAAACCGGCAGAAATTTTGCACAAGTGGATTTTGCAGGTATAAGGTCTATGTGGTTCGCCAGAAGCATTGTTTGGTGAATACAAGGCGCTGGGTGCTCGATTCAGTTTTGAGCACTTTCTTTCGGCAAATGCTGTCACATCTGGCGAGGCTGTGAGCTCATGTGGCTCAACATGGCGGCTGGTGCTTCTCGCCTCAGCGATATTCAGCGATTCAGGGCTACAGGCTTTGTTCTGAAAGTGTCCCAACCATAGCGATGTCCCACCTCTAATCAATGCTTTCCTGGCCTCCAATCCGCAAATGCCAAAAAAAATGCCAAAAAATAATAGAATGATGAAAATGCCTTGGAGTTCTCGGGGGATGCGGGATGCCAGAAACATCCAATGAGCCTTGAGGTTCCACACTTCGTCAGTGTCCCGCCATGCTCTGAACCAACTCTTGACTCCTGGCGCCCAATGCGCGCAGATGCTCGTACACCTCGTACAAAAAAATCGCTGAAGATGTCAATGTCAATAAAGCATAATAAAGCTATAGGATCAAATGTTTACCTGGTGCTCATCCTGGACCTTGGGAATTCCAAAGTCGTTGACACAAATTCCATGAACTGGATGGACCAACACAGGTGCCTCACCGATAGAGAAATCTGAAGAAATTATAATTCTAATGCCACGGGTTCAGAAGAAATCCAAGATTGCCAGATCACATGTGCAAACAACATGGTTCGGATCTCTTGAAACGCAGTTGCGACACTCTAATCTCGTTCCCTCCTGGCAGCACGGCAGTTTGACTCGCAACCTTGTAAGGTGAAAACATCAACATACATCAACCATGCTGGAGAATCTACATGGCTGCGGGCAGTTCATTCCACCAGATTGCGGGCAATGAACAGAACAGCTCAACAAATCTCAACAAATGGATCTTACAAATTTGGGCTCCCTGAATCAGTTCTGCATGGACAGTGCAGGTTTGTGCGCATCTGCTTTGGGTCTAAAAACGAGTCTCCTGCGTCGTGGGCGGCTATGTTGCCATGGCGCGGCTGGGTTCATTCAGGTTCCAAGCAGCAGACCTCGCACAGCTCGTCAGTTTCTTGGACCAACGTGGCACTGGGATGCACTGGGCTATGATTATGCTATGATTGCTTCAATAGCAACAACTCCTTGAATACAATAGGGGACACATGATTGTTGCCATTCTTGATATCGGTTGATCGGCGGGGTCTTGCTACCAAGCCGCCATAATTGCAATCAAGCTCAGTTTCGAGGCTGTTGAAAGTACAAATAAAGTTCCGACCACACCGCGGCTATGAGGCTTTCCAACATCGAGCCAAGAGCAGCAAGAGAACGGCATCGAACGGCAAAAGCTAATGCTGCCATGCCCTTTGGACCTTACAATTCATCTGACAACCTTCTGGATTTCAAACCGTTCCTTTTCGGAAGAGGCGTTCAGATCACTGAAATGGAACATCCAATTGCACTTCTGGCAATTCTATCGGGCATTAGCCCACAAATAAGACGTCATGACAGCACGTGCAGATTCACACGGAAACAGGGCTCCATGTCTGAATTTCTATTTGGAACACGATGTGGAATATGCTGAGGCTAAATATCGCTGTTGCACTCAGCATCTGTCTTTCTCATCTTGAAAGCAGTCCACCAGCAGTCTGCATACAGGGTGAACTGCCAAGAGAGAAGCAAGTGTTCGTTCAAAAATTGCAAGTTCTTGTAGCTCAATGAGCCGGCACCGTGGGCGTGATCGGAGTATCAATCGCAAGTCTCTTCGATAGGTTCAAAGGAATTGAGCGAGCCTTTGTCGATCTGAAGGGAAACAACAACAACCTGTCCGCAAACTTTTTCTTCCAAAACCTTGCCCTTGCTGTGAAAAGTGGTGCATTTCTGAGGCCCCTGCTGGCGTCAGTGTCTTCGCGTCGCATTTCAGCCCTCACCTCCTGCTCTGTTTCCCACAAAAAACGTGGTCCTGTTTGGTTTGGGACCTTTGAAAACCATCATTTTCTCACGGGTGATTTCTGATATATGGATCCTGGTGATCCGAGATGCTACGCTGCTACGCCAGGCGGCAAGACAAGCGAAATCAAAAAAATGCGTTGAATGTTTAAAAAATAAAATAAAATCAACATTAATCTATGCGATTCCACACGCCCATTCAACCAAACTCCTCTCGCATGGCAAGCAGCAACTGCTGCTTTTCCAGCCTGAGTTCGTCGGCAACAGGTAACGTTAGAAATGAAAGCGGTGTGGGCATATGTGGGCATGGTTAGTTGCACTGCGAGTTTTTTTATCTACGAATAGTTGGGTATCAAATCTTTTTGCAACACAGAAGGAATGTCACCACTGCGAAGACGAGAGAAAAACAGATACAGCCCAGAGCGCAACAAAGACCTGATTTTGTAGGAGCAGATCAAGCAACAACAATCTGTTCCTAGCAGTCCTTGTGTTGCTGCTTTCCAAACACGAAAGTCAGAAACCGGGAAACTGGAATTCTGCCATCAGCTGTTGCTTCTCGATTTTGAATTTCTCCTCCAAAAAGTTGCAACGCCAAGTCGCTACTTTCACAAAAGCAACATGCTGGCATTCTTGCCGCTGAACTCTAATCAGCCATATCAAATCTGTGATTTGGCACGCGCTGGTCAAAACTACAGTGTTTGACCTCTGCAACACAAATTTCCTCCATGTCAATACGAAGTTTGTCCAACGGATTTGGAAGATGCTGCCTCAAAGACAGCAACACAGGATCCGAATGAGCACGGCCGACCTTGACCGACGAATCTTGCAATGTTGAAATCAGCACGATCACCACAGCCAACTCTGTGCCCAACTGTTTCAACTCCAACTGAAACACTTCATTAAGAGACTGGTCGAAAGATCAAAAACAGTCTGCGCAGAATGCCAGCTGAGATTCTGAATGGCCATTGTGGGTCCAGAAGCCTCTGTGCTGCCCTCTGAGTCATCATCTGAGACATATAGTTGGGAGTTTCCATAGCGAGTACTTGCAGCATCCTGCCACTTGAGGGTTGGCCCAAGTCAATTGGTCCGAGAGGATGCCTATGCTTGAGAGGTCCCAAAAAGGATGCCTTGAGTTTGCAAGAATTAGATGCCTCTTTGTTGTTCTGCTGGTGCTCGAAGAACCTCTCTCTCTCTTTATCTCTCTCCATCACCGTCTCCAAAGAGTTCAAGGACCATCTGCTATTATTTTCTGGCGACGATCCATGAGCACACCTTCTTCACAACACCACCTCTCCTGTGCTGCACGGGTAATTGCGTCCTCATTCAGCCCGCTCTTCAAGACCTTGAAGGAATTGAATTGGTCCTCCAGGTCGCTTTACACATAGATTCAGCAACTTCAGATTAAGAAACAGGCAGAAAGTCTGGCATGTTCAATGGCAATGTCGTTGATATTACTCCAGATTTACAAACTTTGTTTTGTTGGCTCCTCCGCACGAAGGGATAGGGCCTGCACGTCCGCAAGCTCCGCTGAGATTTCGGAAATCTGCACTCCGAGCCGCTCCACCTGACAAAACAAGGAAAGGAACGGGGTGTTCAAATATATAATGCCTCAACTTCTCCAGAAATCCATTAAAGATAGATCTGGATAAATGCCAGAAAGGGGAAGAGAAATGTCAACCTCCGCAATTGTATGATTCATTTGGCCGGCCTTTTCGAGGGTCAGCGCTTTCCTCGGCGGAGAAAGCACCAGCTTTATCACTATATATATAGTATAGATATAGACACTGGCTGAAGAAACCAGGCGGGCCAGAGAACCCAAAAGCAAAACGGCACACAGCACGCCTTTTTGAAAAATCTTGTGATGTGGGCGGCTGTGCTCTGCGCGAAATCGACGTAAGATCTTTACTGAAACATCGTGCGCACTGATGGTATCAGGGGCCACAATTCACCACAGCATGCTGTGTCAGCTACGTCTACATTCTTCTAGCCGCTATTTCTGCAATTATAACTCTATCCCATCTTTCTAGTCACTATTTATTCCTGGGTTCTCGCTTTGTTTGCTTCGTCGCAGAGGGAGCGAGGACGAAGCGTGGACGGACAGAACACCGTGCGAAATGAAAACTAAACGACGGAGGGAGTTGACCAAAAGAGCGTGAAAACGAAGATATGAAGATGACAGATGGTGAAAGATCATGACAAATGAGACATGATGAAAGATGGGTAAAGACTTCTCTGTACAAAAGTTTCCGTGCGTAAAACCTACTGTGTGTAAACGCGTCTGTGCGTACAGGTTTCTTTGTGTAAAACTTCCTCTGTGTAAAGGATGTTTTTGTGAAAAAACTTCTGTGTGTAAAAGCTTCTGTGGTAAAAGTTTCTGTGCGTACAAGTTTCTGTATTTAAAAGCTTCTGTGGGTAAAAACTTCTCTGTGTAAAGTTTTTTTGCGTACTGTAAACTTCTGTGTGCAAAAACTTTTGTGTAAAACGTCCTCTGTGTTAAGGTTTTTTTGCGTAAAATGCTTCTGTGTGTAAAAGCTTCTCTGTGTAAAAGACTTCTCTATGTCAAAGCCTCTGAGTGTACAAGCTTCTCGGTGTAAAAGTTCCTCTGTGTAAAAGTTCCCCTGTGAAAAGCTGCTCTGTGTAAAAGGCTTCTCTGTGTAAAAGCCTCTGTGTGTGCAAGCTTCTCTGTGTCAAGACTTCTTTGTGTAAAGACTTCTCTGTGTAAAAACTACTCTGTGTAAAAGCTTCTGTGTGTAAAAGCTTCCCTGTGTAAACGCCTCCGTGTGTAAAGACTCCTCTGTGTAAACCCGTCTGTGTGGAAAAGCTCCTCTGTGTAAAGGTTTTTTCTGTAAAAGCTTCTGTGTGTAAAGCTTCTGTGTGTAAAAGTTTCTGTGTGTAAAAGCTTCTGTGTATGAAAAACTCTTTATGCAAAAGCTTCTGTGTATAAAAGCTCCCCTGTGTGCACAAGCTTGGCCGCATAAAAGCTGCTCTATGTAAAAGGTCGGTGCGCCGTAAAGTTGTCTGTTTGTAAAACCTTCTGTGTTTGAACGCGTCTGTGTGTACAAGATTCTGTGTGCAAAAGCTCCTCACGCGTCTGTGCGTAAAAGCTCGTCTGTGTAAGACTTCTCTGTGTAAAAGCTACTCTGTGCAAAAGGTTCTGTGCGTAAAAGGCTTCTGTGTGCAAGAGCTCCTCTGTGTAAAGGCTTCTCTGTGTAAACGCGTCTGTGCGTAAAAGCTTGTCTGTGTAAGACTTCTCTGTGTAAAAGCTACTCTGTGCAAAAGGTTCTGTGCGTAAAAGGCTTCTGTGTGCAAAAGCTCCTCTGCGTAAAGGCTTCTCTGTGTAAACGCGTCAGTACGTAAAAGCTCCTCTGTGTAAGACTTCTCGGTGTAAAAAGCTTCTGTGTGTGAAAGCTTCTGTGTGTAAAAGCTTTCCTGTGTAAGAGTTTCCTTTTGCAAAAGCTCCTGTGTGTAAAAACTTCTCTGTGTAAAGGTTCTGTGTGTGTGTAAAAGCTGCTCTGTGTAAAAGTTTCTACGCACCGTAAGAGCCTCTATCTGTAAAACCTTCTCCGTGCCGCATTTCCAGTGCTACTCCCTCCCAGCAGAGCTCTTCCCAAGCTATTTCCCCACCTCCCCATTCACGCTGATGCATATCCTATGCTTGGGTTCTCTTTTAGTTTGCTTCGCTGCAAAGGAAGCGAAAACCAAGCATCGACGGACAGAACGCCGTGCAAAATGAAAACCCCTCCAGCAAAGAACAAATTCCCATGCATGTCCGGCATGTCCCTTTGCTCAGCGTATGCTCAGCGTTTAGACACCGTTTGAGAAGTCTTTGGCACCAGTTTTTCGGGACAATCGCATTGATTGAATGTGTCCTGAAAAATCCGTGCCAACAGCTCTGCTCTTTTCGTCTCCCTGCCAACGAAGCTATGTCCCAAGGTTTGGAAACTTTGCCAGGTCTTGGGCGCACAGTTTTTCCGAACAATGGCATTGATGAAATTTGCAGTGAAAAACCCGTGCCAACATGTATGCATTTTTAGGGTCGCTCCCTGCCAACGAAGCTATGCATGTCACATCGCCGAAACGTTGGCAAAACTCTTGAAAAGTCTTGGGCGCACAATTTTTTGGGACAATCACATTGATGGAATTTGTGTGAATTTGTCCTGAGTACACGCGCCAACAGCTCTGCTTCTCAGTATTTCTCAGTATGTCGCTTCCTCCCAACGCAGCCCAACGCAGCTCTCCCCAAGCTATTTCCCACGGCTTCCCTTCCGTCCACGGTCTCCACGCTTCCGTCTCGCTCCCTCCCAACAGACCTCTCCCCAAGCTACTTCCCACGGTTTCCCGTCCGTCCACCATGTCCACGCTTCCATCGCGCCCCCTCCTAACGGAGCTCCCCCCAAGCTATTTCCCACGGTTTCCCATCCGTCCACCCTGTCGTCGCTTCCATCTCGCTCCCTCCCAACGGAGCTCTCCCCAAGCTATTTCCCACGGTTTCCTGTCCGTCCACGATGTCCACGCTTCCGTCTCGCTCCCTCCCAACAGGGCTCTCCCCAAGCTATTTCCCACGGTTTCCCGTCCGTCCACCCTGCTGTCGCTTCCGTGTCGCTCCCCCCGTGGCAAAGTAAACAAAACGAGAACTACCCAAGCATCGGAGATGCTTTTGGGAAAAAAAATGTAAAAAGGATGCAGAATGAAGGCTGAGGACTCACCCTGTGATACAAAGGTGAAGGGATAACGACATACAGCGGTGCAACTGCCTCAGGGGTCATCAACTTTTAGTTGTTGGCGAGTGGCACCTTCGGCTGCTTTTGCTTTTGAGCAAGTTTTTGGCATTTTTGTTTCTCCTTGGAACATTGCAGAAATGACATCGATCATCTGCAGTATATTTTGCAAACACATGCAGGCAAAGTCATGAGGTCATTGTGCTGCATGTCTTAAGACCACATTCTCATTGAAAAGGCTTAAACTTAACACCCATCGAACCAACCCGTAGAGAACACAATGCCCCTTATAGCTATACCTCTGCGCACACACTTCGAGAGGATTATCTGGCCCTATAACATCTACAAGGAATCACCTTGAAAAACCTACAGAGACTGCCCTGCAGAAGCTCCTCTAACAGGTGGTCGTGCTCTGTGCGCTTGGCAGCCACCAAACACTTGCCAAGCTCACTGGCAAAGGCAGCGGTTTTCCAGGCAGCCTGAAAGTGTGCAAGAAGGCATCTCGCGGGTTCAAGTCTCCCACAATTTGCACCCCCGCGCTCCGACGTTGGATTTCACTGGCCTCAACCGTTGGCCTGGAGTAGGCCAACAAGGTCGCATGAGCGGCCTATACCAGGCTGATATGTGCACTGCAGGTGAAGAAACAAAACTATTCAAACTCAAAGGACATTCTTTGGCTGCTACATGCCTGGATACTTGCGTTCACAGCTTCAGTGCTGGTGGCCGCCTGGCTCGCTTTCAGCCACATTCCCGTATCAGAATCAGTGCTGTCCAGGATCAGGCTCATGAGGTGAAAGAGATTGGAATGAAATGAAAACGAATGGAAAGAATGAGCAATGAACAAATCAATGAATGGATGGCAAGTTCGTCAACACGCACTAGCACTGCAAACTCAGAATTGGCCTCTAGAAAGCATTGATGACACTGCGTTCTTGTCTGTGCGAGCGCGGCTCCAGCAGCTTCCAGCTCCTCCTTGAGCGATTCGTCGGCCAATTTCAACTCCGCCTTCCGAAAGCCAAGACTGGAAGGAGTTCACGAGCACACGGAAACACCTACCACACATAACACCACCCTTAGACACAAGTTGTCAGAGCACAGGCATCCAACACTTTGATTTTGCGTGATTGTTTTCAGCATTTTCCAGCATGTCGGCCATGGCTCCCTGGCCTCTAGAATCGTCGCTGCCTCGTTTCGAAGGTAGGCATCCTGGTACTCTTTCCAAGCGACCTGCCGCGCTTTCTCAGCTTCTTCAAGCGTCTTGCGCTTGTTCTCTTCCGCACGAATGGTGAGGCGGCGAATCCGAGAGCACTTCTGGATCTTGTCCAGCACATCTGCATGCTGCTGCTCCAAGCCGGCAAACAACTTGTCCGCCACATCCTTCTTGGATGAGACTGCATCGGCCTTTCTTTTCAGCGCATCCAATAGCAGCTGCCTAGCCTCCACCTGATCATGCAAAGGCGGCAAATGGCTTTTCGACAACAGAGCGCTGACTGCACCCTTCGTTTGCTCAACATGCTCCAGGTGCAGCTGGCTTTGCATCTTCTCAAACTGCTCGGCCTTCTCTTCATCATCCATTTGGTCCACTTTTGTTTGCTCCATTTTCTGAAGCAGCGCCCCAGTCAGAGATAGCCCATCCAGTCCCTCAATGGCACTCTTGGTTCTCTCTACTGCCAATTCTTCCTGGGCGTATGCCACACGCAGGTCATCTGCCATCGCTTCATAGGTGTTTTCGCTGCAAGACTCCAGCAATGCACCCAAATCCTCCTCCGCAGCTGGAAGGAAGAACTCAAACTCAGCTGCACAGGCCATGGCTGCCTCACCGAATCCACTGACCACGTCCGCACAGGGTTCGAGTTGAGCAGGAGCGAGTGCGAGGATACCATGCGGGTCTTCCTTGTCATAAGTCATCAACCCTGGAAGGTCTTTCTTGACAATGTGCTCCGCAAGGCTGGCATGAGTGGCACGCGTGGCATCCCAGTGCTCCGCGACTTGTGCCTCAAAGGTCGACAAGAAGTCACCAGGAGCCACGGCCATGGCGGCAAAAGACAGCCGCTGATTCTGCCTGCAATGCCTGTCAAAGAACTTGAGAGCCTCAAAGCCTCAAAGACTCAAGATGCCCCATCAAATCAATGCAACATAAATCATGAAGAATTACTTTCTTCGAGTGATCCCCACCCTTATCCATTATTCTGACATAGTTTCTGACATACCATCTGGAAGTCATTCTTTTTGGCATATACTCTGACATCCTTTCTGACATTCTATCTGGTATATCTTTGGGGATTCTTTGTGGTTGAAATCCGGCAGAACACTCTGATCCTGAGTTTGCTGTTCGGGTCCCGCGGGGAACACTGCGATCTAGCGCTTGCAGTTGAGGTCCGGCGGAGGAAGAGATGAGGTCTGGCGGAGGTGAAGAAGGAGAAGGCGGGACAGCTGACATAAAATCGAACAACCCTCACCTGACAGGTGGGGAATGAAAAAGCTACAGCTACAGCCGCTCCGACTGTTCCAAAGGATTCCACTCAAAAGGCACATGATGCCTGCAGGAATGAATCCACATCCTCAGTTGAGGTGCTGAAGCCTTTTTCCAAGACCGCTCTTGGGTTGGAAGCAAGTGCCGAATCCGGCGGTTGTGCCTTCGCACCTGTACATTGATTGCTTTGGCTTGGTGATATCGGAACTGCTATAATGCCAAGCTCTTTTGGCTCAACCCGCTGGCTGCTGCTTCTCACCAAGCACATTTGACTGAGGGCCTCCGCGATTCATTGTCTGAATTGTCAAAGCATTTACACCCAAGAACCGGGAAAACCCCAACCGCTCGCTCTCACGCTCCTGAAGGATAGCACTGTTTGACTAATTATTTGACCCGGGCATCCCCAGCTTTGCAACATGACAAAACATGGACCGAGTCAACGCTGCTATCGCCTTTGAGGAACCACGCTTCGTGAAGTTCTCGCCAGTCTTGGTACCACTTCCTGGCGTTCAACGCAACCACAGCCACACCGCATTCAAAGGTGTGAATGCAAACCCCCCACACGAGACACTGACCATTCGACAGGGTTACAGTGGCAGGACAACTCAATTGAGAGTGGCTGGTACCGACTAGGTCCATCTACATGTCACATAACTTCACCGGAATTGAGATAGGGTATGAAACATCAATATATTAGTATACAGTGTCAGTGTGATATATACTTGATTCTGCAGGCAGCTGGAAACATCTCCGGATTCCCCGTTGCGCAGCCAAAGGAGCATTGCAGCGTTACTTCCACCTTTGTCAGGATGAAGCCTTAGGGCGCTCTGGCGGGCGCGACTGAACAAATCCTCCTGGACCATCTAAATTTCCGCTTGGTGGGTTTGGGAGAGGCTAAGAATTGGTGAGAGGTTCTCTCCTAGTTTGTCGGGTCTTTGGTTTGTATTTCTTTGCATGTGGTAAAGGATGTGAAGGTCCGCCACGTCGTGCCGTGTGACACACAGGCTTTTGGTGCCTTTTGCTTTTTCGCCGGCTGGCTTCAACTCAGTTAGAAACGCAAGACTCCACAGAATAGACCATTGTTGCAGAAAATAAGGTCGCGGGCCTTCCCAGCTCATAAAATGTTAAAGGTCAATGAGTGAATATGGTATCGTGAGCTATACAGAAGCAGCGGGACCGTGCTCAAAATGCCTGCAATCAAGGCTGTGGTGGAGATGCCGTGAATATCTGCAAAAAAATGGCACTGGAACTAAACGCTAAAAATTGGTATCTCAGTATTTGCATTTGCCACGCTAGCTTGCTGTAGAAATTTCGGATGTGCGGCGGTACAGTTCCAGTACCATAACTAATGTTCATCCCTAAACTCCTCGCCCCCAATCGTGCCCGCCTCAGCTGCGCAGTCTTTAAAAGTTTTAACTTCTCCTCCTGCAGAATGGAAGTTGTGTGACTCCAACCAGTTCAGTGCTTCAAGTTGGGGTGACGGCTACTGACCTGGCATGACCTGGCCAAACATCGCCAAAACCAATTCCATATTAATTCATATTAAGTCCATATAATAATACGGTGCAGATAACACTTCGTAGAAACGAGGAGCAGTTACATCAAGCTCAAACAAATAGGTGGCCACCAAGGTTCGGTCACCCATCCAGGACCCAGCTCCTTGGTAGAATTCCAACTGTTCATGAGGGTCTGCAACACCTCCTCAGTCAATTGTCTTGCCTCCTTCTCCGTCTTCTCGTCAGGATGAGGAGGATAGTGAAAGCTGATTGTGTTGCCAAGGCCGCCAAGGCCGCCAAGGCCTATGAAGCGCGATGCATATGGCGCATGCGGCGTCTGCATGGTCGATGCCTTCTCTTCTTTCGGACTGTCCATCGGCACCTCGGCTCTCCTCTCAGCCTGGGACCCAATGAACTCACTGAGCTCCACAGTGGGAGGAAAAACTGCCTGCAGCTGCTCTAGCTCCACGTCATGGAAGGCTTCCTCCACTGGAGCAGGGGCCGCAGCAGCTTCATGGCATGAATCGTTGCGCCGTGCCGAGATCTCTGGAAGGTCCTGCCATTGGCGTCCGTTTTGGCCACAAAAGCCCCTTACATGTTAGCTACAAGTAGTGAACCAAAATCTGAGGAAACAAGCGTTCATCCCAGTTCGTAGCTGGTTGTGACCAACAAAAACAACTCATAACTGGGACCTTCCTTAAGTTGAGGCATTTACTAACCAATGTCAATTATGAGCCATCTATGTGTTCAATAGACCCCAAAAAAAAAACTATATATATATATATTGCTATCCGTGCTTCTCGCCCACTCCTCCTTGATCTTCTTCAAGACCTCCTCTCTGATTTCTTCCGCGTCAGGCGCCCTGGCGCGGAAGTCGCTCAGCTCCCGCTTGAGCCGCTCGACGAGCCGCTCAGTGCTGCGCTTCTGGGTTTCCAGTTCGGCCTAAAAAGCAAAGAACCCATGAACTAGATGATGACGGAAAGCGCTAGAACAGCGCAAAGACTTGATGTAGCTTTGCCGTAGGGGAGGCATGGAGCGTGTGCAAATCCAATTTTTGATTTGCAAAAAATATGAGTGCAGTTTTGGCTCCGTCGGCCTCATTTTTGCCCATGCTGTGCGTTTCCGGGATGTTGGGCCAGAGTTGGGACCATGTTAGGCTTATGTTCGGCCATTTTGGGCTATATTAGCACCATATTGGGATCATGTTGAGCCATCGCTTTGCCTTTGTGTGGGGGGGAGGGCATGGAGCGTATGCAAATCCAATTTTCGACAACTTTAGGACCATATTTTGCCGAACTGGTTTGCAGATGTTTGCAGAACATGTGGGCGCAGTTTGCCTCTGTCCGCCTCGTTTGAGCCCATGTTGGGCGCTTTTGGGCCACATTGCAGACTGTTTGGCTCCGCGTTGGGTTGTGCCGGCGGCCTAATCTTGGCCCATGTTGGGCCGATGTTGGGTCATGTTGGGCAATGTTGGGCCAGCGTTGGAACCATATCGCGCTTGTCTTGAACCATGTTGGGCCGCGTTGGCACCATAGGGGGCTCACGTTGAACCATTTTGGGCTATTTTCGGGTATTTGTTGGCCTTTATCTTGGACTTGGACATTTGAGTGTTGTTGAGTTTTGGTCTTGTTAATTGATTTGAGTAACAACACCCCCAAAACAACAGAGAAATCAAACAAAGACAGCGGCACCAAGGGGCAGCGGCTGCAACCTGTTTTCGTCATGCTTGAGCCAAAAAGTTCAAAGTAAATAAGATGGACTACTGGACCTTGACCGGAAAGGATGGGTTTATAAATGAATATATATATATATATATATATATATATAAGTGGGTATGATTTACTCCACATTTTTCAAGCCCCCCCTAACCATGAACTGTACCGTGGCGGCGCTGTCACAACCAACCTCCATTAGGCACGAATACAAGACTCG
>Ga0126342_10015058_pt1 | contig 13578 bp, 16 predicted proteins | sample Cyp1metagenome_FD_92528 | JGI IMG/M metagenome (GOLD analysis project Ga0126342, IMG submission 92528) | Coral microbial communities from Lord Howe Island, Old Settlement Bay, Australia - Cyphastrea 1 metagenome | ecosystem: Host-associated > Invertebrates > Cnidaria > Coral ...
AGTGTGGAGTGTGAAGACTTTGCTTCGTCTCTCGCTGAAAAAAAAACCGCTTGTCGAGGGAAGGACACGGTCGGGACAGGTTGTCTTTGAACTATAGGTCATTTATGTTTGGGAAACTTCCGCTGCCGGCTTGCCCGGGTCTATGTTATTAAATTTTGTATATACACACATGTAGATGTATGGGGTTATCCTGGAGTAGGTTGAATATCCTTCCTTGTTCGAGTTTGTGGCTTTTCGATGACAGAGCTGACCACGCGCCCCAGAATCCTCCACTATTTTCATTGTTGTTGCTGTATGGGGCAGCCCGGGCAGCCCCATCTTGCAAAGGCTCCACTAACTTACAAGATTTTGGGCTCCGCGACTGAACGCCGAAATATTTCCAAATAAAAGTAAGGATTTGAGGATCTTCGTTGCTGATATCCACTTTCTTGCTGCTTCTCTCAATCCTTCCAGTTGTTGGTCATCTCCCCATGAAGCCCATTCCATCCTAATCGTTGGTACATGGGTATCCCAATTGTGGTTCAAAAAAGTTCGAGTATAAGAATCCATTATTGGGACCCATGAGTGAACAAACAACAATGATTGACACTGACCATGAAATAAATTTTCACCTTAAAGCTGTCGTGACCCCCTAGAAAAATCCCCTTAGTAAAACCACGTCAACCAAACAACGAACGTATTTTGTTCATGGCTCCAGTCCTGGGGGGTAAAAGGATCACTTCAGAACACCATGAAAACCATCACTTTAGACACAGCCATTTTTCATCACTTCAGAACACCATGTCAGCCATCACTTCAGAACACCCAAAAACAGAGCGCCATGGCTACTGACAGGCGCAACACTTTGGGACGTTACGCGTTCACAGCGGTGTGTGTACCAAAACAAGGCACCATTTAGGGATCGTTTCCTTACATAATGCTTTCAACTATAATGGCTCTTACTAGTCTTGCCTTGGGAGTCCTTATGCTCAACTAGCATTTAGGGTTTATTTGGGGGGAGCAGGGGGTGTGATGTTGATGAAGTTGATGTTGATGACGGTGAAAAAGTTGCTGGGGGTGATGTTGATGATGCACGTGATGTAGATGAAGAGTAAACTGATGATGTACAGGATGTCCGTGGTGTAGGTATGATATGGATGATGTAGATGATGAAAAGGATACAGAAGAGATGTACGAGATGCATTGCTGTATATATAGATGAAGTTGATGTAGATCATCTAGCTGGCTGAGGATCATCTTCCGCATTCTAAAGCAGTGGTTTTCTGTGGCTCCCAACATGATGGAATCGGGCTGCAGTTTGTCCAGCAACGACTGCACCTGTCAACCATCAGGCTAGGGAAATCAGAACGCCAACACCAACCCCCAAAGAGGTGGAACAGTACAATCCTATTAAAGTAAATAGTAAATAGTGATAAATTTCATAAATGTCTTTTTCTGCACTAACTTTTTGGTATTTACTATACCTTGAAAACCCGAGCTTGAAGATGATTGCAGTAGCACATATCGCATGCCTTTGGGCTGCCAGTCGACGGAGAGTGGACCCTCAAAATCGGAGACTCACGAGCTGCCTCTGGCCTGATATCAATTAGGTACCCTCTGGTAATCCAAACTCTAGTCTGACCTGGCAACACGAATCGCGAATCCCCCATTTATAAATATATATATATATATATAGTGTTTTATTTATTTAGATATATATATAAATATATATATATATTTATATAGTGTGTATATTTGTTGAACAGAAAGTGTCACCGAAGCACACAAGTGCCACACTTTTGTCTCTGGCGGATGAACGTTGCCTTGCCTTTACAGGCAGGCCCAAGGGCCCTAATATTTGGGATTGAAAATGCCACGGAACATGACCCACGTCATTGCTATGTTACACTTCTCGATTTGTGCAAGTGACCAATGGGTGCTGCTGGACTGAAGTCACATGGCAATTCAATACGCCCTCCATGGGGCACGAGTGTGCTGTACATACACAGCTTTTTCACTTCAATTGGCGAGTGAGAAGGTGGCGTCATTCGCCGGAGCTTGCGATTCCCAGCAAATGGCTTCGAGATACATGACAAATCAACGGCCAGTGTGATCTTGCCCTTAGGCTTTCCACAGTTCTATTCGTGCCATGGGTCTTGACAAGCCACGACAAATAGCGACGCATGTCACCACTGGTCTTGGAGGCTTCAACCATCTCGATATAGCACAAATTCTGATCTTTCACTTTTTCCATGACGCAGACAACACAGCCCCATTTGGTAATGGGCATCTTTTCTGGCAAGGAAACCCTTGGATTGATCTGTTGAAAGGCTCGGACATGCACCTTGCCACTCATTGGCTCGGCACTTCCACCAGGATACGGCCTTGAAGGTGGTGCGACAATACTTTCGTGACAGTCGCACTTGGTGTTGCTTCTCCCGGGCTTCGCGCAAAGTGCGCCGGCCCTGCTGTACCAATGCGAGTGCTTGGTCAATTTCATTCTTGAGGTTCTCGATGGTGACCATGGCCTAGGAACCATCATAGGCATCATCATCATCATCGTCATCATCATCATCACCATCATCATCATCACCATCATCATCATCACCATCATCATCATCATCAACAACATCATCATCATCTTCGGCCCAGAGAGCATTTGAGCGTGAAACTTGGTCGCGCTTCCGGATGTCCTCATTTGACCATTGCACTCGTTCTTGAGCAACCCGTTCGAAGGAAAATTTTCCCTTCAGAGCCGCCAGCACCATATTGCGCTCTCTACAAAGGTATCGCTTATGGCAAGCGATACTCTGCTCCCACATTGTGGCCATCTCCTTGTGCTCCTGGAACAGCGAGGAGTCCCCATCCCATATAGGAACCCCATCCTTTGACCTTCTTCGTGTCCATCCTCCACGCTTTGCCCTGAGCGGCCCTTGCAGCTCAGGCCTTTCCCTGGATCTATCCGCCCCGAAAGGCTCCGCTACCGTGGAAATGGCAAGGATGGCCCTAGTCTAAGGCAACCTAAGGGGGCGACCTTCTACAAATGGAGGGGCACAGCACCTCAAAACAGGCAAATGGTCACAGACCCCTTTTTGTTCAGCCGAAACTTGAACGGAGGATGCGAGTGATGGCATCTGAGTACTGCGAAGCTTGCACTATGTATATATATATATATGTAAAAACAGTTTTACACACATATATATATATATATATATATATAATGTGTATATATATAATGTATTATATTATATATATACAGTATATACATATTATAATATAAATATTACATAATGTATCCATCTATGGATGGTTTATGCCAAGAAGTTGGTATTTTGGCCCAAGGGATGATCGACGGCGCTGGCACCTCGCGCTCTTGGCGCTGTTTCTTGGTCTCGAAAGGGTTCGCCTGCGGCCAGGCCATGTCTTTGGTGTTTTTTGGGAACAAAGAACCTATGGGAATTCCATATGGGGATATTCCCTAAAAAATAGGCCTAAAACATAGGCCTTATATATGGTAGGTACCTCCAATTTAGGTACCTGAAATGGCCATTGAAAGAAACTATGGTCCGCTGATAGTTGTGAAACACCTGGCCATGCTTCGAAACCTGAATGTGCACTGTAGTTCACTGAAAAAAATCAGACGATTTTGAACTGGAAGTGCATGCTCTGCACAAAAATGTTGCGTGCGCAAGTTCCTCCTTGTCCACCTTTTACACCAAACTTAGGATTGAAATCTTTAGTGTCCATACACTGGAGGCATTCACTTCACTGAATATTTGAAACAGATGTCATCAGATTTCCATGTCCCAGTTCCGTGATGTTCTCACTTCACTTGCCTCGAACGAATCGAAGTTTGCCTTCCCAGCGCCAGGAACTATGAGGCCTCGGCTCTGGTATGCTACGGTTTCTTTCATATCTTTCAGACAGTCAAACTGGGTAAATAGACCCTGGCTATCCATGGCTTGTGATCCTGTGTTTTTCTCATTACTCAAATTGTTTCATGGTAAAAACTGGACACCTCACAAGATGGATCCGACTTGATCCAACAACTGGGTGTGGTCCCATATTCGATGATCGAATGATCAGAAGCAGCGAGTGTTCCAATTCGTACAACAAGTTCTTTAACATCTATTTCTGATTTGGATCCCTACATATTTGTTTGATGTTGATTACTCCGCCATCTTTGGTATTTCTACAGGCCCCAGTGCCGTAAGAACGGTCAGAAATTTTCTGTGAAAATTCGTGACCATCTCCACTGGCCATGGCATAAGCCATCCCCATGGTCGGTTTAGGGCATTGGTTTTCCCATATTACAACAGATTAGTTATAGTAGTAACATCTGGTTGCTGGTATACCTAATGGTGGTGGTTTAATGGCATTTAATGGTGGTTTAATGGGATATTATGGTGGTGTAATAGGATCTAATGGGAATCTCAATGGATAACTGGTTGGTGGTATACCTACCCCTCTGAAAAATGATGGAGTTCGTCACTTGGGATTATGAAATTCCCAATATATGGAAAAATAATCCATTCATGTTCCAAACCACCAACCAGTTATAGTAGTAACATGATTTAACATGTATTGACCTACCACCAAAAAGTCCAGAGATCTTCCGGACCCAAAATGTTCCGCTTTCTTCCTGCGGTTTCACCATCATATCCCGAGGTTCGGGTTCCAGACTGGAGAAGCCTCCGGAATGTCCCACACAGCAGACATCCTGTCCAAGTGGTGATCTTGGAGTTTTTGCCATGGAAAAAACAAGTTTACATGGGAGAAAAGAAAAGTATAATGTCAACCCTGGATTAATAAACCCCAAACGGCTGGTTAATTGGGGGGGTACCATAAAAAAGTATTGGATGATATGACTATTGGAGGAGTACCCGTCTAATTTTCATAAACCATGGTGGTCTTTTCCGCATGGCATTGAAGGACAATCTCAAAACTCGATGTCCATTGACCAGGTTGGATTGGATTTTTTAGGTCGCCACCGGTTGGCCCGGGGAAGCCACTGTCCCCCACGAATGTACGATGTCGGGAAAATGTTGGGGTGGAATTAATACCATTGGATCCGGTCTTGGTTTTGGTATGTTTTGGTCTACTAGTTCACCAACCAGCCAAGGACAGCCAAAAAATGTGCGATCCAAGTGTTCCAGATCACACCTTGGCAAAAACCAGCCGAGAATTGAAGATATCACCGGCACAAGGACTTCCAGAGGCACATTTGGCCTTTCTAGCGGCGTTAAACGAGTGGTTTTTCAATGCCTGGAGCCCAATCATCTGCTAGTTCAGAACGGTATGCTCAGTTAAATCATCATGGCTTAGGCTGTTCCAACTTCCAGTGCTACTCATGGCAAAATATGGCTTTTACTGCTGGAAGTACAGTAAACTCGTGAACTCAGTGGATGCATAACCCTAAATAACCATAGTTCTATGGCTAATATATGGCTTAACTATGGTTGTATAAATATAATAGTGGTTCATTAACAATGGTTAATGAATCATTAACCATCATTATATAACCATCATTAACCATCATTAACCATGCTTATTGTAGGGGTCATATCCCACCCAACTTATGGTCCTTTCATTTCTCCAGGCTCGGAAAAAACATCCATCAGGATCTCAGGGTCGAGTTTTGCCACACAGTGGAGGACCACGGATCTTGGGTGCTTTTTCTAACATTATAATCACTATATATAGATAGGTTTTTCATGGTTTTTCCAACATTATAATTAATATATTATGATATAACCATAATTAGTTCAGTCATTGTCCATGCAAATCCATGGGATCAACGAAAACACCGAGGCCGCCCCTCGGCCTCGAAAGGCCGGAACCTCAAAGATTCGATCTGAAGACCTCTGTACCTGGCGAAAGACGTGCCGACGGAGTGCTGCCATGAGTCTCAACGTTCAGGCCGTGGAAAGGCCGTTCGAAAATGCCAAGATATAGCATGATATAGCCACACAGGATGAAGTTTGGGCAGAATGTAGCTAGACACTGAAAAAAGACGTAAAGATAAGGTCTGGCACTCAAAACAAATTGATGTGTTGGCATGTTTTTACCCACTTTTTCGGATGCATTTTGAGGGTCAAAGTATGTCAAAGTGCAAAATATATGGGCCAAGAATGTAGAACGATGAAAGACGATCCTTGGCCCATGGTTTCACCCGCAAAATTCACGCGTGAGATCAGGAAAGACCAAGTCAGGATTGGAAACAAATGTCATTTACAGCGTTTCCCAATGAAAAATCATGAAAAAGTGCAAACAAAAACAGCTCATGGCACCAAGAACAGCTTGGCCGGCTTGGCATATGCACCTCTTGCTACTTGGTTTTCAGCTGTCGATGGAACCTTTTTCAACACGTTTCAACATGTTTCAACGCCCTTGGGGCACTGCTCCTTGATGTATGGCCTCAAAAAAAAAAGAGACGCATCGCAGCGGAACTTCGGTTCCCAAGAGCTAAAATCATGCCATAGATGGATTGGCAAATGGCCATAGAATAGTTGGTTTTCCCAGCTACAAATGGTGATTTTCCATAGTTTTTGTGTGTTTACCCTCTGGTAAACTAACATAGCTATTGAAAATAGTATAGCCCAGTCGAAATAGTTGATTTACCCAGCTACAAATGGTGGATCTTTCCAGTTCGTTATGTAAGTTCGTTCAGAAAAATCCCATGGGCTTCGAATCTCAAACATGGCGGTGGCATGAAGTCAGCTCCAAAATCGCGCAGGCTGATCATGATGATGAAAAATGTGTTCACACTATCCCTACCGTTTTTAGCGGGACCTCCCCAAAATATCAGGAATTTGGAATTTCGAGGGGTCCAAAAAATGATAAAAAATGTTTGATTACATTTAGGAAGGCTTTGCCTTCCCACATGTAAGTTACATTTTTGAAGGTGCCATTTCTCTGGACATCTTTTCCCCCCCAAAAAAAAACTGGGCTAAGGGGGTGGGGATTTCCTGGACTCCACTGGTCTGCTAAATTCGCCCCCTGTTTCTCGGCTCCGCATCCCTATACTGCAGTGGGTGCTAAAATATGTGAAAAAAATAGAATAAAAGAAGGATATGATATACAAATCGGTGGAAATGGTTAACCTTATCACATCCAGTTGGGGCAGAGAAACAGATGTGAAACCATCATCAATCTATGTTTGATTGAGTCTATCTGCATTATCATGGCTCAAATCCAATGCTCACTCTCAAAGTGTGGCCTTGACTAGTCATCTTTCCAGTTAAAACTGGTTGTCATCGAAGCCCGCCATATCCCAGCGTTTTTCCAACCAGGTTTGCGAACTTGCTGGGTCTGGCGGTGCTGAAAACGTCTTTGAAGACCTGGTGTTTAGAACAGCCCGAAATTGGAAGAGAATGGTGTTTAGAACAACTAATATAATGTGGTTAAAACAATAGTAAACGATTCCCCAGTCATCACCGTTTTTATAGGTGGTATGGTTATCATTCCCAGTCATGGGTGGTAAAAATGGCATTGTTTTACCAACATTACAACTCATATAATCCACATGATGGAAATCCAAGGATTTTCCGTATACTTTGCCTTTGGAATCACGATGGCAGAACCTGAATCACCATGGCAGATGTAGCGCACAGAAGTTGGGGGCCCAATGAAAAATTACGAGTTATCACTCTGGTAAAACCAATCCCATCAACCCAAATGGCCCATAAATGGCACACAGCCACCAGAACTGCAGGCGCCAGTGGATTTGGCTTTACCATATTGCGCCAGCTACCAGCGCAGGACTCCATGTGGGGATCAAAACCTATGCCGGAGGAACATCTGCAACTGCCAGCTATTTTTGGTGCACAAAGTAATATATAATCTGGTTGGTGGTATACCTATGCCTCTGAAAAATATGAGTTCGTCAGTTGGGATGATGAAATTCCCAATATATGGAAAAATAAACCATTCATGTTCCAAACCACCAACCAGTAATATGTCATGGTGCAATTTTCTTTCAAAAAATCAGGGAAGTTACACCTCCAAACCGGAAAAAACGATGCTGGTGCCAAAAAAGAGAGACGTAACTTCACCACTCGATCGCCTTCTGACGTTGCAGGTTGGGCAACTCGATCGTTGAATCACAGCAACTGATGTTTTTTATGTGTAAACTGGTACCCTCTGGTAAACGTTTACATAACTATGGAAAGATCCACCATTTGTAGCTGGGTAAATCAACTATTTCGACTGGGCTATTTTCAATAGCTATGTTAGTTTACCAGAGGGTAAACCCCAATTCTCTTAGCCAGCCCCCAGATTTTTCAGGCACCGCACGTCCAGAAAGCCACCGCAACTCATGGCCACCATGCCAGTCATGGACCTGAGTGGGTCCTGTAAAAATTGTCCCATCCAATTCTGGGAAGAGCTTCTTGGAAGTTGACCTATCTGAATCTGATCTAATTATCATCTAGCTATCTATTTGCCTTTTTTTTATCTAGAATCTAATTTTGATGCACTGTGATGTGCTTATATCATCTTGTCTCTCCACTTCGGTCCATCTGAAAGCAAAGAAGATTGAGACAGGATGCCTTACTTGTAGTTCAGAGTTCGCCTTTTTACATCACCATGGAAAATCACGGTAAATTTCTATGATCAATTTCTGGGCCATGGCGGCTCCTTAGCGTAACCTAAATTACCAAATGCTTCGGGATCGCCAGGCCAGCCCTACACATCGATGCTGTTCACCGCATGGCCATATTTCCTGCAGGCTCCAGTCCGAAAGTTGCCGGAAAAGGTGAGATAATTTTCAGCTAAAAATTGGTGATTTGTAGATGAGGAGGGGGTGAACAAGCTTGAAATTTAAAGATCTCCAAAGGCACTGAATTTCACTGAATGGAACACTCGAGTCATAGAAAAGCTGTGGAAAAGCTGCAGTTCTACCATGGCCTCGCAGGGATGCTCGGGCTAAAAACGCCAAAAAAAAACCATGGTTGATCATCAGATAGCCATGAACCCCATAAAATCATATAAAATCTGCTATCTGATGGGTAGATATCCCTTTTCTTCAGGCACGGCTATTCGCTTCGCCTGCCATAGCAGTGGAGCATGTTGTAGGTCCGGAGGTCCCAAACCTCGGTGCCGACGGGGAGGACTTCACCTCTGCCGATGCCCGGCAGCCCAGGCCTTCCATTTGGCTTCAGCTCCCGCCGTGACCTCAGCTGGGGTCAGGAGTCTTAAGGTCTTCCTGATCATCTAAAATCAAGATAAACCAAGGAAAAACCAAGGAAAGGCTAAAATAAGATCCTACTACTAGAGTTTGAAAGTGCCTAAAGTTCCTCTTCTGAATCTCTTTGAAAACACAGGCATTTCACATCGCTGCAGCAGTTCCCTGAGTCGCGCCGCCATGTAGTTCCCATGCACTGCCAAAGCTGTCACCTGACAGGCGCCGGTCGTGTCAACTCATAAAATTTGGTGGCTGATACTGAAAGGAATATCCATTAAAAAAAAATAGAATGTTGATGGTGAAAATATGGGAAAATGATGATTAATCATCAGTGGATGGAACGAAGTACCCTATTTTCAGACAAAACAAACCCATTTAAGTGAGAACTGACCCCCCAAGAAGACATATCAATTTGTCCTACAAAAAAATATGATGGTGCTTGATTTCAGGATGAACACAGAAAAATTCTGCCCTTGTCTGAGTTCAATCGCTTGTTGACCCCGCTCAAAAAAGACGCGGTTGAACAACTCTCACAGCACAAGGCCCAACGGGGCCCACCCCTTCTTAACCATTGACTTCCTCATTAAAAAGGGCCCATAACTCCCATAATTTGTAACTGCTTTTGGCTCCAATTTAGGTACGTCACATGGCTAAACACTACCATCCTGGGGGTTCCCAAGCAACCAACTCGCCGCCAACGCGCCCCAGCGACGCGCGCACCTTGGAGTTGTGACACGAAATCTTCACCACCGGCTCTTTCACACTCCTCAGCACCGGGACATCCATGAATCTGTGGCCAGTGGGTATGCCGCATGCCCCAAAAATGCCATGAAAATTCTGGAAAATAATGCTTAAGCCATTGGATATGGGGTGTAATTCAGCCCGTTTTTCTGGAAACAATAGACAAAATGAAGAAAGTTGTGGAAGTATGTTCCTCTACATGTCATGTGTATTTCTATGGTATATCATTTCAACTGCTGTAGTGTCCAAACCCTGGTCGAACATCTCCCGGCCGGGATACGAAAAAACCTCCGGCTGGGGATCTATGGTGATAGGACATTGTGACATGATAATCATGATATTAAAATCATGAAAAACTCAGGAGGATTTTTGGCCATCCTGCCATGTGCCAGGCGATTTTTGTCCTTACGTTCCAGTGGATTTTCTGGGTGCCCCACGGGGTCCAAAGGGTGACCAAGCCCTGGCGAGCTCAGCTGAAGCAGCTGATCATAATGGGCCCTGATGAGATCCCATGGATCAATGGCCATGACTCAGGAACCGATTGATTGGAGGTACCGATTCCATATATAAGGCCTATTTTTTAGGCCTATGTAAAGGGATATACCCCCAAAATATGGCCTTATATGGTACATTACCTCTATTTTAGGATCCTGGAATTCCCATTGACTGGATCCTCCATAAGATATTTTTGACATGGCAAACTGCTTGGTGGTTGAGCCCTACCCTCTGAAAAATGATGGAGTTCGTCAGTTGGGATGATGAATTATTCCCAATATATGGGAAAATCCATTAAAATCCATTAAAATCCATTAAACCACTATAATCCATTAAAATCCATTCCAAATGTTCCAAACCACCAATCAGTTTTTGACATGTCAAATCAAATCTACCAGGTCGGATGAGACTTTTTGAAAAGATCTTCCCGGTTTTTCAAAGGATGCAATAGGAGGCCAGCTGTCAACTGCTCCGGCCTGGTTGTGACCCAGGTGCATCACTGCATTCTTGGGGTTTTGCCGCATGCACCTGGGAGCAGGTTCCTTTCAACTTATGGCTGCTACGTCTTGCCATCTCTGGACCTGGTGAAATGCCTGGCACTTCAGCTGCGAAAAAACGGTCGTCACCAGCCAAAATACCTTCCCAACATAGGTCAACTACAGCGGTGCTGCAAAAATCCCCATCTTTACCGAAAAATCTCCGGCTTTCCAGGCTTCGATCTTGGCTGTGCGTTGCTTAAATCGGCATTTCTGATGGTTAGATGATATAGCTTGGATTCCTATTTTTGATGGTGAAATCCCTTCCTTTCCTCATTCATAACATCCCCAGATCTCAACGTCAAGGTGCGTGGTGGCACCCAAATGCGTACGATGCTCGGCCACCTGAGACTTATACTCTGGTGGTTCAACCAACAAAAATGGGGCTTAACCACCAACAAATGGGGCAAAGTTGGGACTACCCAAGTTTATATACGAATTACCCTCTGGTAAATAAACATAGACCCTGAAAATCACCAATTTTTAATGGAAACTAGTCTTCCAACCCCTATCTGCCAGGGTCTATGTTAATTTACCAGAGGGTATCCTGCAGTTGATGAATGTAGATATGGCCAGACTTGGAGATCTCCAGCATTTGTAGATCATGTTCTTTTTGGGGAAAACATAGGTTCTACACATCGATGATAGTTTGCTGAGGGATATACCCGGCCTGGTTATGACTAACAGTTTGCCATGGGAAATAGCCATGGCCCTAATCGAAATAGATGGTTTACCGAACTTAAAAATGGTGGATTTTTCCATGGCTATGTTAAATAACCAGATGGTATATCATGGAGGTAGAACCAACCACTGGAACTCACCATAATTAGCACAACCTTGCAGTAACATTGTTCAATCGACAAGGCCAACCACAACGAGGATACGAACCCACAATGAAATAGACGATCCTGAGATAATTCCTGCAAAAACCATTATATTTGCCGGCCAGCGTATCAATGTTTCTAGGCATTTCTAGAATGTGTTTTTCCTTTTTTTTTACTACCAAAGTTCGTCCATGAAGACCTGCTATTCACCAACAGATATGAATGTAGCTTTGAATATGTTGCAATCGGGTACCACAGATTCGCTACAAGTCGTGATGCAAAAAAAATAGTAACACGCCAACCCATACGGGTGAGACGAATGAAAACTGCGACCCCAATACCTGTGTGCCGTGGGTGATATCTCGCCAGCAGATCTCACCGCGTTCGCCTGGAAATGCTTCAAGCCATTGGGTGGCACCATTGGAGCGTTTGATGCTTTATCTACAGTAAGCAAGCCACGAGCTAACGAAAAACATACGACAAATAACTCTTTGGAATTTGGGATCCCAGAAACAACATCATATCACTCGCTTACATTAAGGTTCTCAGCCATCAACTGATAACGATATGCACCTTAAGAAAAAAACCATTGCCTCCAATCAGTCACATGGTTTTTCCCATCAGACACTGCCCATTTCACTCGTGGCTTCCCCAGAAAGATCGGGCCTGAGGAGACCAGCAGAAAATGGTACGGCAGGAAGTCCAACAAGGCGGGAAACCTGCCAGCAATGAAAAGCGTCAACGCTCAGCATCAAAAATGGTGGATTTTACCATGAAAAATGTGGATTGAACCATCAATCCAGTGGTGTTTTACATGTGTTTACCATCAAAAAATGGGGATTGAACTTCGTATGTCTGAAACTGGAATAAAAAAGTTTTTTTTTCAATGGATTATATATGATTAGAACATCATGTTCACCACATACATGGCACCTACAGATACATATGCTGGCCATGCCAAGAAAATGGCACCGCAAGTTCCCAAGCCCTCAACACCTTTGCTGCTTGATGCAGTGTAGCCTGGTTCGCAAAGAGCTTGAGGTGTGTAACCCGTAACCCCTGAGAAGATTCAGAAAAGGAACAAGTGACCTTTCCATGTTCATTGAATTTTTCCTAACGTTGTTTGGGGATTAAATATTGATCTATATTGTTTGATGTGGATTTTCCATGACATCTCCCTGAGATCTATACTGAAATCTGCATTATCATGTATGTGTGTATACACATCAGTAATGGTGGTCGGTCAACCAGCAAACATTCTCCCGACACCTGTTGCATCTGTATAGTACACGCTTCATTGTGTTGGTATGCCTACGTGTCTTTGCCATTCACAGCCACCACTTGTTGTCGGAGTGGATGGGATAGATTCACCATCGTCACCATCATCATCACCACCATAGCAATAGCAACGCTAACACTAATAATAATCGTAGTAGTCGTAGTAGTCGTAGTAGTCGTAGTAGTCGTAGTAGTCGTAGTAGTCGTAGTAGTCGTAGTAGTCGTAGTAGTCGTAGTAGTCGCAGTAGAAGTAGTAGTAGTAGTAGTAGTAGTCGTAGTAGTAGTAGTAGTAGTAGTTCGCAATAGTAGTACTAGTAAGAGTAATAATAGTAATAATAGTAATAGTAATAGTAAGAATAATAGTAATAATAGTGATACAATAGCAATAATAGTGATACAATAGTAATAATAGTAATAATACTAGGATGCCCCCCGGGACTTATGGACTTATAAGTCAGTTAGAGTGGACTTAAGTATAAGTGTTTTTGATGGACTTATAACTTACTTATAAGTCCAGTCATAAGTAGCTAAGTTTTTCTAA
>Ga0126342_10015059_pt1 | contig 13578 bp, 13 predicted proteins | sample Cyp1metagenome_FD_92528 | JGI IMG/M metagenome (GOLD analysis project Ga0126342, IMG submission 92528) | Coral microbial communities from Lord Howe Island, Old Settlement Bay, Australia - Cyphastrea 1 metagenome | ecosystem: Host-associated > Invertebrates > Cnidaria > Coral ...
AGCCGCAAGCTGGGCCCACATAGCCCCAAGATGGGCCAACATAGCCCAAAGATGGGCCAACATAGTTCGAAGACGGGCCAGCATAGCCCGTATATATTTGTGATCCTACCCTCAATTCTTCTTTATAGTTTATTTATAATCCTTTACCCTCAAGTGGGCCCCTGGCCGGCTGTCGGGCGTAAGACTTTCAATAGAGTCCAAGCACCGCAAAAGAATTCCTTGTATAAGAAAATGAGGCGCTGCATTTTTTTGCCGCATGTCTGGCGGAATATATATGCAAATAAGAAATTGATGGGCCCGGTAATTTGAGAGGCTAAGAAATTTGGATGTATGTGAAGGAGCCCCTTTGCGCCCCTGGGCAATTTTCTGAACCATGAAAGGGTTTTTAAGTTTATAAAGATTCAATTTGGAGCGGGAGATGGAGCGAGCCTCCCTTGCAAGCAAATACCCGCCAAAATGAACTTTGCACAACCATGGGCATAGTTGAGAATGACAAGCAAGGGAGCAGGACCAATCTAGAGTCGAGCTAGTACACGGTCACCAAGCCTGCTGGCAACAACCTCAGCCAGGCACCAGCCAGACTCAGTGTAGGTCATCTGTGCCCTTGGCTCGTGTTGCCTTGGCTTGCCTTGGCTTGCCTTGCCTGTGCTGCGTTGTTGCCACCGGGTAAGGGTTCAATTCAATACATACCTAAGAAATCCAGCCCCTCTATTTCTTAACCATGTAAGGGTTTATAAGGGCCTTGTGCAGAGGAAACGTCACCGGAGTCAAACTCACGAAAGGAGCTGCGCAGAGGCAACCCCGCTCTTACATCTTCAAATCTGACTGCTTGTGAAATACTACATCAAGAAATTGCTAAGAAATTAAGGGACCCTCGACCGAACAATTGTAGATATATACTGACATACATGGGGCCTTTCCGGTAAGAAATTGAGGGACCTGGCCATCGGCAACCAACATTCTTATACAACGCTCGCGCTGTATATATATAAGTATACATATTACATACGTACAGTACATATTACATTACATTACAGTACAGTACAGTACACTGCGCTGCGCTACATTACATTACATTACATTACATTACATTACATTACATTACATTACATATATACATTACATTACATACATACATGTGTGTGTGCGTTGAACCAATGAGTGTTTATTGTACACAGTACATATATGTACATATAATATTTGCTTGTACTGAAACTATCTTAAAGTCTCATTGACAAACTCACACAACACTCATGATTCCAAACCATCCAATGAACATAAACCCATGAAGACTTCATCCCTGCCAAGGTTTCCGCTTCCGGAAAACCCAATGCCCATCCCTCAACACTCATAACCAAGGCTCGGTTGGAACCTCAGAGTGAAAACTAGGACGGACACCACAACCAGAATGGTTGGTTTTCACAGAACAAAATGTTGGATATTGGCCAACCAAACTTGGACATTGAACAGCTAACATTTGGACATTCAGCAACAAAAAGACGAGATCCAGCAGCTATATTTGAGATATTGACCAGGGAAATTGACCATCTGAAATCCCACTGAAGGATGCTGGCTCAGTTCTCAGCGTTGTGGGAATATTGGTGGAGCTTAAGCTCGTTATGATGGCATAAAAAAAGGATGACCGTTGCATGACGGATAGACAACGGTTAGCTCACTTGAACTAATTGGTGGGGGGGGTACTTATTTGTGAAGCATAAAACTGTTGGTCAATCAACCAAACTCTCTCTTCCAGACTGCGCAACAGGGGTTCAAATGCATCAAGTCAATGCAAACACATCAGTCATTGGTGATTTCATGCGTGTCCCCCTTGAGAGTAGTATGCGGTGTAGACGCTGTGGTGTGTGTGCTTGCCCTCCATATGATTGCAACAAAAGTGTCGCGTTGCTTCGCTTCCCAATAGTTCCAACTGTGCCCCCTTGATTTTTGGATGTCTATGTCTGAAACGTCCACCCCTTTCACCAACGTTCCGCCCCTTTGCACAACTTGACGCTCCCCACCTCTGCGCATTCAATGTTCCCCAACCACTTGAGATTTCCCGAAGCCTGGCGCGACTTTACTTGAAAAAAATCCCATGGCAAAGAATAAATCACATGACTGCCATCGGAATCTGATGCATTCTGGAAGAGTTGATTCTTTGAACCAACACATGCCTGAGTTCATTCAACAGCAACATCAGTCTTGTCACTGGAGCGATGTCGCGCCAATCTTCTTAAATCATACTGCATCATTCCAAGATATCTCCAAACCCGCCAGGCGGACATCTGTGGTGAGGGCCAGGGCTGGTGCCCTGGCCGGGCTCCAGTTGCCCAGCCTGGCAATTGCTAGGGGAACCATGGGGCACCAAAACTGGCTGAGAAAAACATGGAAAACCACTGTCCAAATATCTTTTGGATGTTTAAATGTTGTTATCTTTGGAAGGTAAAGTGATGACATGAGTCAACCAAGGGGATCCAACCATAACTGGGAAGATGACCAATGAAATAGGGGGGTATATCCAAAAATGCACCGTGTGGGCCTACTCAAACTCATGGGCATGCCAGATCAATACATGCCAAAGTGGCGCGTCACAGTCGCCCACCACCCGGATGCTCTCACCAAAGCGGGTGTGGGCTCTGCATGCAAAAACCTGGGCGCTGCAGAAGTCCGTTGTAATTGTCTCGAAATGGGGCCCACAGTGGCCGATGATAACCTGGATGGAATGGTGAATGGTGTGCCATACTATTTTCACACTATATCACAGACTAAACGGATGTCAGCCATTCAAAATACTGCACTCCAGATAGGCAAAGAGGCACGAAGACGGCGCGCATGAATGTATAGTCAAAGCATTTCAAATTTCCACGGTCCTTCCTTTACTTGTCTGGCAACAAGAATGCAGGTTCGAAATAATTGCGGAACTGTGAACAACATCGACCACCAAATTGCTGAGCTTGGGTGTACTCAGTTCAGGGTTAGATCAGTGTCATGTTAATGTTAGATCTGTTTGGAGCAATCCCCAGTCAACCAACGGTTTTTTTCAATTTATTTCAGTCTGGGGATCGAACTTGGTGGGATTGTTAGGTCATTGGTTACTTGAGTTCGGACCCTGCTGTAATTCTACCCAAGTCATCCTAAGTCATTCCTGTTCCTTTTTTGTCCATGGAGCTCTCAAACTTTTTCACCACACATGGAAGGGCCGAACAACCAAAGATCGAACCCATGCATTTCAGTCATTTCAATAAAAATGCGAGAGAAAAAATAGTTGAACATCCCCAAATTTACCATAGATGTGTGGTATGTAAAAAAAACATCAACAGAGCAAATTATAACATATCACGAACCTGAAATAAAACTATATTAGCGATGTTAAACCCTATACATTCCCCATGAGTCCAGTGAGGTCACGGCATGAGGTCACTATATATGTTTACCCGTATATATATATATATGCATGGAATGCATGCATGTACACATATATATATAATATCGCAATTGACCATAGGTATATGTGGTATATGTGATACAAATGATCAAGATATGGATCCCATGGGTGACATCGGCCAAGGCACCAGGGTTGGAGCCATGACCTGGAGGCGGTCCCGGCCACAATGGAATTGATGGCGCGACTGCGTGGGTACAATGGCTGCGGGGCCAGCACATGGTAAGGATAAAACATGATAAAACATCATATGTGTATATCATATATATATATATATATATGTTCAATGATATGTTCCCGTCTCAGTCAATTGCGAAAACCGGAGGGATGACCTGATGAACATAATATTTATATATATATATATATACATACATATAATCCGCGAAGAATGGCCATGTCCAGATGAAATTATGTTGATCAACAAAATCAACTTCAAACTCATTGGGTGATGAGTCTTAAAGAGATCAAATGTGCATGCGCCTTGGGCATTCAAGGAAAAGCACATCGGTCTAAGCATTTCTGGTACAAAGGAGCTCGTTCCCAAAAAAAACATCCAAACACATTTCATAGACATCACTTTTTTTTTCAGGGGGTTGACCACTAGTTCACCATCCTCACCACCATTTCAAGTGATGACCCCAAAACGGACATCTCCCGGGACATCGCGGCACCTTTTCAGATCTCCAGCGCATGGGGTCGGCTCACATGTTCAACTGTTCAACGGGTCGCTCGGATGGTCCTAAAGGTAGTGACCCAAGTAGCGGTGACACGGTGACCTCATTCCGTCCGGGAAAATCAACATTGGCATTACTTAATTGTGATATTGTTGATTTTCAGATAAGTGTTAATTGATATTATCAGGTATTTTAGGGGTTCCATATATCTATATATATATATATTAAAAAGATACCGTATCAAATAATCAATAATATATATATGTTGTTTGTGTTAATAGCAGGTTTTTTGGGGGATTCCGTAGGGGATAAAGTGGCTGGCTTAGACTCTGCACAATTGGATAGAACTGGATCATGTGCTCACAGAAAGAACCCACCTTCGATTAAAAACTAGATAACATATAATATGAACAAATGATGTGAAATGAGTGTGTATCTTCAGCCAAGCAACATGTATAACATGTATCTGTGAGGATAATTCTAGTCTCACCAAGGAGATAGGATGGTTTCAAATGTGGTCCGTCGAACGCTGTCATAAATCATAAGTTTCTTCCTCGTGTTTTGCACATAGAACTACGATGAACTATGAATCTCACTCTAACTTAGCTATCTGGATCATCTGGCGGGCCCCACATTGTATTCCCACCATTTCCAGAAACACGATTTCGGTCTTGCACCCGGGGAACATCCGAGAAAGCTGCAGAGGCTTGTTGTGAAGAGCAGCAAACAATGTGATGTCGTTCTTTGGGCTTTCAGTCGGCTAGACTCATGTGGGGGTTTCCTGAGATGGGGTTCCCCCAAAGTGGTTGCTTTATAATTGAAATCCCTGAAAAAAATGATGATTTGGGGGGTACCCCATTTTAGGACACCTCCTGTATTCACAGAAGCATGGCAAAAAACTTAGCACTGGAATATCCTTCACCAATTGGTTTACCCAAATGTTTGATGATTTATTAGAACCCTCTCACTCACTTAGGGGTTTGCAACCCATTGATCTGGGGATATGAAAAATTGTATGTGCCATGGCCCAAGGCTTAGATCGCCAAAAGGATGCAAATCAAATATGGAACGCTATAGAAAAACGCCTAATGGAAATGATGAACCCATAAATTTCGACATAAATTGTGCTAAACCGCTGGGTTGTGGATCATTGGGGTATCATTTTAGCAAACGATTTCACTATCCATGGGTTTATTATTCCAGGGATCTTGGAGCTGACGATCATCGTCCGAACTCATCCCTATGGATCCAGAAGCTACTGTATGGGTGGATCATGGTGGATCCGTATGGAATATGATGATAGTTAAATAACATTTAAGTACCCTAAAAAAATCAACATATTATATATATATATATGTACTTATCAAATATACACTTAACATTAACCCTCCTGTAATCACAAGTGGCAATTGACAATCCCCGATTTGTAGATCATTGTCCCATGAACACCTCCATTTACAGGGTTTTTTCTCATTGCCACGTTTGACTGCCGGAAAATATCCATCAATAATAATCCATACCCACTGGTAATTTAAGATAACTATGGAAAATCACTATTTTTAATTGGTAAATCCACTATAAATGGCCATGTTCAATAGCTATGTTAGTTTACCAGAGGGTAAATACTGTATCCCTATTATCACTATTATTCCATCAATTCATGGATAAATATTGGGCCCTTGTGAAATCACTGTGATCACTAGTATCACTGGATGATATCCTGATATGTATTCACTATTATCCCATGAAATCATATTAATTTATCACTCATATCCCAGATTCTCCAATTAATATTATATTATCATGTATTATCCCTATCATCACTATTATCCCATTCATTCATATTAAGTCACTATTACAATATCACTATTATCATTATTATTCTCACTGGATAGTATCCTGATATTCACTATTATCCCATGAATTCATATTAATTTATCACTCATATCCCAGATTCTCCAATTAATATTATATTATCATGTATTATCCCTATCATCACTATTATCCCATTCATTCAACTTAAGTCACTATTACAGTATAACTATTATCATTATTATTCCCACTGGATAGTATCCTGGTATTCACTGTTATCCCATGAATTCATTTTAATTTACCACTCATATCCCAGATTCTCCAATTAATATTGTATTATATCTATATCGTCACTATTATCATTATTATCCCATTTTTTCATATTAATTTACTATCCAACAAGTGTGACATCAGCATATTTTTGTTGGGCCCTTGTGCGCCTCATGACCAGCCGAACTGCGCTTTCAGCGGACTCGGTGACTTTTCGGGATCAAACAATCGAGCTGAGACGAATGAGACGATGCAAGCTCCGATTTAAGGGCAGAAGTTGGTGTCAAAAATCAGAATCTGCTTGGTACAACTATGGCTATGGTTTATAGTGGATATAGATTGGTATACTTAAATACTATAGAGCGAACTATGGCTTCATGAAACAACATTGAATTTTCACGGATTCAATGGATTGGTTTCGAACAATTAGCCGGAAACACATGTTTTTTTCGGTGACTCCTAAACTGGGAAATTGTTTCAAAAATCACCAACTTTCATCACCCCACTTACTCAGTTAAAAGAATCACCGGGGCGGGCTTGCAACTGGGCGGAAGGTCGTCTGATAAATCGCAGGAAATCCCTGTACTCCTGATGCTAAGAACCACGGTTTTTCTCTGAATTTCCCCTAAAACAACGGGTTCTCTTTGCTGAAGACCGCATTCAACATGGAAGCCTTAAAAACTGCATCTTAAAAAATGTTGCCGACCTTTGATACCCTCCACCAGATCTGCCACAATGTCTGCCAGAAAGGCAGAGATCAGCGTTTGCTGAGGAAACTGGCTGCCTCGGCACGGCGGCAGTGTCCGGTCCCAGAGCCAGCATAATGCTCAGAAAAATGAAAGGACTCATGAGAAAAGGCTAGGCGATCTCTTTTGTTTGTAACATCTGCAACCCATGTGAACCATTGTCAACCATAATTCACTCGTCTCGCTTGACTGGTAATTAGTGTCAAATTAGGAAGACCCTTTGTGGCCAGCAGCAAACATGCATCAATCACCCCTGAAACCAAATTCTGCAGACACAAATGATCCAATGTAAATCGTCTAATAGCACAGCTTCCCTGGTTGCTGGTTTCGCCCCATATTAAAATGTGAGCCAGTGGGCATCATCATCCCAAACAGCTGCCAATTGTTGGAGAACACCAACCAGTTAATGTCTCTCTGCAATTCCCTGCTTATTCTATCTGATTTTCTGATTCAAACCATATTAAGTCATCTCTCTCTCTCTTCCTTTCTCTTTCTCAGTTTTTCTCCTATTTTCGCAAACCTTTGTGGTTTACCAAGCAACATCCAGTGACCTCCAGGCCACTCAGCTCGAAGCTCCACAGGACTCCGCCCAACGGTGTCCCAAAACCAGCCGAAAACCCAGCAGCACAGGCGACCGAAATCATCTCGCGTCGGGCCGCCTGTGGCGCAGGAGTAGATCGAGTTAAAACCCACCATGGAAACCAACAAACATGAGGAAGTATTAGGATTGTATAAAGAAAACAATATATAGATATATATATATATATATATATAATATAAATATACGGTAGCTACATTTAAATATACCGACTTTTCAATATATGAACAGGTACTTTAGACTACCTCCAGGAATGTTTTCCTTGGCCCGCCCAGCCATTTAAACATACGGAATCCAATTCATTTAAACATGCGGTAAATACATGTGAATATACGAACTGGTATTTCATACTACTTCCGGGGCCTCGCGGTCTGGCCCGCCCTCCACATATTTGAATGTCGTTACCGTATATACCCTCAGCCGGTTTGATACCTGTTTTGAGCAAAAGGTCATCTTTCGATGGTCACCAACATGGAAACATCAAAATACGCCCCTTCGTTAAAAACAGTTACCTTTTGATTTTGGTGGTTTTTTGACACAAGTGGTGTTCCCTTCATTTTTTCCATCTTAGAGCGGTCGAGCTGATCAACGCCTGCACTTTTCATCCATCTTCTATTTTCCCTCACTGATCCTGACCCAAACATGGCCAACGCAAGCCAAAAGGCAAACAAATATGATTGGAATGCACTGCTTCTTGACGCATAAATGTCACAGGGATCAGTGAGCCATGCATGCTTGCCACGCTGATCAATTTCAGCCTGGGCTAAAGATTCCGTAATGTTGATCATACTTCTCCATAAAATGCTTCGGTGGGCTTGACGAACATTGGTTTTTCGCGATATACGAGATGGCTTTCCAATGTAATCCTCTTGCTGCTGGCATGGAGGCAGCACCCAGCGACACCTTTCAGAAAGGCGAAACAATTTCAAGGCAGCATGACAGAGCATATGTCCTTTCGGATACACTGGATAGCGGCGTTTGCCAGCTTCCAAACTCTTCTGTGCCAAAATGGCATATATTGCCCGCGGATGCAGAATAGCCACCGGGACAGTTTTTTGGCTTTGTTAGCTCTCAGCCATTGTCGTAGAGGAAGGTCACTGCCACATTCATCGCCTTCGCACCAGCAGCCTGAAAACAGAAGCAGGCCCATCATCAAAACCATGCAATCTTTGTTGGAAAATTTGGGCCAGCCAAATTACAAAACACACACATACGAAAAACAATAAAGCAACGTTGTTGCAACCCAAGAGCAATTGATTTCATCACGGGATCCCGGAAATCAGCAAGGTGGGTTTGTCCAAACCAATCGATAAACCGCATGATCTGCACTGTTGCCATGCCCTTGTTCCACTTGGCCGCTGGGCAAGCAGAAGACATTGGCCAGCACACCATGTCACGATTCAACTCATTGACCCATGGTTTGCGACCCCCCCGGTCGGAAAAAACTTTTGTACATCCTGGTCAGCTCTTGGAACTTTGCCCCAACGGGATTGCAATGCGCCAGACATGGCAAAGGAGGGTCAGCTTCAACCAAACTCACAAGAGCGGGCGACGTAAAACTCTTGAGTGTCCCCAAGTGGGCATTGTGGAAGAAATCGGTTTGAAGAAAAATCAAGTGCCCTTGCATCCTCCAGGTCCAGGCCTTCCAGGATTTTCGGAATCGTTTCCCACGGAATGCTCTTTGTGAATGCTAGGCTCCCAGCAAGGTGTCATCGACATATCCTTATAAGGCAAAGCTTCACGACCATGTGCATCATCTCGCTCTTGGCCTGCAAGGCAAAGCCAGCAGACACCTCTACAAGGCTTCCTCGAGCGAGCTGCCCTCGGAGCATGCCCGAAAGTCCGAGGTAGATTGCCAATTTTGGAAATTGCTGGTAGGTCACCTTTTGCAGCTAGATGGTACGTCCATACCCTCTCGGCACCATTGGTGATCCCAGTGTGCAGCAAATCTTTCACATCAGCAGCAAAGGCAGACAGCAACACTTTCAGGGTTTCCGGTGAAGCTACACATTTCATCATTGTTGCAATGAGGCAATGGGTGCCCCACGTGTTTCCCAGGTAGTTCAAGCCCATTGCATGTCGGTGGACTGGAGCACGGTGTTTCCCTGAACTCAAAAAAGACCTGGTGCCACGTCCAATGACACCATGGACATTCAACATCCAACAAGGCTGCATCGCGAAGTGTTGTCCCTTCATCACTGTGCGAATAAAAGGGCACCAAGCGGTCACGGCAAACAATGCCATTTCTTTCTAAAGCAAAAACCGGGTCGCCAGCATCCATCTCTTCATAGCCTGACCAAAATTCAGTCCAAAAAAAAATCATAGTGGCAAAGTCATTCACGCCAACCAGCACACGTGGCAAAAGGCCAGTGTCTAAGAGATGCTGGGCCCAGCTTGACAGTTTGACCCATGGAAAGTTTTTTTGGTGGGGCTCTTCACCCAAATCAATCCATGAAATTGGAATTGGAGTAGTCAAGCAACATTTAATGAGAACCCGGCGAACGCCAACCTCTGCATCCTCCAATCTAATCGATGCAAATTCTCGCATCGCCCTGCTGGCATTTGGGTTGCTTTCAACCTCACTTTTGGCTGTGTCCACCACGTGCTTGCAACAGGCCTCAGCGCCAAAAAAAGCTGCCAACACATGCAAAACCCTTAGGGGTTGCGCCAGGATGCTGGGTGATGCTGGGTGGCAGTATATAGATGGATTTTTCTGAAATCTGGAAGTATGACATGTGGAAAATTGAAAAACTTGCAGCAGGCCAGCAAGTGCTCAGTGATGATTTTGACACAACGCGCGGCGACCAAAAGTCTTGGTGCTAACCAACCCTTCGGAGTTGATCAGCTCGACCCCCTGTAACATAAGCAGAGCAAGGTGGTGGTGCCTTACGTTTTTTATTCAGTGCACCTTCACCTCCTGAGCCCTCCTTATTCCTACATCCTACATGTTTGTGAAACTCCATTACCAAGGCTGCCTCGAGCGTGTGAATTAAATCAGCTCTGGGTGAAACAGCTATCAACCACATGGTTTGATAACCTTGGTCCAGGTCCAAGTAGTCTAAGTACCGGGTGATGGGGTTAGCGGATACCCCGATTTTGAAAACAAAAAGTCTAAGACCAATGTTTTCACGCAAACAAAGAGTCTGTTCTCGGCAATGTGACAAAATGTTGCCACTTGTTGCTTTCGCAGCTTGGCCGCTTGGCAGGCATCGGTTCGAAAGATTCATGCGTTTCACTAAGCCCCAATCGAAGGAATCAGCTGAAAATGACGTGGCAAAATTGTCCAGCTGCCCAGCTGAAGGCGATCATCCTCAGGCAATCGAAGGGATATGAAGGGATGACCAGTGCGTTTAGATTTTTTGGGCGTCCCAGGTGTTTAAATTTAAGCTATATTTTTTAACAGTATTTGAAAAACACAAAACAAAACATTTGTAGTTGCCACAGCAATGGTTTGATGCGCTGAGATCGTTTTGGGAAGAGATGCAGCTCCTGTATGTGGGGTATGGTCGCTTTGAGATGGGTGACTTTGGTAATCCATATACATCCCATCGTCTGGAGGGTCAGAAACTGGACCACTGACTGCCACAGGTTGGTCATCGGCACTCTTCTGTTTCCTAAGTCACATGTCTGTTAACCAACAAACTACTCCCCTGGTTGTAGAAAATGATGCCAATCAGACCCCATTTCATGCCGCCAAGATGCTTTTGACATAGCTGGCAATCTTCACAACCAGCGATTCGGCGTTTCCCAGTAAAAAGGGCACTGGTAGGAAAGCAAATCTGCCAAATCATCGTCCATGGCCAGAGTGGGTGGTTGGTAGTAACATGTGGTAGCTATAATCATTTCCCGATTGAATTTATTTCTAAAGAAGCCCATAGCATACTAAAATTATTCTTCCAAACTCGGAGAACTTTTTTTGCCCGGCAGTACTAGTTCGAAAGATTCTCCTTTTGTTGTTGGTGAAATTATTGATCATGTACTTAAACAAGCCGCATATTTCCGCGCGACGACAAGAAGTGAGCAAGAACGTACTCGACAAGAACATTTTGAAGATATTGTAGAAGCTTTGAAAAGAGGAAGCAAGGTTGGCAATAATTATTTCCAGAATTTTGTTCAATATGGTGTTGACGAGTTTCCATTCACAGATTTCATTTATCGCCCTGGAGGAGACCGTCGACTACCGACGGTAGAAGAACACTCATCTGGGCGCAAGACCAAACAGCTTTACCAATTTGGCGCCCTGAAATTTTCCTTGACTATGAGTATGATGGTCTTACCAATGATGAAATTCTCACCATTTTAGAATTGTACAGATGCTGCCTGATGGGCAAAAAGGCCGTTTGCCGGTGCGCCAATCCGAATTTCGGAAAACGCCGACTCCAGCCAGAAAGACAGCTACGAATGCCGTATATCGGCCTGGGTTCGCAAGATTTGGATTATCATGTTTTGCCACATTTGGCTTTTCGTAATTCAGCTCATATAGTCACTGTGTGCGAAGCACATGATGATCATGGAGGAATCGCCGCTCACCAACAACTTGCCCATGATCACTCCATGTTAGGAATGGTGGTTCATGCCGAACTCACAGCTCCATCCATCGCCATTTTTATCCGTGGCAGCCATAATGTTGGCACATTTATTGAGCTCATTGGTCATTATCTATCCGAAACCGAGAACAAGGAAGATCACAACAAACTCTGGTTGTTACATGGTGCCATTTTTGGACTTGCCCACGGACGAATCACGTCAGGCGAAATTGTGGATCCGTACCACCAAACCTACCGACATCACTCATAACATGAGCGTAGCAGTTAAGCCGCATCCGGCTCTACTGGCAACAACTCAAAATTCTCCCACATTCTCGATCTGCGAAATTGATGGAACCCAGAGCCTCCAAAAGTCCTTAATTAAGGTAGCTACCTTAATTAAGTGATCTGGAGGTTTGCCAAAAATCTTGGTTTTGCAGACCTTAATTAAGTGATCTGGAATTTTGGCAAGATCACTTAATTAAGGTCTCTGGATCTTTTGCTTTTTCATTGATATTTTTTGATGAGACATTGATCAAATCATGTTTGCTGTATCTTGATCTCCTTTGGGGAGATCATTGGCTCAAACCAAGTTTTCTGTGCCATGCAACACAGGTGCTTCTGGCTTGTTTTGTTTTGTAGTTCTGCAGGCTTGCTTAATTAAGCAATCTTCATTTAGCACCTCTTCGCGTTTTAGAGTGCCTAATTCAGCAATCTGAAGTTTCTCTAGATTGCTTAATTAAGCAATCTATAGAGTGCTTAATTAAGCAATCTAGATTTTGCTCAGTCAATTTTACAAAATTTGAGGGCATTGGCTCGAACCAAGTTCTCTATGCCATGGGTGGCAACCAGGTGCTTCTGGCTTGTTTTTTTTCGTTCATGCAGCCAGCAGCAGTTCTGCAAATTAAGAATGTGATTTTGTGGTATTATACTTTTTTATACAAAGGTTTGCCTAGGCAGGGTTTGTATAATTAATAATGTCAAAGGGGAAAAAATGAGGAATGTAGTAAAGTAAACCTAGAAGATGGCACTTTGGGGACTAGTGGGGGGCAAAATGTTGTTTGGTAGAGATGGCCTGGCGACCCTTAATATAAGGTGGGTACCAAACTTTTTGGGCAAAAGGAACCATTGTAGAGACCACTTCTCTGATGAGTATGTCTGGTCACAAGCAACCATTATAGACATCACTCCTTTGAGGAGTGCTCATGAATAGATAGTAGAAGTGAGTAGTGAGTAGCCAGTAGATAGCATTTAGTGGCCAGTTAGAAGTCAAAAGTGGGTAAGTGAGCAACGAGTAGTGAGTAGCCAGTAGTGAGTAATGGTAAGTTAGTAGGGTAGTGGGTAGTGAGTGGTGGGTAGAGTCAGTAGTTTATTGTCAGTAGTTAGTGGCGAATAGTGATTGTTTTATGGTTTCTAGTTGCTAGCCTGTATAGTGGTGAGTGATTAGTAGTTCGTAGGTAATACTCAGTAGGTAGCAACTAGCAGTTAGTAATTATAATGGCCAAAGTGCGGA
>Ga0126342_10015060_pt1 | contig 13578 bp, 9 predicted proteins | sample Cyp1metagenome_FD_92528 | JGI IMG/M metagenome (GOLD analysis project Ga0126342, IMG submission 92528) | Coral microbial communities from Lord Howe Island, Old Settlement Bay, Australia - Cyphastrea 1 metagenome | ecosystem: Host-associated > Invertebrates > Cnidaria > Coral ...
ACTCAATATAAAAAGCTTTCTGGAAATCTTGGATCTTGGATCTTGGGTAGCAGGAATCGAGACTATGACACTCAAGTCTGAAGTCAAGTCTGAACTCATGTCTCAAGAAACTCAATATAAAAAGCCTATCAAATTCAACATATGAAAATAAGCAAATTATACTGTAATTTACAGTATAAATCAAGGAAAGGTAGGTACAAGGGGGGGGGGTACCATATATATATATATCATATGTTTAATTGTTTCTATCAGTCCCAGAGTTGGGGAACACTTTCTTGGGGACCACCGACCCCGAGGCGATCCGCACTCGGCCTGGCAGCCTCTCGTTCCATGGCCCGCAACACGTGGAAGCTGCGGCCCTTGAAGCCCTGGGAAAATCGATGGGAAACCGACCGGTTTTACCGCCATGGCATTGGGTTTTCCTGCAGATCTTTGGTCGAATCCAAGCTATTGCGCAGCTTGCGCATTGCAAAATGGTTGGCCAAAAAGTCTGTACAAGGTCATCCAGTACAAAGCTACAGCAACAGCACTACAGTCTTCCAGAAAACACCGGGAGTGCATAGCACTTTGTAAACATGTACCAAGTTGATGTGACCAGCTCGTGAAAGCAACACCTCCTTAAGAAAACCAGCATCGTAACCAGGTCTGCAAACGCCGGATGCCTTTTCTTCGCAGACTTCACAAAGAAAGTCGAGCAGAAACCTGTGGAGTTTTGTGAATGTTCCCAAGGGCTACTGCGAAGTTGCAACCCAATTTCAGTTGCAAAGCTGAAGCGAAATACTTGAGCTGTTGTGTTCCAGCTTGTCCTCAACGTCTGACAAATCAGCAACCCCTGATCCCAGCAGGTTTGTGTACACTGACAGATTCAAATAGCTCCAATGGTGACACACAGCTGGGACCACTACTGTGAGTCTGCCAAGCGCCATGCATTGGCAGCCTGACCTGGACAGGGAGATTCATTGATCTTGGCAGGGCCATTCAGAACACCAAACCGGGCCTAGTGCATCAGGTGAGAGGTTGAAAAGCATTGTAGTTCCTTTGAACCACTCATGAATATTTTCCGGAATCTGAATTCACATCTTATACATCGTATCCATTCGTATCCACGAATATATTAGTCGGTCAAGTGTTACTACTTCACTGCCTCCTTTTTATGCTACTTCGTTGGAGGGCAAGTCAGTCTGTTGAGATCACAGTAATGTGACGCAAACCTTCGGATGGAATGGTGGCCATTGTAGTGCAAACCAAGTTCAGAGTTTCTTCACTCACTTCACTCTAGTCTGGGGAAGCCACAACGCTGTCAGACTCACAGGGGTCCACAAGACCCCCCGGGGGTAACACAGCAGCCGCAACTCTTCCCAGGCAGCGAAGACTTTTTTTGCTGCCTATTATGGTGGCCTTCTTTTCGAAGCCTCGAAAAGGACTGGCCAGGTCAGCCAAACCCCAGGTTGGGAATAAGCAGCACAAGTTTCTTGATGGGGTATCATGTATCAGAACTCCGAAGTCAAACACTTAGGCCCAAGAGAAAAGAGAAGCGCCGCAGCGCCAAGTTTTTCCCCACCTCCAAGGACGCGCAGCGCGCGCGTCGCAGAAACCGCAGAGTGGACCAGGTCTCTTCATCCGCACCGGAGCAAGTGCCCAGGCACACCAGCTGTGGCAACTCGCGGCGCAAGACATTGGCCCTGGCAGCGCAGGGATTTGTAAATGTCCTAGACTGAGTAATCCGAGTATAATGGAACATCACACAACAATTGTATCGTCTCCAACAAATACTTCAAAGTGATGTTGAAAATCAATCGAAAAGGGTCATTTGAAAAGCCCTGTGGTTGACAGAAACTGCTTGCTCCCAGACAATCACATCTCCACAAAACATTTTGATGAGTGGACCTTGAAATAGTTCACTACCGATTCATGGGGGTTGCAATCATCCATAGCAATAAGTGGTGACCAGCTGTCTTTTTACGAAGAAATCCTGGTTCTTAAAGTTCTCTCCAGGTCCAAGCTGCATGAGCATCGTCACCGCAGACTCCCTCCAAGGAACAAGGCCTGCAAGAATCATAGACAAAGCAATCCACTGGCCATTCAAATGTCCAGCCGGGGCTAAGCTTCTCCAGCTCCTCTATCACTGTGCATATGAGTTCACATTACAAGCCACATATATATATATATATATATATATTCTATGTATAGTATATAAATATATAAATATATAAATATACACACATTATTCTACATGATGTACTTATGACTTCTGTTACTGTTACTTATGTAAGTATGTTACGACTATTTACGACTGCACTGGAATTTTCATGACTGTGGGTTTTTTCCTCTGCCGAGCGACTTGGCTTTTCCCGCGGCTGGAGGCGTTCAAGAACCGATGACACGGACGCCAAGGACTTGGACATGGCACTGAAGTGATCCTCAGGGGACGAAAAAACCTGGCGACCTGCACCGAAAAACACGAGATGATGATAGGAAATCCCCACTCCCAAGGAACAACCTTTGGAAAAAAAAACAGGGTGAAGAGAACATGCAGCGAAATTGCATGTCAAGTCAATAAGGTTACACAAGCTGTGGACTTGAATTAATCTCTTTGCTCAGTAACTTGACTCAGTATTAAAGCCCATTCTTTTAGGATCCTGTTTATATACAGTTTTTTGTCGCGAAATCCATCACTGGGGCATCAAAGCTGTATTCCTTCGAATCAACATCAGCGCTGTGGGGAACACTTGTGAGACAAGGGCAGAGCTGCCACGAAAACGGGTCCTGCCGCAGCTCTCTTAGTGTTTGCTGGTGAAACTTCCAGAGCCTCTGGGCCCCAACAAATGCTTGTCTAAACCTCCCCATCAAGTTTTATTGTACTGATTTTCAATGGATTGGTTTAAGAGAAAATCGGAAAGGAATCCCCCATATTGAATGGGAAAATCTATGGTTTCCTGTAGATTTTCCCTTAAACCAATCCATTGAGATTTGTACCTGCAAGACTCGGAGTTGGGTGTGGCGGGTGTGGCATGTCATCGTCAAATCGACACAACATGGAGATCGAAATACAAAGCCGTGTGTCGAAGTGCAGACTCTCTGGGCGTCGGGGCGGATCAGAGGCCGGCAAGCGGAGGAACTGCAGAAGAGATGGAACTTCACAGTGCTCCAAGAAGATATGGATGTTGAACCTCAACTCTCCAATCAAGTGGTGCCTTTCTCAGGTTTGGCATGGTTTCACTGGCACAAGATATCCAGAAAACCAACCTCGGCAATGGCAAATTTCTTTTGGTAAAGCAAAAGCCCTTGTCTGGAGCGGCAATGAATTTTGCTAAGCAGCACTTGCGACGTCCTGATGCTGGGAGGGCCTGAACCTGGCAAGCGGAAACCAAGGTCACGTGTGTTGATCTGTTGGGAAAGAAAACATGTGCTCCCGTGTGCATGTACATTTGCCGGATAGATCGGATCAGATGGGATAAAATAAGACAAGATCAAGTAAGTTTATAAGTTTATATCGTGCCAGATTTAGATTTACTCTATCGAAAATTGAAGAGAGAAGAGTAAAAATGAATGGAACAGAATAGAATATGATAAGGATGAGAATGAAAATAAGAATTGGAATAGAATAGATAGATGAAAGTACGGATGGATGAGTGGATTGATGGATGGATGGACGGACAGGTAGGGAAGTAGGTAGATAGGTAAATAGGGAGATAGGTGGATAGGTAGATAGGTCATGATAGGTCTACAATGAGTAAATAACAAAGGAAAATAGTTAGATGGCTAGGTACTATGTGGACAATACTATATTCATAATGTGCGGAAGTATGTGTGCCATCCACCTTTGCGTATATAACTCACCATCATATTTATTCAACCGATACCCTGACAAGCTGTTGCCTTCAAGTTCAGTGGCTTAAATGGTTAGACAGTCTTGGCGAAGTGTGTACCCGTGTACCAACAAGAATACGGGGTGTTTCAGGAACAATATCGTGCTGTGGTCTAAGTATCTATAATTTGTATGAGGTTGCTTTGGCACAGCCTTTTGCCGATTGCCTATAAAATTCTCAATGCCAGCCCTTCCAATCTTCGCCAGGACTTCCCACTTCGCGTCGCTTGTTTCGTCCCTCGAGGCCCTTCAGCAAGGCGGTGTTCACGTCCATGATGTAAGGCTCCACCTGGAACACTGGTGAGGGGCGATGTCAGGTCTCCTGGTTGTAAAATGTTGTACCACTTTGGATTGGGGCCATCTGCGGTTTGCCATGAGACCCCAGAATTATGGCAAAAGATGTAAGCCCACTCCCAAATAACATCCTTCTTTGGTCCCTGATCACCTTCCTTCAGGTATTCTGATGTTTGATCCAAATTGGTCATCTCGCTGCATGCCTAGCGACTCCCTCAACCTTCGTCATGTCTTTTCCCCAGCGTACACGGTGTCGTTGTGTTGTGTCCTTGCAGCTGCGCCATTTGACGGACATTTGCCCGGACTACTAGGACTACCACCAGCTTCATTATGGTCAATTTCCACAACTATGTCAACCTCACATCCCCATGGTCCTGAAAAATTGACCTGAAATTTGATCTCTTTGGAATATGTTTCTTAGTGCTTTGTTCTTAGCATACAAGAATTGAGTTGGGCATGTTCAGACAATCTGCAGATTTCCATCACTTTCCAGCCTCGGCCAGGAGATCGTACGCCAATTCCTGCTCGATCTCAAAAAACTCCACACACAAAGTGGCGCTGATCTTTGCCAGCTCCGCCTGGGATCAACTCGGGGACTTTGGGATGGGTTGGTAAACTAGCCTTTGGAATGCTGAAGCGTGCCGTGGGGACGTATGAAAACATATGAAAACAAGAACAGCAAGTCAATTCAATTTCTATCCCTGATGGTCCTGTGGCTCCAAGTCTCCGGTAGCAGCAAGAACATTGTTTGTTAAACTTTCAATCCTCATCCTAAATCTTTAAACCAAGAGGTTTTTACTCCTCCACGTCTGATGTCGAAACAAAGCTCCTGAATCAAATCAAACCAGGAAACTTCAAGGTATTCGTGCGTCTTCATGATAAGCCCGTCTTTGCCAAACAGGCTATGACCCTTGCCAGAGCCTGTCAACTCGGCACACATCAAAGGCACAAACCCTTCATCACAAACGCAGGCGGGATGAGAGACGACTGAAGGTAACCAGAAGTCGATCAGAAACAAACAAAAACGCTGCTGAGACGAGTGACAGCAGAGTTGCATTGGGGGAGTCAAAAAGTTGAAGGGTCCATTAGATGTTCTCCCATGTTCCACTCCCGCTGTTGTATCCAAGAACCTGCCAGCCCATAGGCAATGAGCAAAGCGCTGCCACCTTCACAACACAAACTGAACCAGATGCTGGATAATTCTCAGACTCAGACAAATGCCGGAGAATACCAGAGATATTATGTCATTGTGTGAGACAACATAATTTTCAATCAGCCTCAGGATCCGAACCTGTCAAGCTCTTCTGAACAGCATCCTCCCAAACTGTCTCGAAGATGAGACCGCCCGTGGCAGTTTCCTTGGTGGCATATGGGCATGAGACATGACATGTAAGTGTGAGCGCCTTAAAATGCCGCTGTCGCTCCATCACCCAATTTGGGGAACTGTTGTTCTTTTCTGAGGCAGGCGGACAATGTGTTGGTTTCCCAATAATCATAGAACCCCCCAATCCCCTGTCAGACAAACTTTCTATGAAGCCGGTTGATTTCAGTGTCCCCATATACTGAAAAAAATGCTTTGCTCTCTGCATCTTCGGCTCATCAAAGGCATAGTCCAACTCAACGATTTGACCTCTGTGATCTCTAACCAGGCCTCCGGTTTGGCGGCCATAGCCAGGTTTGTATTCCAATTCTCCAACTAACTATATTAGTGGTAGAATGATATTATTGATATATGCATTCAACATCATTCAACAATTACATCTATTGAGATAGATCATGTGGAAAACATGAGGCTGTGTTTCACCGTGAAGAGGGAGTCATGGCAGCGCTTCACAGTGAAATGTCACCAAGCCGGCCCTAGGGCCCTAGGAGGCTCCACCTTGAAGTACCACAATCCTCACCTTGTGAGACATCCATTTGGACAGGAGGATTCCGCTCTTGTGGCCGACTGCGCAAGGCGCTGACCTTCGGCATTTCAAAAAGGAACTCGGGAATGTGGTGAGGCGAATGAGTATCTCCCCCAACATTCCAAATGGTTTGCAACTCTGCAACTTGTTTCAAGGACACGCAGAAATCACCAACCGAATCAAAGTAGTATATACAATGTATATACATGTATATACCATTTCCACCAGAGTACTGCGAAGGTCCGCGGGCCCAACAGCAGCTGCAAGTCTTCATCCTGGAGCAGCTAGCAGTAAGAAAGCATTGTTGAAAGAATCCAAAAGGCAGTAGAGTTTGAGCACCAAATAATTCGGCACCAAACGTCCTCTGTGAAATTTTGATCGTCGGGAAGCAAGCCATCTGCAAGTCAGCACAGCTGGTGTGGAGCAGAAGCAGGGAAGAAAGGGACATCTGACCATTTCTCCAGGGTATCAAATGTGGACGGTTTGGAGACATACTGACAACTCTCAAAAGAAACTCGTCTCAACTATCTTTTTGATGACATATGAAAAACATTGAAAAACGGTGAATCATTCAAAATTAGAGTATGCACTTGACAAGTTGAAGTTTCCATCTAGTGCACGATCAGGGGAAGCGAAGAAATGCAAAGACAAGTGTAGCCTTCCGAGCTTATCCCAGCAATCCGCACCTTTGCCAATAAACTTAGCTGATCTAGGATCCGCCTCATCAAACTGCAATCACCCACAAGGCCACAAGGTTCAGGACACAAAATCAATCAGGCCATAGGCCATAGATGGCCATAGTCTCATACTGTGCATATTCTGGAAATATACCCTCTGGATCCCTCTGGTAATTTAACATAGCTATTGAAAATTGCCATTTATAGTTGATTTACCGACTAAAAATGGTGATTTTCAACAGCTATGTTAGTTTACCAGAGGGTATCAACAGAATTCAACAGCAATGCCTTGAATCCGCAGCCAAAGCACGTGGCGCAGCGCTCCACATCTCCGTGGCAGTGCGAAGACTTGACGCTTCAGATCTGCTATGGTGGTGCAACCGTAGCGCCCCAGCTCCTTGGGACACATGGAATGATGCCATCACCTGATACTCAGAGGTGATGTCATCACCACGTCTGACAATGTTGTCACTGCATGTCATTTCTATATTGTCATTGATCAAATTGATATCACTGCCAGTGCACAATATTGCAGTTGGGCTGTGCCAAGACTGGTTCTCTAAAGATATCTAAAGATATATAAATTATAAACATCTGGTATCCTGTCTGAGCGGATCCACTCCGCCCTCAAGCCCTCAGCTGTGTCCACCTCTTCCCCCAGCAGGTCCTCGCCGGAGACCAACACCACCGTCAAATTTGGAGCAGTCATTGCTCACAGTCGTGGGCCAGATAGGAAGATATGGCAGCAGTACTCACCGGCTGTGGGCAGTACTGCGTAGCTGCGGCGGGTATAACTTTACATTTTACTGCATCCACTTGGCCATGTAGTTTTTCATCTTCTGAGCTAGTTGATCATGGCATCTTTCCACCCTGCAGGGGCGTATGCTAGAGTCGGTTGGGTCTATGGACTGGTCCTAAGTACTTTCGCAGACAAACCTGAGTCCAAGCAGCTGCAGAGATCTTGAAGCTGAATGTCTCTTGCTAAAGGATCCCACAGAACATTGGCAATCATAGTACGGGTGAAAACCTAGCTTATAGCTGTTCTGGTCATACTACACACATGCACTTGCTCTTGCTTAAGAATACCCCTCCTGATTGAGGTGTTGTGAAATGCACAAAACCCGAGTTGCCAGGCTTGTCCCCAGGCCTCGTGGGAGGCCCTGTGCTCGAATCACCTGCCCAAAATCAGTGTCCCGGACTTGGAAAAACAAAAGCAATTTGGAAAATTTCATGCAGTGTCTCCAGGATCTCCATGGCCTCCTTGTGGCTGTTCACCAAGGCGACAATGCCTGCATTGCTGGATTGCTTTGGAGGTGCTTTGGAAAATGCCTTCATGCCCTCGGCAGCCTAGTCCTAAGCGACTCTCAACTCCAGTGCGCCTGACACCACTGGGGAAAGCGTACCCTGGCGAGCCAATCAAACATACTATCCTTGAAGCAAACATATCAAAAGCTTCAGGGCAGCTTCTACGCAGAGACTGCAATGTGATAGAACGCTGTTCAGCTTGCATCTGTCCAACCAAAAAGAGTTGGAGCTGGAGAACAATCATTTTCTGATACCAAAATGAATCAACTGTATAGAGCCCACAGCACATCATGAGAAATCAACACATTTATCCGAGTAAACTACGCACCCGGGCAAGTAACGCACCTGCCGATGGCCAGTTGCAGCCACCATGGCGGTTGGTTTGAAATGAGAATTTCAAAATAAGTGTCAAAAAGGAAGTGTCTGTCTCAAGAGCAGTTGCATCTATCCTCGGAATCTAGATCCCTAGATTAGTGTTGTCAATTTGCACTAACCTCTTCGTCTTGAGATGTGCTCACACTACAAGCATAGGGGCAGCCAAGTCCAAATTTCTGAAGAGTTCGCGCCTGAACCCTAGCACCATAACTCCCAGAGACTGAGCGTGGGATCTTGTCAACAACAGGTCATGGAAGATATGGAAGTGACTGGAAGTGCATCCTTCCTCCAACCATCTCCAGCCCATACAAAGAAAGGGGCAGTTTTCCTCACGAAGTATCATGCTGGTGCACGCACATAGATTGCCAGATCCCCTCGAGAATCGCGATTCACTCGAAGGTTCTCATCCAAATATGTCGAGACCTGGGACTGGCAAACCTGGTCCTGCATTACTGTCCCAAACAGAATGCAATTCAGGTTTGCTTCCAGCATCTTAGCAAGAATTCACAAACTTTGGTGAATACCCCAAAGTGGCTGAGGGCTTGCCCGACGTGGGTACGGCTAAAAACTCGTTCAAAATCTCAGGGACCCGTATTACAGAAGTCTTGTCTTCGCATATTGACTAAACTCATGAAATCCAGATGGCTGTCACAATTGGGAACTGTGCTTGACAACAGGGGTCGGAATCAACACCGGGGTTCCAGACAAACCAGCCAGCACCTGGAGAGGCTGCATATGGCAGTGTGAGTTGCTCACAACCGACTTGAATTCAGTGATGATTTCAAGACTATACATGCTTCTGCACTTGCAGACAGGTTAGTTATGGTTAGTTCAGTAGACCCTTTACATTACCAGGTCATCACGTCATGACCACAGGCAGACCAAATCGCCCATCTGAGGCGACCGACCAAAGGGTGGCAGTGGAAGCTGCAGAGGCGGCACTTTCAGACTGGCTCCAGTGAAGGCGAAATCACTGCGAAGCCCATAAGGTGCCTCGCAAGTGGGAAGGGCAAGGTCGAAGTCCTCAGTACTTGAAACTGAATCAGGTCACAATTCTGAATCACTTAACATGTTTCCCCTTTAAAAACCAAACTCATTGGCTGAATTCATACTATACACTGTTCCCCTCTTTGGAGACATGCCTGCATGGCAGCATCTTTTTTGGATTTAATCTTCAAAGAAGTCTCCACCTTCAAAGCAGCTTCACTGCCCGCACCCCCTGGCCTCATCGTTGGCGCCGGATCGCGCTTTGGTGTCGATCTTGCCAGCCACATCAAAGCGCTTGCCGTCGGTGAAAGCAATGCCTTGTGCAATTGACTCGGCCAGTGTGCATAGTGGTAGCACTTCTGTTGAAACCTAAACTCTGACCAACTCCGACCTATCGTTTCATTGTGCAAGTATGCAGCGCTCCGCCATTTCAGTATCAAGATTATGGAGCAAAAGAGATAAGTCAGATAGGTGAAGGTGTCTTTGAGACAGAAATGACACATGTGATGCATCCCAAATTATCCCAACTCTCACCAGACTCGATTCAGTTCTTTCAGGTGCCCTTCTTACCACGGGAACATGGCAACCAAGGCGCTGTTCCCCAGGGTTCCCTGCTCCACATCCACCTTCTGGTACACATCCACTCCTGCAGAAACTTGCTGGGGCATCCCTCCCCATGTCCAAAATCCGGATAATTTGGCAACTAGGAACTGAGTGACTGCCAGATCTCTCACAGCAAATGTTCCGCTTCCTGGATCTCCGATCAAGGAGAGCACCTCCTTCTCAGTGGTGTAAGCCAAGTTCCAGGTACCTCCAATGAATTCGGAATCGTACCACTTTTCAGCCCACAGTTCCGCTGTCACTCCTTCCTTTGCAATCACATTCAAACAAACTCTGACATACAGCTGATTTGCTGCGTCTTTGTGTGAGACAACTCCTTCGTTTCTTCAAATAACAAATGCATGCAAATGCGACATTGAGGACGTTCAACCTTTCCAATGAGTCTTGTCTGCTTTGTGGTTATATGAGTAGTCTTGCATCCTCTGAGCCAATGGACATCAACACCCTACAAGGACAGCCTCACAAGCACGTACTCACCTGTTTCATTCCCCGCCTGTCAGCATGCTCTTGGTAGACACTGGGGCAGCCGAAGTCAGCTCGTCTGCCAATTGGCTCATCCGCCTCGTTCTTTCATGGCTTGAAGGTGGATGGTGAGTGGAAGGGGTGAAGATGGGTGAAGTGTACTATGTGTACTTGACAATGGGGATTGGAACAAATTGGAACAAATTGGAACAAAGCACTCAATCGATCTCTTCGGACGCAAACATCTGCTCCACCTCTTGCACTCCAAATCGAAGCCATCAAGGGATCCCAGGGATCCCCGGGATCCCTCTACAATGTGAACTGCTGGCAGCTGGCTTCGATTTGGCATGTGTTTGCTGACTGATGGTCTTCTCAAGCGTACTTTCCCATACGTTCCCACCTTTTCTGATCACTCGAAGCTGTGGTACCACGCTTTGTCTCATCCTCAGCGCTGCGTGATTATCCAGCAAGCACTCAAGCAGAATTGATAGCCCTGTGTGTTTCAAACTCAACAAATTTGCATGGATGTCTGTTCACGCCAAACGAATGGATCTTCTCAACATACGATTCGGAGGGGTTGGAGGGCAGCCCTTGGAGAATTGAGAGAGCAATTTGGAGCTTGAGATCGACAGAAGTTCTTGCTGACAGAAGTGATACAACTACTGAGAGCACAGTAGAGACCATTATTCACAGTGGTGTGGAGCATACGAAGAGTTCAGGAAATCAGAGATGTTATTGAGTGGGTTGATCCTTTGCCTTCATCCAAATTTTCGACAGGTTACACCAAGAACATAACAAGTCCTGGTGTCCCCAAGTATATTATGCCAACATGTCCTTCCTGATTCCAAACTTCCATGTCCCCAATTGAGCTACCAGCAAAATCCTTATATTTTGAGGTTGCCGAACTCTCAAAGGCTGCTTCCCAGCTTCAGCCAAACTCAACAGTTCTTGCTTCACCTGCCAGGTGATGAAAGGTCCAAGGGGCCACAGCAGGAACTCTGCACAAGGTCTGTCATAGGTTTGCTTGGCCAGGCATTTACAGTTGATTGGCATGATGTCAACTGGTTTGGAGCAGGTGGAAAAGCAGAATATGATTCTCTTTCTTCTTGTACGGGAACAGATCCGAATAATTCTTGAATGAAATATGCCTATCCATGTTAATGTTCGAGCTTCGAATCAACATTTTTTTCCTTCAGCGAGGCCTCTTGTACTGACGGCACTGCTATGGCTGCCAGGGGAGAAGCAACACTGGTTGCAACAGGAAGTCTCAGCAGCAAGTCGCCTCAGATCCGATCCCGGCAGTTTGGGTCTTGGATGGTCTTGGGTAGCAACAGATCTTTGGTTTTGGAGGGTGGTTTCCGCAAGGTTCGGAAAGTACATTGTTGAAGGGCACTCCATTTCTGAAGATCATATCGAAAACCAGAGAAAGATTTCATGGTACACTCCAAGTGCAAACAGGTCACGCCTCGAAGTACCTCTGCAGCACTGGGGTCATGCTAGACTCGTTTGCAGTTTTCCATCAGCGAACATCAACTCTCAGACTATTGCCTTCTCACAGGAATACACAGGAGTTCTAAGTAAAGAAAGATACATGCAACACAGGCGAAGCACATCATCAACAGGTTTTGTTCTGTGTAGCAAAAGTTGGAAATGTGAGCAGAGGCCAATTGTTGGAACAAGTTAACCTGCACAACGCGGTGCCTATGTGTTACAAATTGCGAGAGTTTAAACTTCAAGCAAGCATCCACTGGGGACAGGGAGGAAAGTCCATCTCATCGAAGCGCAAAGGCCAACGAAAACCTTGGCGAATCATAGAATTAGATCCCAATGTATCCCAATCTCTGGAAATGCAGGTGCTATTGGAATCACCAAGCTGGAAAACGATCCCATCACTGCTGTCTGCTTGAGTGCCATGAAACCATCAAACATCCTCGTAGACTTCGGCGCGTCATGTCTGAAGCAATGTTTTGAAGAGAGGTCTTTATTTTTTGGATGGTTCTTAAATGCATCGTGGGGCCCTAAAACACGCTCTTTAAGGCTCAATGTGTGGTGGAAGGGTATGATATAGCTTATGCACGGACTGCTTTCCTGGTGGTGCACTCCGCCCGGACTTCAAGACAATGAGTAATCACAAGAGAGCATGGTCTGGTCACTCTCTAGTGACTTTAGTGACCACAAAGCTCGGAGCACGAAGAGCCACAGGGGTTCCTGAAACACTTTTGTCGCGCACAGCGCCTCGGTTTTCCACCTGCCTCAAGAAAAAGTGCTGTCAATGCCAACAGTGTTTACACTTCAACGTTCAAAATGCCGGATCGTCGAGAGAAGCAAGATTCGCCGTTCACGCGCAGTTTTGCAATGCAGGAACATCTATATAGTATCTGTGTCGAGGACAAGAGTCTCACGAGCTACGATGCAAAGCCAATGGTTGGCCGACCTAGAACGACAGGCCTCTAATCTAATTTCCGCATCATCCTGCTGCACTGGAAGAGTCTGCATTTGGGTATTCCAACCCACCAGCAATTATATATATATATTGCGTTTGTTGAAAAAGTATATGGACATCAAGAAACTGTGCAGAGAACACGCGGAGCCGAATAGGAACTGCAGTGCATACAAGCGTTGCAAAAGCAAGAATTGAAGCGCTTGTCTAGCATCAGCTTCATATTTGTGCACTCATGCTCTCTGTTTGGCACGTGATAGACATAACCTGCAAATTTCATGTCTCAGGCTCAAAGTGTCACAACATGTCACTACGTATCTTTATTTCAGCTCGCTAGCAAATGACTCTCCATTGATTCTTGTGATGTGCCAGCATGAGAAATTAATTAGAATCATCCCGACTATTGCGGGTGGGCCGTTGCCTCTTTGGATGACTCATCCTATTGATGCCTTCCTCATGCACCGCCCTGGTACTGTGGGGTGGGATTGAATCCCCACTGAGGCCGACGGAAGCGCTCTCGCAGAACCAACCAGGCAGAGCAGTTGCTGACGTAGCGTGGTGTGCCAGCAGTGGTCCACTGGCCCTTGTAGATCTTGGTGAAGCCGTTGTCTACGATGACGCGGCCAGTCCCACACTTGCCTC
>Ga0126342_10015061_pt1 | contig 13577 bp, 10 predicted proteins | sample Cyp1metagenome_FD_92528 | JGI IMG/M metagenome (GOLD analysis project Ga0126342, IMG submission 92528) | Coral microbial communities from Lord Howe Island, Old Settlement Bay, Australia - Cyphastrea 1 metagenome | ecosystem: Host-associated > Invertebrates > Cnidaria > Coral ...
ATTACAAGGAACGTTAACATGCCCCACCCCACCCCAACCCTTCAGTTGCGTAGCATTACAACATGTGTGCTACTTACAAGGAACATTAACATGCCCCACCCCACCCCACCCCACCCCACTTCAAAAATAACAACCCTCGTGGGGGCGGCGAGTCAGCCGCCCACCTAAAACAACATGCTAAACCCTTTACGGCAGTTAAAAGCACACAGCTGGCATCACCCGGCCAAACTTTGGGATGAAGACCACAGAACACCCTGGCTTTCTATGGCGAAAAAGTGTCCGGGACGCTATTTCATTTTCCAACCATGATGCAACCAATAGTCAGGTTTGACCTTGGGCTGGGTTATTTTTCACCAACAGACAACGCAGCACGCACAAGGCAAATGGACGGTGAACGTGGATATGGGTATGGCTACCGCAAAGCAAAGCAACAATGGGCCCACAAAATTGTTTGTGGTTTGTGTTCAAGCATTCCGGATTGATGTTGGCCCAAGCCAGCACAAAGGAATAAACAGAGTAGAAATCATGGTACGAGAATTGAAGTAATCGCAGCCAAGGAGGAAATTAAACCAATATAATTATATAATCAAAGATGACCAGTCTCTAGTTTTATGCTGGGGACACTTGTTTTGAAATACTGGGGGTCCCAGCTGACCGTAGCCATCTCCAGCTGCCAAAATCGTTTAAACCAAACCAAATCTCGGCACAGAATTATTATTCAAGGCACAAGCAAATGGACCGCAACTTTGGCAGTTCCCCCTCGCTCCAGCTGTCTTTCATCATGGTTTGCATCAACAATGCGCCTGGCTCTGGGTCGCAATGGCGTATACAAGAAAAATGGTGGTAAAAACAACGGGGGCAACAACATTATAACAGCAACAACGACAACAGCTGCAAAAACAGGAAGGATATACCTACTGAAGAAAAAACACTGCACACCGCAGATTGCAGCCTTTTTTGACTGGGTGAGCGCGAACGGCTAAAACAAAACAAGGGACAAACTAGGAGCTGACCCAAACCCAGCTGCACAATGATCCAAGGTGAAAGAAGGGTGCCTGACCGAAATCAACACCAAAGATGTTTAAAATGAAGTAAACAATTGCTACATCCAACAAAATAATGTAAGAACAAAACTGCCATGAGCGGCATTAGGCAATTGAAATCCAAGTCCGCTATAATGACAATTCCCGTGTTACTGGGCTCAGCGAGCTGGATGTACTTGAAAAACATGCAACGCCACTCAATGGAAACTCGCACGTGAGGTTCCAAGTGGTACAGGGTTTCGTGCATCCCTGTAAATATACGATCTACCAACAATAAGTTGCTTGCCAGGCCAGGGAACTCCAAACACTTCTTACTACACCAGGTGAACTAGGAAAATACAACAAACCCTGTTTGACTGGTTGGCAAAAAAAAATCATCTATTGTTACTAAACCAATCAGTACTGCTCTTACAGTACAAGAACGATTCAGTATGGGATACTATGGGTATTGAAAAATGTTCCGCGGAATGAATAAATACACATTGATATATATATATATATATGTGTGTGTGTGCGTGTCTGTGTATATGTATTTACTTTTTTCTTAATATACAACTGCCGGCTGCCTCCAGAACCATGCGCGATGACATGGACGCTCTCCTGGCCAAGGTGCTGAAAGTGCAGGGGTTCCGAATATGTCTGCGGATCGCTGGTGGGCTGCTGGGTGATGCTGGTGGGTGGTTTCCATCCATCCAAACCTTTAATGCAAGTGGGCGTCACGCGGAAACAATATTTCCAATTAAGCATGGAAAGAAAAAAAACAAAGGTTTGGACCATGAAAACAACGAACTATCTCACACCCGAAAGATAAAGTCGCCAAACAAAAAACAATAACAACATTTCGATGTAATCCGATCATGTTCGATCAACGCAACCGTGCAATTTGGAAGTGGTTCCACCCTTGATTCATCAAAGCGTTAACCCACACATCGACCGTCGTTTGGTTTTTGAAACTACCCCGTGGTAGCAGGTGTTCTAATCACATGTTATTGGGCCTCTCATTTTGCAACATTCCACGCATACATGCCCGTAATTTCCGTTAAGCACCGGGTGTGTGCCTCACCAAGGGAATGCTTCAGAAACATCAAGACTTCGCGCAAGTCGTCCACCATGTGTTGCAAATCGTCCACGCTGTCTACATGGACAGATGGAAGATTGGAAGACAATCCGCAGCCAAGTTGGTCGTACCTGCCAATATGGTGAATGTTCACCTGTGTTCAACGGTTTAACCAGCAAAGATCGGGACATACGGGGATGCATGGCCGCTCAATTTGGAAAAATGAAAAAGGACCAGGGTTGTCACCACGATTTGTTTGTTTTCCTGTAGGTAAACGTTTAATCAATATTTGTGGCGTACTTGGAAATAATTTGCGGCACATTTCTGTTTGAATTTTCGGTGTGGCCTTCCCGAACCCTCACAATCAAACGGAGCACAGGCACCCCGGACAATCGAACCAACAAATGAAATCACATTCGTAATCACTTGGAAAAATGTGGCTGACAATGAAAATGTCACACTATAACATGCTGAAACAAAACTATTGTCTGCATATTGTCTGCTACCTCTTATATAACAATTTAATCCTGTTGTTTTTGGCATCGAACCTTGTCCGGACACATGACAGCGTTTGACACCAATTTGACATCATTTGACAAAACCAAACACAATCATCTGAAATTCAGTGACTTTAACAAATCCGGGGCAAATATGAAAATTCATGCAGGGGGCTGTGGAACTTTGATTTCGCATACGCATTGAAATCCTGATGATGGGCTTAATGCCACGGTGCATGTAGCAACTCCGCCCGTTGCTGCAAACTCGCGCGGCCAGAGGCTCCAAATATCCTTTGCTGCGTTGCGGTCTTCAAGTCTGCACCGATCTGACCGCCAATTTTTTTTTGAATTTATCCTCATGCATCAACAAAACAATCTCAACGTTCCAACCATGGAACTGTCCTTTTCATTCTGTCTTGATCCTACCTACCAAAAATGTGACATGTATGGAAAAATTTTCCACCTGGCACATTCCAATCGCGGGACGAGGATCTTGAAGGCAACCCCGGTCCATCATGCAGCAACAAAATCGGAGGAGGCGAAGGCAATCCTGAATTCAACGCTCGGTTCGGATCGATCCCTTTTGAAATGGCATTGTATGATATAAACGGGCGTGGGAACAAAATTCAAATGATACACGGTGAAATGACATAAATTGATACGGCCATGTGATGTGCAAATTTGAATGAAGACCAAGGGTATAACAAAAAACAATGAACGGCATCATGTGAACCCCATCTTAGTTCGACCAGTATTTAAATCATATTTGGCAATTATTCAACCGATCAATCATTGTAACAGATCAAACATATGCCCCACACCAGCCAACATTGATCATAATAATGCGAAGCATCCTTTTTGGAGGCGCTTCATCACTCCATTTTTGTCCTGGAATTCAACCAAAAATTGGGAAAGGCGGGGAAGAATAAATTTCAAAAGTGTTGTGTGATGTTGTGTGTTTGTTTCTTCTGCGGCTTTCACGCGCCACCAGCCACAGCCTTCTCAGAAAACTGGGTCAACAATCCCCGTGTGCATTCTGCAGGGTAGTTGTGCCAACTAAACCGTTTACAAACACAGCCTTATACTACAAACAAAATGCTGCCTTTATCTGGACCAACCCCCTTGCTACAAAATGCTTGGGGGATTTTGATGGTGGATCAAAAGCCAATGTGGGTCACTACAAAATGCATTTGCATAACCATTTTGTAGTGAAAAACGGGTTGCAGTGAAAAATCATGATTCTCTACTAAATGGTTTCTAGAAATTTCACTCTAAATCTTTGGTTCGCTATCCGGGGCCCAGGTCATAGCATTTGCCGAGCACAAGTAAATACAACCTTGGGATTTCAATCGGACTCCAAGAATTGACCTTTCAAGAGGTTTTCTACTAGGATGCTCAGAGCTAGGGCAACAAAAACGATCTAAGCGCACAACTTCAAATTCAATTGGTCGGTTTTGAACCAAATCTGTCCTTCTTTCCTTCTTAAAGTCTCTACAAAAAAAGCATGTTTTTCGGACCTTGTGGGGCTTATCTGGAAGGGGGACGCAGTAGGTTCTACAAAAGGTTGTGCGCGCGTGTGTCACTACAAAATGCAATGCGTGACAAAAAGTCGTCCAGAAACTAGGACATCACGCATCGAATCTGTGCTTTGTGGATGAAAGGAACTCTGAGCATGGATTCTCCGAACTTGGGTGAAACTTGACTACTGGACAAAGTCAGCAGGAGCCTGATCGAATGGGATACATTTAGATTATGACCAATAATCGCATGTAATGGCCAAAATAGGTGTGACAAAAACACGGCGCAGAGATTTTGAACTGCAATCGTCAGAGCTATGGGGCAGCAAAAACGATCCAAGCCCACAACTTCAAATTCAATTGAGCGGTTTTGAAACAAATCTGTCCCATGTTTCCTTCTTAAAAGTCTCTACCCTGAGTCTCGAATTCTGGTGTTTTTAGCAGCCCGTTAATTTACTTAAAATTTCAAATTTGCTAGGAAAACTTACTAGGACCGGGGCAGGTAAATTTATCAATTTACTAGCCCTAGTAAAATTTACTTTCAAGGTAATTAAAATGTACTAGCCAAGTAAATAAAGTTTACTAAGCAAGTAAATGTTTGATTTGTTTTATTTTTAACGCGCATGTGTTATATTTTAAAAGCTAGGGGCAACAATTTTACTTGTGAGACGTTACGATAATTAGGAATTTTCAAAAACTAATTGAGACATGCGAGGATACCAGGGATGTTTTTCAGGTACTTGTGAGACTCTTAGTATACTTGTGGGAACCAAGAAGATGTTTTTAAAATCTTGAGGTTTAGTTTGAAATCTAAAGATTGTGGGACATTAGGTGGTCATTACAAAGCAAGTTGTAAGACTTGAAACTAATTCAAAGGTAGTTATTGGATTCTATACGGTATTATTTTGATCCCGAAACTGTTCGTGACTGTAGGATACTTGTGAGACGAAATCGAATTAAGTCACTTTTGTTTCCACATCCAGAGATGATTACTAAGATAAGATAGAGGTGAAGGCAAGTCATCACATGTACAATGCAATTGATAATTTCTAGTCATTGTTTGGCTTCCACCTCACAGGTAACTTTCACATGTAAGCGTCATTGTTTGTTTTTCACCTCACAATTTATTTCCACATGTAAGTGTCATTGTTTCGTTTGAACCTCACAAGTAATTTTCAACTGTAAATGTTATTGTGGGGTCTCAATATCACTCCTAAAATTCACATGTAGGTGTTTTTTCTTGGGTTTTAACATCACAAGTAATTTTCACATGTAGGTGTTATGGTTTACTTTCAACCTCATAGGTAATTCCCACATGTGAATGTGACTGTTTAATTTTGACCTCACAAGTAATTTCTACACATAAATGTTACACCCATATTTTTCAAGTCGGTCACTTTTTTTTTTGGAGAAACAACACAGCAACAACGATGTTGAAAGAAAATCATTGAATATGGCTAAGTTCCTAATTACCTATGTTTCAAATCTTTTATTTAGATGAAAATTCACATGTTGCTGACTTATATCTGCTTAGCTCAACGCTGAACAGCAATTTCCACTTGTGAAAATATCATATAGTACAAACCACAAAAAATGAAAAACTTACGTTGTTCAAGCAATTATGCATGTGGGAATGTCTCAGAACAGGGGTGCCATAACCAAGTGCCCCAAACTCTTCTTTTTTAACAAAAAAAGTGAGCTTGGGGCACTCCTATTTTGAGACTTTCCCATTTATATTTTTGAAAGTGTTACTTGTGGAGTACTTGTGGTGTAATTGTGTCTCAGTTTGACGCGTGTTGTTTTTCTGTGGTGCTTTGCTTGCAACATGGTTGTTGCATTTGTTGTACTACACGTGCCTCTGGCCTGTTCAATCTACCCATAGAAAAAATAAATTGATAGAAACCTAATTTCTCCGGTTTTGCTCTTATTTGTGACTACTTATGGTACTATCTCATCAATATCTTTGTGTTTAGAGTTTTCTTTTACAAAATTAGACCAGGGTTGCCTCATGTTTGAAGTAAACTCTCCAGAAACCAACTAAGACTACCTTAGTTTTTGCAGTCTCTCCAGGTCAGTGACAAGCCTCAGGATGACGATGGTGCATCACCTTTTGACATGGTTCAAACCACGTCACCTTTGATTTTTTGAGCTGGGAAAGTTTATAATATACAGCAAAACAAAACAAAACAGGTAGGAAGAAAATCATATCAGATCTATCTTGGGCCGCGACCAGCTGTAGCAAATCAGGCATATTCCTTGAAAAAAAAATGCATTTTTTTCAATTATTCTTTTCTGATTGCCAACCTCCATTTGGTGTTGAACACAAATTTCAATTATGTTTTCATTATCTTTGTTTAGTTAAGATTATTTAGTTATTCATATAATTCCTATGTATTGTTTGTGTCATTGGTTTTGTGTATTGGTAGGAAAATATATTTGTTCAAATGATTTTTTAAAGCATGCATTTTTTGCTTTTTATAAAAATCCGTCAAAAGTATGAGGTACATGTTCTTTGAAAAGAAGTACATGCATTTCTTACGCACGTCTTATGCACCTGTAAAGAACGCAGAAGAAGTGCATAAGAAGTGAATAAGAAATGCATAGGAAAAGGCATACGAAATGCATAAGAAATGCATATAAAAAAACATGTAATTTTATGATTGGTTCATCAAATTTTATTAGAAAATATTTAAAACCAAAAGGTTTTACTGAAAAGGGATTGCACAATCAAATCATTACACATATGTATAAGACTCAATTCATCTCAATTCTTCTCGAGTATCATGGGTATATCAAACAACTGCATAAAGATATAAACCTTGGCTCAACTCAGGTATCCTAAGTATATAACATGTTTGAATAAAAAAATCACATGTATATCAGGCTCACATAATCTCATGTACCACAGGTATTTGAAGGAACCCACAAGTAAGACTAAACCTGTTCACAAGTAAAACGCATAAGAAACGCAGAAGAAATGCATAAAACATGCAAAAAATGCATAAGACATTTCCTACAAATACACAAAACCAATGACACAAACCATACATAGGAATTATGTGAACAACTAAATTAACTAAATAATCTTAACTAAACAAAGATAATGAAAACATAATTGAAATTTGTGTTCAACATCAAATGGAGGTTGGCAGTCAGAAAAGAATATTATAATTGAAAAAAACATGCATATTTTTTCAAGGAATATTCCTTATTTGTTACAGCTGGTCGCGGCCCAAGATAGATCTGATACTATTTGTTTCCTACATTTTTTGTTTTGTTTTGCTGTGTATTATAAACTTTCCCAGCTCCAGAAATCAAAGCTGACGTGGCTTGAACCATGTCAAAAGGTGATGCACCATCGTCATCCTGAGGCTTGTCACTGACCTGGAGAGACTGCAAAACATAAGACAACCTTAGTTGGTTTCTGGAGATTTTTTTTACTTCAAAACAATAAGGCAACCTTCGTCCAATTTTTTAAAGAAAACTCTAAACACAAAGATGTTGATGAGATTGTATCATAAGCAGTCACAAATAAGAGCAAAACCGGAGAAACTGTTTTTTTTATCAATTTCTTTTGTCCATGGACAGATTGAACAGGCCAGATGTAAAACCTCATCTGTCTGGCGGCCAATCTATATCCAACAGTGGCTACATCAACAAAATATTCTCAAGTGAGGCACATGTAGTGCAACAAATGCAACAACCATGTTGCAAACAAAACGCCACAAAAAAGCAATGCTCCTCAAACTGAGAAACAATTACACCACAAGTACACAAGTAACACTTTCAAAGGTAGACGTGCATAATTGTTTGCACAACTTCAGTTTTTCATTTGTGTTTTGTACTATATGATTTTCAACATCGTTGTTGCTGTGCTGTTTCTCCAAAAGAATGTGGCCGACTTGAAAAATATGGGTGTAAAATTTATGTGTAGAAATTACTTGTGAGGTCAAAATTAAACAGTCACATTCACATGTGGGAACTACCTATGAGGTTGAAGGTAAACCATAACACCTACATGTGAAAATTGCTTCTGATGTTAAAACCCAAGAAAAACACCTACATGTGAATTTTACGAGTGATATTGAAACCCCCACAATAACATTTACAGTTGAAAATTATTTGTGAGGTTCAAACGAAACAATGACACTTGTACTTGTGGAAATAAATTGTGAGGTGAAAAACAAACAATGACGCTTACATGTGAAAGTTACTTGTGAGGTCGAAACCAAACAATGACTAGAAGTTATGAAATGCATTGTGCATGTGATGACTTGCCTTCACCTCTATCTTATCTTAGTAATCATTTTTGCCGGTGGAAACAAAAGTGACTATTGGCGACAGGGCAGAATTTGAGTGTGGGAAAAATGCTGCATTACTTGTGAAAATCATTTACTTGCGCAAAATGAAAAAATCAAGGCAAACCAATTTCTACTTGAGTGACATGATAACAAGACGAAAAAACGTGAAACATATATTTCCTTCAAACATCTTCAGCATGATGCAAAAAAAATGTATGCTCTTTATATGCGTTTCTTCTGGGGTGCTTTTTAAATACTTGGCTAGGAAATAAATTTACTTTAGTAAGGCAAGGAAAATTTTCCTAGTTAAAAATCCAAGTAAAGTAAATCATTGAAAAAAAAACTAAAAACACTAGATTTCGAGACTCAGGGTACATAAAAAACATGTTTTTTCGAACTTTCGGGGGCTTATCTGGAGAGGGAAGCAGTAGGTTCTACAAAGGGTTGTGAACGCGTGTGTCACTACAAAATGCAATGCATGACAAAAAGTCGTCCAGAAACTAGGACATCACGTATCGAATCTGTGCTTTGTGGGTGAAAGGAACTCTGAACATGGATTCTTTGAACTTAAGTGAAACTTGACTATTGGACAAAAAAACCGGAATCTAGTAGAACGGGATACATGTAATAATCGCATGTAATGGTCAAAAAAGGTGTGACAAAAGCACGGCGCAGAGATTTTGAACTGCAATCGTCAGAGCTATGGGGCAACAAAACCGATTTAAGCGCACAATTTCAAAATCAATTGGTTTGTTTTGAAATCAAGTCTGTTCCATTTTTCCGTCTTAAAGTCTCTACATAACAAACATGGTTTTCGAACTTTTTGGGCTTTTGAGGGGTACGTTCTACAAAACGTTGTGCACGGGTGTGCCATTACAAAGTGCAGTGCATGACAAAAGTCATTCAAAAATTCGGACATCACGCATCGAATCTGTGCTTTGAGGGTGAAAGGAGCTCTGAGCATGGATTCTCCGAACTTGGGTGAAACTTGACTACTGGACAAGGTCAGCAGGAACCTGGTCGAATGGGATACATTTAGATTATGACCAATAATTGCATGTAATGGCCAAAATAGGTGTGACAAAAACACGGCGCAGAGATTTTGAACTGCAATCGTCAGAGCTATGGGGTAGCAAAAACGATCTAAGCGCACAACTTCAAATTCAATTGCTCGGTTTTGAAACCAAATCTGGTCCTTTTTTCTTTCTTAAAAGATTCTAGAAAAAAAACAGTTTTTTCGAATTTTTGGGGTTGATCTGGAAGGGGACGCAGTATGGTCTACAAAAGGTTGTGCACGCGTGTGCTACTACAAATTGCAGTACGTGACAAAAGGGTATCCAAAAAGTAGGACATCACGTATCGAATCTGTGCTTTGTGGGCGAAATGAACTCTGAGCATGGATTCTTTGAACTTGGGTGAAACTTGACTATGGGACAAAAAAACAGGAATTTAGTAGAATGGGATACATGTAGATTATGATTGGTAATCGCATGTAATCGCCAAAATAGGTGTGACAAAAGCACGGCGCAGAGATTTTGAACTGCAATCGTCAGAGCTATGGGGCAACAAAAACGATTTAAGCGCACAACTTCAAATTCAATTGAGTAGTTTTGAAACCAAATCTGTCTCATTTTTCCTTCTTAAAGTCTCTACATTGATGTTTTTTCGATTTTTTCGGGTTCATCTTACCACGAAATGATCGTGAGTCGAGAGCCAAAAATGGTTTGAGGGCCAAAACATATGTTAATGCGACCCAACATGACTCGCAAAAGAGGGCTATAGGCTTCCTGTATGAGCCAACGCATCCGAACATAAACCGCTACAAAATTGCAAATGGAGCGGCAGCCATGTGGACCTTTTCACTTTGAACCACAGGCCTAGTAATGCAATGTGCTTTCACATGCAAGGTCCAAGAGTTTTGTCAATGACTGCAGTCTCGTTTTGTGCGTTTCATCCTTGTGCAGTGGCCATGAATATGCCCATGAGTACTATCTGAAATGTGTTCCACTCCTCCTTGCCAATGGGCAAAAGGAGCTTTGACCTTTGGCACTCTCAAACATTTTCCACCGCCAATGCAAAGAATTTGTTGTGCACAACTGCAGCCACGTTGTATGCCTTCACGGCTTTCCAAAAAAAAATCCATGCAAATCAATCGATGAATGCCATTTCACGGCACTGGTTCGACTAGTTCTGAAATCTGTCTGCGATCAAATCTTCATTGTTCTGTCGTTGTCGGTCAGCAATGACCTCTAATCTATCACCAAGCTGTTGGAACAATTGGGCACGTGGGCCACGTTGCAATGGCTGAGCTCCGTTGAGAGCGTCCAAAATCAACATGATACACCTTTGAATAAGTTCTGCATCAGCCCATGCTTCCCTTGATAGGAATGCACTCAACTCATTCCTCAATGTGTTGTGGACCTGTGTGAGGTCTCCCCAAAGGATCCTCAGCTAGAGGTCGTTCACTCTCTGCTTCTTCCCTTGTCAGATCTCCCATATCTGTGTCTTCCCCAACACCGGATGCGCGGTTCTGTTGGAGAACTGTTGACATAAACCTGTTGGCTCCCATAGTCCTTGCAGCAATGAGGTTTGCACGCTCCACATTGTATACGTGTTGACGTTGTTGAGGATTCAAATCTGAATGATTACTGTACCCTCCGAACATCACCAAGCCATAGTGAACTCTTTCCAACTGATCCGAAAGCATCTCTTGGTTTCCTTCGAGTTCATGTAGTGCCCTTCGAAAGATATTGACCAGGTCATTGAGGTCATCGTGTTTCTTTTGCAAAGTTTCATACTGATTCTGAATTTGATTGTATGCACTGTCCAGGATTGCATGTTGGGTATAGAGATGATCATAGCTATCAAAAGGCGTCATGTGCTCTTTGATACGTTTTCCAAAGAAAAACAAGCAACATGGTCAGACAAATGAATCCAAAAATCATCCACCATGAAAATCCACCGCTCTGTTGAATTGCGTCATTGGGCTCCTTAAGACACTGTTCTCGCATGCCAGAAAAATCATCATCATCATCATCATCATCATCCAGCACTGTCACCGCGCCAACACCTCGTGATGAAGTGCCTGACTCAAGGCCTGCCACCAGCAGAATGTGCGCAATGGACTTTGCAAACTTTGTCAGTTGCTTTCCTCCAAAATGCCTGTTGCACTGTTGATCATACTCCTCCTGCCCAACCAATTCTGATCCATCACCATGCGCAACGTTCAGTTCATGCAACAAAAGTTTGATGCGCTGTCCTCCGAAGGATTTTGTTCCCAGATTTGTCAGATTCCAAAGTGTAGGGATCTGGATGAGCACAATTTTCCCTTCCATGACCCACTGTTGCACCCAAAGAATCTTCCCTGATAAGTGTTTGACCTTTCCCGTTCCTTGCCTCATTGCCAACTGTCTGGCCGAGGATGAGTCTGTGAAAAGAAAATGATCAATCACAGCACCTGTCAATAACTGTAAACACCTACTGAGAAAGATTCCGTCACAAAGGGTGGACACCAGAGCATGCAGCTCTCCTTCACAACTGCTAAGGCTCACCACGCGTTGGCTCCTTGAGTTTCCAAATATGTATGCACCATTCAACATGTGTATGCCGCAGCTTGTTGAACGTCTGTGGGTTTGGTTGCCACTCCAGTCTGAGTCAGAAAAAAAATCCAGCACCCAAAATTTATCACTGTTCTTCCACTTTCCTTGTCCAGGTTCTGGGGCATCCAGAACAACGCAAACATTTGATGTCAGCTTGAGGTACCCTACAAGTTTTCGAAGTCTCTGTACGTCTTTAGCGAAGTCAACGTTGGTTTGCTCATAGCAACACTCAACTCCTTCACCACGAAAAGCAAATCTGGCCTGTCTCTTTGATTCTCTTTGCACAATGATCATTTTTCGCAATGCAGGGCTGTTCAATGCAAAACCTGAAGCCCATGCTTTGAGATAGAAAATGTTTCAAATGCCAATACCAGTTCTTAGCACCCAAACGTTGCCCTGGTAGGCTCTTTCGAACCCAGTACTTCTTGCCCAAAAGCGTCACCACCAGGTTGTCAACTGACTTGCATCTGCCACTACACTTGAAATGTTTTCTGAAAGATCATCCATAGCACAAAGACGCTTGAACTCCACATAGTCGACAAGCCTGTCAATCCACTCAGCAGGCTCTTCAGGATGTTGGTCTGGGCCACAAGACGGCCACAGATCTGAGGGTACATCATCACCTGTAACCTCATTTTCACCTTCCCAAACGTCTTGCTCAAGCTGGTCATCCAATTGTAAGTCTTGTTCATATTCATCCATCGTATGAAAGGTCCCTGTTGAGATTTTCACTGCTCTGATCATTGAAGCATACTCTGCAGATAGTCGATCCACACGCTGTTCCTTGGAATTTTCCAGTCGAGCACGCTTTGATTCATGATTTTCTTCTCCAGGTTGATCATCATGCATTCGAGTTGTTGGGATTCCACGAGGCGTTACAGGAAGTGTTGCAAAAACATCAGGAGTCTGTGGGACTCCCATTGGAGCTGAAGCTGATGAGGGTTCCGAGAAAACACTGTCGGGAGGCAAATGGGGATCTTCTGTTGCATCATCATCATTGAAAATCCATCCTTCACTGCCAACTCCAGCCCTTGAAGTTCATGTAGAAAGGCAAGTGTCCTCTCCAAACAGTGGAAATGCGCCTGATGCTGCGGGTTATCACCAAACCTGAGCCATTGTACAAAATGTATGTATCCTGGGGATCGCTCCTGCCCAGGAAAACCATTCGAGTCCACTTGGCTGTCCCCGTTCCAGAAACCTTGCCAAAACCAAAAACAGGTTCTCCAAACTTGCAGATGGACCCCGCATACTCTTTGTGGTGCAAAAACTCATGGGCAGTGGCGCCCCTATTGGCATTGAAACGGTTCATCAACCAACACGCATGTCTAAAGGCCCAACTCCACCAAGGACTGTTGGTAGAAAAATCAACACCCACGTGCTCACTCAAATAGTGCATCAATGTCCCTGCAAGTGGCCTGATTTTGCCAATTGCGTTCTCAGCCAAGCTGTTCCCATGGCTGTATGGAGGTGGTGTGGTGGCCCTAGTGACCAAACCCAAAGACAAACGTGCATTCACTGCCATGCGTTGCAACTGTCTCAACGTAGGTTCATTGTCACACATGA
>Ga0126342_10015062_pt1 | contig 13577 bp, 17 predicted proteins | sample Cyp1metagenome_FD_92528 | JGI IMG/M metagenome (GOLD analysis project Ga0126342, IMG submission 92528) | Coral microbial communities from Lord Howe Island, Old Settlement Bay, Australia - Cyphastrea 1 metagenome | ecosystem: Host-associated > Invertebrates > Cnidaria > Coral ...
CGACCTATCAAAAACAGGAGGTTTTGGCCGAAAAATGCCCCCCCCCCCCAGGTAAACCTGTAACCTTTTACGAGTGCCATCCGGACGATCACGCCCCAGCACCTTCGGTGCGGGCGGATTTAAAGGGGTGTCTCACATGAGTGTCATATTATCTTTGCGCGGTGGGGGGTCATGGCGAGCACCTTGATGGTTGGAAGGTGAAAGCCGCCTTCTTGTTTTTCCATATAGCCATAAATATCTCCCTGCGACTTCTCTACTCTTTGCGCTTTTTCTGCTGGGTTTTGTCTTTATCCTGCATAGTCTATGTTTTCGATCGTTTCCTGCCTGGAGCAAGAAAGGTGAGTTTGACCGGGTCCTGGACACCAAGGGTGGCATCAGAAAGCTTCAAGCCCAGTTCGAAGCCTTGAATGTGCGGGATGCCGAAGCTTCCAACAAGAAAGACGAGGAAATGATCAAATTTCTGATTTGTGACAAAATAGGCTTTGTCAAATTGAATGAAACCGTTAAGAGCTGCCTGTCAGACTGGTTAGGCGAAAAGTTTCGGTACAAAGTCTGTAGGACTAGGCGGTAAGACTAACCTGACCTGGTAGCTTGCATGTTGGCTGCATCAGTTATTGTCACCTGAACCTTGAGACACAAGATCTCAAAGTTCCTTGGAGCGCACTCCAATTTGCAAGGCGTTTGCAGAAATTTGTTGCAGTTTGGCCCCGTGGTTCGGTCCTTTGTCTTTTTGGAAGTCATGTTTTTTGCGTGTGCTGCTTGGACTTTGGCAATGACGCCTTTAGCCAGGTGAGCGGCGAAATTACATACCTTGAGCCGTTTGGCGCAAGAAAACAGACCGCAACACTCGTGATGTTGCTTCAGACAGCAGCATAAACTCATGTTTATGCAAAAGGGGTGTGAGAAGTTGAAACCAAAAAGCACAAGGAGGTGATTGCCCCGTAACAGCGATGCTATTCCGCGAAAGGTTTCAAGCAGTTGACATGGTTTGCTACAAATTTACCCTCCTGGTCACAAACCAAAAAGTTTCTGGATTGACAAAATTTTTCTTTTTTTAAATGGCATCAAGCAAAAATTTGTTGCTGGCTATCAGATCCATTGGCTCCCGAGCCATGTTGCGCAAAATGATGATCTTGGTGGCGCATCTTTTAGTGCTCGTGTTGCCGCACGATGCTTCTGCAGAGGAGTTTCGGAAAAGCGTTTCCAACCAGCTTCCAAAGGGATAGTCCGCAACAAATGATCGACAATGTTTCTGTCAAAGCTACTGTTCAAATTATGCAATTAAAATCATTGTCACTTTGCAGTTTCAGCGTGGGCTAGGGGATTGTTGTTACTTTTCAGGCGGAATGACTTTGCAAAGTCTTCTTTTTGTTTACATGCAAGTGCACGTTGGGTTGTTGCAGGCTTTTTAAATGTTCAAGCTTGTTTTTGGGTACTACTGCGAAAACGCCTGAAGTGCTCGCGTATGCAAGCATGGTGGCATGGTGCTGTTTTACAATGCATTTTTCACGAAAGCTAGCTCAGCTACCTGAAGTTGCTCTTGCTTTAGCAAGAATCTAGACAGTGGCTAGTGGCTGGAAGCATGAATAATCGAGGATCTCTCAGAACAGGTTGGGGGCATCTAGATCAAAAAACGGAGCCAACAAGTTTTCCTTGATCAAAAAAAGTGTTCTTGCGATCCAAAAAATTGTTCCTGGATAGAGGAAGGCAGAAAGAAAGAAGTAAAGGAAAGGAAAGGAAAGGAAAGGAAAGGAAGGGAAGGGAAGGGAAGGGAAGGGAAAGGGACCGGAACGGAAAGGAACGGAACCGAAAGGAAAGGATAGGAAAGAAAAGCCAAGAACAGGAAAGAACAGGAAAAAAAAGGAAAGGAAAGGACAGGAAAGGACAGGAAAGGACAGGAAAGGAAAGGAAGGAAAGGAAGGAAGGAAGGAGCAAAGGAGCAAGGAAGCAAGGGAGCAAAGGAGCAAAGGAACAAAGGAAGGGGATAGAGGAAGGAATCCAGGAAGGAAGGAAGGCTTCAAAGAGCAAATGAAGGAAGGAATGAAGCAAGGAAGGAATGAAACCAACAGATTTTTAATTGAGGGCTTTTTTTTGGGGCGGGAGAGGGGTGTTTTCTTTGTTCGACATGTTTACATAGGGCATGTTCTGTGTTATGTGCGCTGAGTACCATATTCAGCCTACAGCATCACATGCGTGAATAGGTGTTATCGTTCTGCTTTGGAGGGTTTTGTCGTTCTGCTTGGGGGAGGCGCCATGCCTCTCTGTGTGTGTTTCGGATTGAACCCTACCAGGGCATATAATTAGCATGAGGTACTGAGCAAGTATAGCTCTGTAGACTAGGCGCAGCACAGACTGGCTGATTGGCCCACAGAGTAAAACAGTGCTTGCAGCCTGGAAGACGCTCTAGCTGATCCTTTACTGGAAGGACGCTGTTGCCCCTTCAAATGGTAGCGGAGCGCAGTTCCAGTGTAAATAGAGCCCAATGGCAAGCCATGGCTATGATTGTGATTTCCATATTGCCAATTCTGGTGGCTCATGGAACCAATATGAATCCTACGCAATTTCCAAGAGGCACCCAACAACCTGCCCATATGACTCACCAGATGGCCGCAGAGGTAGCGCCATCCTATTATGGGAAGTCCAATTTCTTTGCTTTCAGGATGCCATTCATGATTGGTGTGAAATAACAGAGTTGGAGCCGGAAAAATGTGGACTTGCATTGAGTACTAGATGCGCAGGAGAAGCAGCAGTGTACAAGCGTTTGCGTGATAGAGATTTATTGAGAAGTGCCACAAACGGTGTGAGCTATGTTGCGACCTCATTTCATCAAAGGAGCTCAGGCAGTGTTTCTGTACAGGTTCATGCAGTTCATGAACCAGAACAGATGTCCTAGTGGGACGATGGATGACAAGATTTCAAATGACTGGAAGCAGGCTGATTGAGTCTCGGATGGACCTTCAACCAGATTTTCCATCACACATCCTGAGGTGATTGCAGCAGTTGCTCAACGTAGACAGGCTGATGAAACGGCACAGCAGCAGCAGGCTGACTTTGCAGCAGCTAATTCAGGAGCATCGATGTGCCCTGGACAGAAGAGATGCCCATTAACACCTTCAGTCAGATCAACGCCGGCAGAAGAACAGAGACAGGCATTTGATTTGAGTGACAACTTGTCAGCATTGATTTTTGTAGGTGTAGCAGATCTGAAGCAAGATCAGAGAAACACATTCACAATCATCATGACACGTAGAGGCAGGACACCAGACCAATACAATGTTGAGCTAGGGCGACCTATTCCTGGAAATGTTTTGCAGTTTTGCACAACCAAAACAGCAGTAGACAATCCCATGATTCAACAATTTGCTATTGGGCAGAGAAGATCTTTCCTCGTTCTGGATGAAGGTGACATTGATGGAACCGACGGCTTTTGGGCCGAAGATGAAGAAGATGGCGCTGAAGGAGTCCTCGTTGCTGTTGAAGATGTTTTCTGGACTTGTGATGACGCAGACTCTGCATGGTATCACAGAAGGTTCCAAGGTAGACAGGCCAGAAGGGGAAAACGAAAAGAGAAGAGAAATGGCAAAGGCAAACGCCGAGGAGGAAGAAGATTCTTCAGATCAAGAGAAGGAAAAGGTAGAGGAAAAGGAAAAAGAAAAGGCCGTTCTCACAGGTGAGCGAAGAAGGCTATGAAGAAGGTTGGCAAGAGACAGAAGCATGGAATGAGACATGGAATGATGGCCTTTGGGCCTAAGATTAGAACTGGAATGAAGGCTACTGGGTTGAGAATCTGTATTGCAAGGATGAGTATGGATATTTCCAGAAGAAAGGAAAAGGAAAAGGTAAAGGAAAGAAAGGACAGAAAGGAAAGAAAGGAAAGAAAGGACAGAAAGGAAAGAAAGGAAAGAAAGGAAAGAAAGGACAGAAAGGAAAGAAAGGAAAAAAGGGAAAGAAAGGAAAGAGAGGAAAGAGAGGAAAGAGAGGAAAGAGATGAAAGAGAGGAAGGAAAGGAAAGAAAGGAAGGAAAGGAAAGAAAGGCAAGGAAGGAAAGAAAGGAAGGGAAGGAAAGAATGGAAAGAAAGGAAAGAAAGGAAAGAACAGCAAGGACGATGAAAGTAATGGAAAGCCAGGTGATGAAAAAGGCATACCGAACTATGTTCAAACTTCAACCTCGTCAACTCCTGCTCAAAGACAACAAGCTCAATACTCTTCTGGAGCGTCAAGTTCATCAGCTTATGGTTTCCTTGCAGTTGTTGAGACTGAACCAGCACGTGAGGATTTCTTAGAGGCCACTTATGAAGAGCAAGAGCACAAGAGACGCCACCGATGTTGTGGACAAAATCAACGTGATGGTATGGCACAGCAACGCAGAAAAAAGGCTGCTCAGTTGCCTGTTCACGTAGGTCAGACCGTGGCATGACAGACCTCGGCTGGTGATGGATGATGTGGGGAAACTTCACCAATCGGTCCGGACCTTACTAACCCATAAGAGCATCCCATGACAGGTTATGGCAAAACTGGCCCAAGATGGGTATGTCACCATGGAAGACTTGGCAGACCGCTGGGACACAGCGGAGACCGCGAGGACAGCGGCACCAGCGGAGTTGGAGTTTGCTCGTAATGCTCACATCAATGAGGCACAAGAGAAGTTCATTGCCATGAGAATCTATCAGTGTGTCAGGCGTGCCAAGTCGGCCGTGGAACATTCTCCAGGCAGATATGGGGGCCCCACCTCTCCAGGAAAGTCACCACTGGGGGGGCCACTGGACGTACTCTGTGACAGGAAGCAACTCCTGAAAAACTGGGATGACGTGGTCAAACTTCCCAGACCTAAGCTGGAATTCCAAGGCTCACACGCCCACCTCAAAAAGCAGTGGAAGTTCTGCTCCCAAGTAGAAGTGGGATGGTTCCAGATCAAACACATTGTTTCTGCCCTCCCAGAAATGGACGAGCGTCCAATCAACACAAAAAGGAAGATCACCTTGAACGGATGGGGGAGGGAAGAAGAGGAAGAAGAACGGAGGGTCCCAACCACCAGGGAACAGCTGAGAGCGCACCTGGTGTTCAGGAACAGGTTGTTGATGTGCCTGTCCAGGACCTGGAGGAATGGTATACCTTTTTCTGGGGAAAAGACATTGCAGACCGGAAACCAGCTCCCAGCGAGCAGTGCTACTGTATGCTGAGAGAAACGCATGGAGAGAGATCCACAACAAAGTCTATGAAGGATGCTCCCTCGAAGGCAGACACTCTCTTTTGGCAGAGAGAGGTGTACGAACGGCTCCCCAAACAACAAGACAAGGCCCAAGGTTCTAAAGGAACCAGCCAGACTTCCAAGGGGAAGGGCAAATCCAAGCCGACATGGTCACCGGCTCAGACGCAATGGTCCAAAGGCAAACAGTCCCAAAAAGGGAAGCCTTCAAAAGGGACATCCAAGGGAAAGGATTCCTCCTGGCCAAAGAATTGGGCACCGTCCACCGGGGGGTATGCAGTACTGCCGGGATCACCTTCTTTGCAACAAGTGCCCAGGTAATTGTGGAAGATCTCACGGATGCCCAGTCATCAAGGATGGATGGACCTGCAACGGGAACCACCCTCCGGACCAATGCCCAAACAAGTGAGATGGAGGGAGAACTGAGCCGGTGGCGGGAAATCCCCGTATCTCACAGATGGGGGCCACTGACAAACCCCCGGACGGGGAGGTGAATGACGGGAGTCACACACCCACCAAGACCACAACCAACAAAAGAGACCCAAGTCAGTGAACCACCCTCCACCTCGCTGCCCCCGCGGAGGGAACAGGGACCCACACCATCGTTCAACCCAACACAAACGCCCTTGACCACAGCGAATGACAGGTCGGGACCTTACCAGACTCAGCTGAGGTCACACCCCACTTGGCCTTGGACTTACTCTGTCCGTGGACTAAGGAAGTACCAACACGACTCCAACAGAGACTACACTGGAACCCATCACCCTCCCAGAGGGGGAAATCACGAGTCCCACGGCACTCATTTTTTATGCCGGAGAGGATTATCCAACTTCACTGCGCCAGGCAATGCTGCAGGAATCCAAGCACTGGCCAGTTATATAATCGAGATAGACAACAAGAGGCTTGGGAAGGAAGTGGAGCATGACATGCTCCGTGAGGAACCATATGGAAGATTTTGCCGCGCAGCCATGAAGGGCCTGATCAGGGCTCTGGTGGGAGGCCCCAACTGCCGTACCTGGTCCATCCTGAGATGGTTCCCAAGACCAGGGACCCAGCCCGCGAGGGTGAGGCGCCCGGACCAGACCTGGGGCCTTCCAGGGCTGTGCAAGCAGGATCAGGAGTGCTTTTGAGATTCCTGGTCATCATGGTACTGGCCCACGAGGGAGCGAAAAGACATGGACATGCCAGACCACCCTTTTGCAACATCCAGACAATCCAGTTCAATGCTCCTCTTCACCCTCGGCGTCAAAATGCTCCAGCATCTGGGCCATCGAATGGCTCCGCACATTGGTCCAGGGTCTGACATTGATACGCTTTGATCAATGCAGGATGGGACAGCATACGCCCAAGCCAACTACATTGGCCACGAATCTTCCGCTGTTCCATAGGCAAAACCTGCGATGCAACCATGACCAACACCACAGACCAGAAGGGATGCCATCCTCAGACCTCAGCAGATACCCATGGCAGATGATGCAAGGCTTAGCCAAACCCCTAGGGCAAAAGCCGCGGAGCTCTACACCAAATTCCCAGCGAATGGACTTCAGGACAACCCTGTTCGGGTCCAACTTGGCTTCAAAACCAAACCACTACGAGATGGAGGAGGCAAACCATCCTGGGGAAGGACACCGCCCCATCTACGGCCAAAGTCCCCATGCCCATCTCTTGCAAAGGACCTTGCAGCAGTTTGTGAACCTTGGGTGCAAGACTTCACAAATTCCATCCACCAAGGAAACAAGTCACACCCCTTCTCCGCCCGCCTCCTCTCACAGATCAGAGAGAACACCGGGGTGACGGACGGGCAGCTCGAGTTGATCTCGGGCCTGGCACGACGCCTAGGGGATCCAGACTGGGAATACCCACTCATCCTGAGAGAAGGGGTACCACTCGGGGTTTCGTCCCCATACCTTAAAATCGCCAGGAATCTGGCCAACCAAGGAGGAATTGAGAGGGGAAGAGGAGCCGATCCCTGACTATCCCCCCCCTCCAGCTTTGTCCGGAACCGATGGCAGGGATCCAAGAATCAGACAAAGTCCGGACCATCTTTGATGTATCATGGGGCGGAGGCAACACCCATATCCAATCGAACACCTCAGAAAGGACAACGGCACCCACAGTGATGGACTGTGTTCAAGCACTCCACTGGCTCCACTCCATGAAGCCATGCCCTCCTACCCCAGCAATTTGCGGGGAGGGGAACTCGGAAGATGGCTGGCAGCCCCCGGAAGCGGATCAAGCCTGGACCTTACTCAAAGCTGACATCACTAAGGCTCATAGGAGAATCAAGGTCCTGAAACCGGATTGGAAGTACCAGGTTGCTCAACTTGGTCCCAAAGCATGGTGGGTGAACAAAGTGGGCACCTATGGCACGGCTTCTGCGCAGCTCTATTGGGGAAGAATGGCAGCCTTACTCCTCAAGTTGACATACATGATCTTCCCCCAGATCGACTGGGGATTTGTCTTTGTGGACGGCTTCTGCTGGATCCTTAGAGCTGGCACAGCCAACCTCGGCCACCACCGTGTTGGCAACCTATGTAGCCCTGGGAGTTCTGTTGAGCTGGAAGAAAACAGTGCTCTCAGAAATCAACACCTGGCTGGGCTTTGTTGTCAGCCCAAAGCCCCCAGTGGTACGTATGGCTGAGGACAAACACGACATCATGGAAATTTTGAGACAACTCCGGGAGGGCCACGTCTTCACCTCCAAGGCCATTGAAAAAGCACTGGGAAGAATCAGCTGACTAACAAGTGTATGCCCACTCTCAAGACCCTTTCTCCAACCATTCTGGGCCTGGAAAGTGGCATGTAAGACTTCTTTGGGGAGACCTCCGAAGCTAGTCACCCTCTTCGCGAAAATGCTGCAGATTATCTTCTCCGTCCCCTACAAGCAGCCCTCTCCTTACGTGGGCATTTCCAACTGCTGGGGCCTATAGTGATGCAAGCGCCATAAAGGACGTGAGAACCGCACGCCCATGGGTTGGGGGCTGGATCTCAGATGTACAAGCCCCTGATAAGATCTCTGCCTGGTGGTTTCAACTTGAAATCAAACCGGAAAAATGCCCTTGGGCTTTCATGGATGGAGACTCTACCAGGAGAATCGCATCCCTAGAGATGTTGGGTACCCTGATGCTGGCAGCCTTGCTTCTTCAACGTGGAAACTCAACACTACTACGCCTTCAGCTGGCCCTGATCTCTGACAATCAAGGCAATGTCTTTGCTCTGCTGAACCAGAACACCAGGAAGATGCCGACTGCAGCCTTCCTTATGCAACTGGTGAACTTGCTCTATGACAAGGGAGCGCAACTGGCACCGAATCATTGCAAACGAGATCACAACCAATGGGCCGATCCCTGAGCCGGTAGGTTTCACCCCAGAGAAGCGCCTCTCGCTTCACTCGGTTTTTGCATCACTTCAACTTTTGCCGCAAATTTTACCCGATTGGCAGACCCCTTGCTTTGAACCCATTGGAAATGGGCTGGAGGGATAAAAGGGACATTTTGCTCTTCCACCCAACCCACCCATGATCCCATGTGGGAGTCCGGTGGGTGCGGCTGCGTTTGGTGGGGGGTTAATTGGTTTTGATGACACCACCACAGATCTCTGCCAAGTTTTTGGCAGGTGGTCAAACAGACCACTGGTGACATAGGTCACATACCTAAAGTGGCAGCCGCACAGGCACCATCCTGGCGTGGTAAGAAAAGGATGGTGCTGCTCCACTCTCTGCCTTTTGTGTGAACCTTAACATACTGCCATTTTCGATTGTTACGGGAACACAAATTTATTTCTTTTTATGGTTTGTGTTATCAATTTCCTTCGGGCCACACGGTTTGGCCATGTCGTTGTCCTTTCCAGTTGTGGTTTGCCTGCCTGCGATTGGCCACCCGCCCGTTGTGTTTTCCCCGGTGTGTCTCCCTGGTATCTTCATCTGTAAGCAGTGGAAAAACATGGTGCAAGTGCAGGGTTTTGGCGGAATCTTTCAATTTTGTTGATCCCTCGGACTCGACCCCCTCAAAATTAAAAAATCCTAATAGGCACATGCGTTGAATTCCGGTACAAAGAATGTGGTAGTGTAACCTTATATATATATATATGTATATGCATAAATAAATAAATAAAACATATATATATATATATACACACACACCTATTCATAGGTACTTTGTTTGCACGTCTTGTATCTTTAAATATGTCTTGAGCCACTATTAGCAAATTTGTAGAACACCCTACGCCAACCCTAAATAGCAACCTTAAACCATCCTCGCTTGAGTTTTCTTTGTAAAGTGGTGCGGGGTGAGCGTCCGGAATTTGCATTTTTTTACAACACCTACATGCTATAAAATAATGTTTTTTTTTGAGTTTCATTATTTCACAGTGAGTCCATGTTGAGTTTTGCCACAGTGTGATCCCGGTGTTTTGCAGAAAAATTGGATGATTATCCACACACACACGTATATATAAATATATAGATATATAAATATATAAATATATAAATATATAAATATGTAAATATATAAATATAAATAAATATATATATATATTTATGTGGTGTTTTCCTGAGCAATGATCCTGGGGTTTTCCCATTGCAATCTGTTCATGTTTCTGTTGAGATCCTGATGCATATGGCAGCTAATGCTGCAAATTTAGTGTTAAGTTTCGCCTGTGGATTTGGATGGTCGTTCGTTCGCCAGGTGGCTTGATGTTTCTTCTGTGATGCCATTTGTGAAATTGTGATTTTTGTCAGATTTTGTGCGAGGGATTGGTGCTTGCAATGCCCGTTGGAGCTGTCCCCAGGAGTTGCCTTCATTCCAAGAGATGCACGAGGACTTCGATTCTGCTGACACGTTGCAAGTTGCAGCCAATCAAAGTCGTTTTGTCGATCATGTTGTTTGTTTGCGAAAACCCGTCGAACATAGTCGAGTCGAACTGCTTTCGATTCCCCATGCATGGGTCCGTTTGTGGTGACGGGATGAGTGCGAGTAGGGGAAGGGAAGTGTGTTGGGAAGAGACAAGGTCGGTCGACTCTGGGATATGAGGTGAGGAAAGGATCTTTTCAAGAAAGATGGAGCGGATAGTTGCAATTACAACAGCAAAGTGCATCGAATTTCATTGTAAGTGTGCGTTACGTGAGGCGAGTGAGGTAAGGAGAGAGTGAATGAGGTAAGTGAGTAAAGGGGGTGTGAGTGGGGTAGGCAGGGAAGTGTGAGTGAAATATGAGAATATGAGCGATGTAAGTGAGGAAGTGGGAGCGCACGAAGTGTCGTGGTGGGGCATCTGACGCGGAGGCACAGGAGATGGTGTTTTTTCTTGGAAGTTTTTGAAGGGGATGGGCCATGGGACAATTCTGTGACGGTGGGTGTTCGGCTCCCCCTTGGATCCATTGTGTATGGTGAGGGGATGAATGCGAGTAAGAGGGGTTGAGAAAGGAGGGGAAGGATGGACAATTTTTGGGAGAGAGGTTCGGTGCGAGGATGTGAGGACATGAGATGGGGTGCGAGGAAATGATTGTTGTCATGATTATAAACTAAACTGTGAGGAAAAGGACCTGCCCAAGAGAAAAAGGAATGAAGACGAGAGTTAAGTAAGATTAACTCTCAAGTTGGTACTTTAGCTTTTGGTACACGTCAGCATACATCTCACAAGAATTAACTTGGGAGTTAAATCCTTTGTCGATCCTGTTTGTGTTGTTAATTCTTTGTTGTTTGCTTGGGCATCGAGACGCATTTTGGAGCTTTTTGGACCTCTTCCAAAAGAATTATATCCAGAGTTAATTCTTTTATTGTGACTTCAATCTATCAATCTATCAGTCAATCTATCTATCTATCTATCTATCTACCTACCTACCTACCTAATCGATCTATCGATCTATCTATCTATCTATCTACCTAATCAATCAATCTATCTATCTATCTACCTACCTACCTACCTACCCACCTAATCTATCTATCTATCTATCTATCTATCTATCTATCTATCTATCTATCTACCTACCTACCTACCTACCTAATCTATCTATCTATCTATCTATCTTTCTATCTATCTATCTACCTATCTATCTATCTATCTATCTATCTACCTATCTATCTATCTATCTATCTTTCTATCTATCTATCTACCTACCTACCTAATCTATCTATCTATCTATCTATCTATCTATGTATCTATCTATGTATCTATCTATGTATCTATCTATGTATCTATCTATCTATTTATCTATCTATCTACCTACCTACCTACCTAATCGATCTATCTATCTTTCTATCTATCTATCTATCTATCTATCTAAGACTCTTTACAGGGAGTTGAAAATGCCTTCTTATGCTTCTTTAGTCGAATTAACAGCCAACATATCTCAAGCTCAAGAAGACACAGACAAAGAAAGAAGAAAACAACCAAGGAAGGCGAGAAGGAAGGAAGGAAGGAAGGAAGGCAGGCAGGCAGGCAGGGAGGAAGGAAGGAAGGAAGGAAGGAAGGAAGGAAAGAGAAGGAAGGAAGGCAGAAAGAAAAAGGTATACAAAAAGAAAAGAGAAGGAGACAAAGAGACGAATTGACAAAAAAAGACTGAACTCCAGAGTTAATCTTTTTTTTTGTGGCTTGAACCGGCCGTCTTATGCTTCTTTACCTTTTTAAACTAGCAGCCAAAGTATCTCTAGCTCAAGAAGCCAGAAAAAGAAAAAAAGAAAAGAAGAAGGAAAAGAAAGGAAGGAAAAGGAAGCAAAAGAAAGGAACAAGAAGGAAAAGAAAGGGAAAGGAAAGAAAAGGAAGGAAAAGGAAGGAACAGGAAGGAAGAAAAGAAGAAAACGAATAGAAACAAGAACAAAGAGGTGCACAATGAGAAGAAAACAAGGAGACAAACTAAAAAACTAATTAACTCGGGAGTTAATCTTTCTGTCTTGAACCTGCCTTCTTATGCTTCTTTAGTCGAATTAACAGCCAAAATATCTCAAGCCCAAGAAGACACAGACAAAGAAAGAAGAAAACAACCAAGGAAGGAAGGAAGGAAGGAAGGCAGGCAGGCAGGGAGGCAGGAAGGGAGGAAGGAAGGAAGGAAGGAAGGAAGGAAAGAAGGAAGGACTGAAGGAAGGAAGGAAAGAAGGAAGGAAGGAACGAAGGAAAGGGAAAGGAAAGAAAAAGGAAGGCAGAAAGAAAAAGGCATACGGAAAGAAGAACAGGAGGAGCGATAATGAAAAAGGACTAGCTCAAGAGTTAATTCTCTTGCCGCTCTACTAACAATGCTAGCAGAATTACCTCTAGGGTTAATTCTTTTAGAGCCGCAGGTTGAATAGGGGCAAAACCTAAAGAATTAACATTGGAGTTAAAACTAATTAACTCTTGTATTCAGCCTCTTCCGCCCAAGAGATACGATGGAGCAGGGTAAGTTTGGAAAGGACACGCGTCAAGGGGCAAGGGAGGGATGGAGATTTGTAGGCAGAAAGTTTGGCAGGAGGATTACATGATTTCAGCAATTGATAGTAGATATAGTAGGATGCGAGGAAAGCATGCTGCTCAAGAGATAGGATAGTGCCGGGCAGCTTTAGAAAGCAAGGAAATGAATTATTATGTCAACAAGGCCTGGTCTAGAGGCAAGGAGAGCCTGGATTGAAGATGGCTTGAATAGCGAAGAAGGGCAATGCGAGTGTGTCCCGCTGGCAGTGTTCAAATGCATAAGTCTTCAGCATTTAGGCTCAAATACAGGTAATAATAGAAATAAGGTAAGGGTGAACATTTGTTGGGAGAGAAGTTTGGTGGGAAGATTTCAGGAAACCATTCCAACCAAAGCATTGACATGTGTGGAGGCAGGGCAGTGTCAAGCATCTCCCTCGTGAGGACGCCCCGGCGGTGTGGCCTGCGGCGGCTGGTTTCCGGGCACTGCGCTGGCGACCACATCGGAGAAGAGTCCCTCGGCCACCACCACCACCCCCCCCACCCAGACCTCCGCCAAGCTTGCGTCGGAGAAGAGTCCCTCCACCAAGACCACCACCCCCCCCACCCAGACCTCCACCAAGCTTACGTCGGAGAAGAGACGGCGGCCCTGAACCAAGCCCACATCGCCCTCTACCAAACCCACATCGGAGAAGAGATGGCTCCCATGGTGACACTGTGGTAGTACCAGTACCCGGACTAGGCAGGGCCAAGTTTGATGTTGCTGCCTTTTGTTATTCTTATTGTGAAATGCTACCCAGCGAACCGTTGCATATGTAAGAAAATAGTGGTTGGAACAGTCTGGAAAAATGAAAAATAGTTTTTTACGAAAGCTAGCGTCAGCTAGCTGGAGTCTTCTTGCTTTAGCAAGTATTCCGGGGGCTGCTCAAGGACATCACGTGATTTTTCACGCGAAAGGGGGGGACCCCTGTTTTTGTTTCGACCTAATACCTAC
>Ga0126342_10015063_pt1 | contig 13577 bp, 13 predicted proteins | sample Cyp1metagenome_FD_92528 | JGI IMG/M metagenome (GOLD analysis project Ga0126342, IMG submission 92528) | Coral microbial communities from Lord Howe Island, Old Settlement Bay, Australia - Cyphastrea 1 metagenome | ecosystem: Host-associated > Invertebrates > Cnidaria > Coral ...
TGTATATATATATATAGTATATATATATAGTATATATATATAGTATATATATAGTATATATATAGTATATATATATATAGTATATATATACTGTATATATATACTGTATATATATACTGTATATATATACTGTATATATATACTGTATATATATACTGTATATATATATGGTATCCCCCACTGGAACTCAAACTGAACAGGGTAATTTGTCCCAAAAGCGTTGCGACCTCAAAAACGTCGTTTTTTTTTGTTGTTGGGGGTACTATATATATATATATATACGTATATATATATATATATATATACATGATCGTATTAAAAACACACATTCATTTTTTGGTTCATTCTTTCTTTGATTGACATAATTGACATGCTGATTTTTGTTGATTTTCATCTGGTTGACACGAGCGCCAACATGGCGCCGTCCAGGAGCAGCAAGGCCGATGTCATCGCGCTGGGTGAGCACTTGGAGGCAAAGGTTGGCTCCATTCGTCCTCGGCAGGGTGCGACTGGTGGTGTGGGCCGGCCTGGCCCTGGTGCTCGGCCTGTGCCCGGCGCTGAGCCTGTGACTGCAGCAGCTGGAGCAGCTGGAGCAGCTGGAGCAGCTGGACGACAACGAAGACCGGAGTCTTGGCATCTGACTGACCCGACTTATTCGACTCCAATGACCTCCGCCATTTCCTGAAAAACATGTGCTGATGTACTGATGCAATTAAGTCCATGATGGACATGTTTGGCTAGGAAGTTTTGTATCACCGGTTTAAATACTGTATCGATCACATTTCTGGATTTTCAGGGAATTTGGCCGCTACTGGCTACTGTTTTGGCTTGTATTTTGTCACCAGTATGGCAAAACCGCACAATCCGTTGCGGTTACATCAACACTCAAGGCAGAGACAAAATTCCTGAAGATGGGCGGAATCTCAAACGTGTATTTGGTGCCAAAGTTTGCCAAAGCTGCTAAAAATGTGGCAGAATGCCAAGTGTCAGAGACAGTCTAGAAAGCCGAGGGTCCAAATCTCGGAGATTGTCCAATCTCCTTTTTTTTGGTAGCTCTTAGCCTCTTAGCTTGGCATTTCTAATCGTTCCCTTGCGTTGCGGGAGCTGTGCGCTCAGGATGGGCTATGTCCATATCATTGGCAACGTTGCGTTGGTGAAAAAAGTCAATGGCCGTCCAGACCTTACTTTCGTGGGATCAAACTTGTTCCTCCCTAGAGCAGTAAAATCTCTGAAATTGGAGACATGAAATACAGATGGCTTTCAGGTCTATGCCTAGGCGCCTAGAGACAGAAGATGACAGGACGCTTTTCTCATCTCACCCACTAATCACTACAAGCCTTGTCAAGCTTTTGCAAGGTAATGATCCACTGCGGCATGCGAGAGTGAATAAACAGGGTGTTGAAGCCCCCGGAGAGCATCTTGGCTTCGCAGACTGAAGAGAATGGAAGGTTTTGGAACAGCGTTAGCAAATGCTGTGCAGCCCAGACTCAGACATTTCGCATGTGCCCAGTATTGTGGAATCACACATGAAATCGCCAGTCTGTTACTGGAGATCCAAGGCTGGGTGAGCTGAGTCCAAAGTGACCGTTGCAACTTTCAGCTTGTCCGACTTGTCCAATCGAAACATTGCACATGTGCTGCAGAATATGCAGCATGCAGCAAAAGGATGACCCGGACCTTGCAATGCGTTTGATGTTTACACTTTGACTCGATCTTGGCCGACCGCAAGGCAGATGTGGCTGAATAGACGCAAAGGATTGCGATGTATCGCAATGGTATCTTTGGAACAGTCGTGAGTCATGCGTCCGATTTTCCTGGCATTCAAACCCGATCCTTGCTAGCATTTGGATCTGGTTCAAACCTACGATATGCTTCTAGAGCACAGCCATCCACAACCCAACAAAATGGAACAGAGTACTTGGATTTGAAGCCAAGTAGAAAATTCAGTTGACCTTCATCCCTCATGACTCATGCCCAAATATTCCACCAGTCCTTTCGTTAAAGATTAATACAGATGACCTAGCACCATTTTGTCAAGAGGACCAAAAAGGCCGATGGACAGCCCATCCTGTAGCCCCATACTGTATACACTGTAGTGACACTGTAGTGACACTACAATGATACTGTAGAGACACTGTAGCCATCTGTAGCCCATGCACAGTGCAATGCCTTAGCTTCGCTGCCATCGCCGCCATGACCTTCAACGACTTCAACGACACCGATGCGGGCAGGGCCCTCCTCCGGCTGCTCAGTCGTGGCCATGCAGCTGCTTAGCAGAATATCTGTCTTGGAGCGAGATGGCCATCAGGTAACGGAGCATGTTGGTTTTTTCAACGGCCAACTTTTCAAAGTAAGTTTATGTAAATTCATATATATATATATATAATATTATAGATTATAAATTTGAATCAATTTGATATCTTTGTTTGAGGACTGAGCATTTGTCCTTCTCAGGGAACCATGCTATCTACACTTTTACTCGTAAGAATCTTTCAAATCTGTTGAAGCAGCTAGCATGAAGCAAACTTTTGGTCAGCCAAGCTTAATCGTGACATCTACCTTTTGCCTTAAAGTTTTGGCAAGCAGATTGAATAGACAGTCCCCACCTCCAGACCACAGCTTTGGATCGATCTCGTAAGTGCTTGAAGGAGCATGAGCAAGTGTTCGGGAGTGAGAGATACGCTGGAACATGCTGGAACAATCTGCTCATTTTGTCCAATTATGTTTACTCAATGAGGTCGTTGCAGAGTTGCAACGCACCGCTGAAGCCGTCGATGCCTCTGCACTGAACGAACCGCGACTCCGTTCTGTGCTTCCGGAGCTTGTGTTGGGTCGTCCTGTTGTCATTTCGTTTGAATGATGTTGAGTCATGTCCGACATGTCGAGTCTTTTTCCCGTCCGTTTCAGTCTGCCCCGGTCCTTTGGATTCCAATTTAGGCATTACACTGTGAAACAAACATCTGGCAGAATTCTCCGTCATGAAAGTCACTTTGAGCCGCTTTGAACGGGGGCGTCATGGGGCGTCATCCAGTTTTGATTCTCCCTGGAGTATGACGCACAGATGAAGCTTTGATAGGACTTTGTGGTCTTCCGCACAGAGGGTGCCATCGATCGTGTGGCCAACGGTCCCGAGAAGATGGAAGCTTGGCAGACTGCCAGACTTGCCACTGCACAGGTCGCATATGTCAAATCCATTCAAATCCTGAATTTTCCTTCTTACGTGAGCCTCAAAGGGCCGAGGCATGCGTAGTTTTGGCCTATTCAAAATTTAAACTTTTACAGGTAATTACTTTTCTTTTGTATCTAGTGATTTCATGGCAGCGATGTTGCTTCGCATAGTCATAGTCAAGGTGTAAATGGAATTGGACTGAGAACCGCAGCAGCTAATTCAGCAACGCTGACAGTTTCACTTTCAACGGTGGTTTTGACGGGGTGAAAACATGGTGCCTGCAATTTTTTTCAATCCATTCAGTCCATTCTTGTAAGCAAAGATCAGGCTATGTTATTGTATATTTTATTACTATATTATCTATTATTATTGTATTTTATATTATTGTTCCGTGCAAGAACATTCAAAACTGGACACCATTTATTGGCTTGACTTGACCAATGTCGTGATCTTTTTGAACAATATTTCAGTGGGCCCTCGCCTTGAATCCTGCCAGTCTGGTTTGTCTGGCCTCAACTGAGGAGTTAGACGAAGAGAGCCGTGAGCTGAATCTAGATTCGTCAGCCAGAATCTTTCGAGTACTAGCTGCCATAAAGATGCTCAGCTCAAGAATTTTGGTGATTTTGGTGATTGAACCGCGAGAGGGAGAAGAAACCCATAGAAACAAAACCAGAAGATAGCAGCAGTCGTCGGAACACGTGACAAGGTGCAAAGACCACCCACAGTAGATACGAAAACCAATGCTTGCGTTTATTTTGGGAAGCTGAGAAGGGACATTTTCAGACATCTGTCAGGTTAGCCATGTTTTCTGTCCCATAACCGCCATGACTCACCAGGACTCACAATGACTCACCATGGTTCACCATGACTCACCATGACTTATCATGACCCCTGTCACACCTGTCACACCTGTCAAACAGTGGAAAGCAAGTTGTGGGGCTATCAACTTTGGCAGACCGCCTTAGGTTGTAAGTTGACCGCAGTCAGCTGCTTCAATTTCTGCCTACCCGGACCTTAGGAAATATGCCATAGATCTGGCAAGATTAATCGATGATATCGATGCAGGGGCATTCGTGGGTTATAGCCTGGAAGGCATGGCCGGTTTGACAGTGGGGTGAGCATGTCAATTGTGTAAGCTGGTTTACAGGGACGCCAAGCTGTGAAGGGAATCACGCCAGACTGAGTAGATTTCTTGTACATCTCTATTTGTTGTATGTTATTGTATTAGCTTCACTTCTGTTTGTAATAGCTCCTCAAAGCTGGATAGCGGATACCGTCTTGAAGCTGAAGGTTTTGTATTGTAGTCCTTGCAGCGCTGAAAGTCACCCGTAGCATTTGGCACTGTGCTGTTCCTGTTTGCCATTCCAAAACAAATAGTGTAGCATTGAGTCGAGACTTGCGTGGTAGCAGTTGAGAGCTTTAGTCTGACCGCAGAGACGAGTCTTGTCATGATCATTTGAAGAACCAAAAGGGCAGGAAGTTGAGGGAGCAATGGGAAGAACAGAACAAATAGAAATCAGTCGAAATCATTCTGTGAATCGATGCCGTAGGTATTTTGCGAGATGGGCAGGGTGCCTGCCTTCTCCCAGAGGTCTTGCTGGTAGTTGCATACAAACAAACAGTACGAAACGTGATGAAACATGATGAAACATTGCATGATTTTATATGCTTAGAATAGCTTAGGTGCTCAGCCGCATGTACCTTTGCAGACCAAACTAAAGTCCACAACAGAGAGTTGAAATCACACTCGTCATCATCAGCCAAGAATGCTTCGAAATCTCGACAGACATTCAGAGCTATTTTGGGCAACATATGCAATTATGACTTAAAACGACTTAAATTATGACTAGCATCCAAGTCATCCCTGCTGTCCCCAGCATTACCTTCATCGATCCACAGTGATGCTTGTTGCTGTGCTGTGCACTGCTGTGCGCCAAAGGCCGTTGCCTTGTTGGGCACCATGCTCCTTGTCTCAGATCAGCGCCTTCCGGGACAGGTGCCTTATCGCGATGCCGCGATGCCTATTGCGATATCACAGATGCACGTAGAGTCCGACTCAGTCCGACTGTATGTGACACATGGAATTCAGCATATTCAGCCTCAAGCTGACAAATGCACCTAAACTGATCCTAAACTGATCCTAAACTGATCCTTTCGATGTTAGAAATGTTATGAACACTTATGAGCCATTTTCAGCTCACCAGATTCCATTGGTTGCCCTGCCAGACGCGGGAAAGGGCCTTGGTTCTCTTCTACCGATGCACAGTGGGTACGAGTGTCTTGGCTGAAGTCCAAGGGATGACAAATTGACCAAGAAAGCACCCCCCAAGAAAGCTAAGGCAACAAGTTTTCATATCATCAACAAAAAAGCGGAAACGTATTTGACTCAGAAATTCATATTCGCATTTCTTCGGGCGCCAGTAAGGCAACGAGCCAGAAGATTTTGCTGATGTCTGTCGACTCTTCAAATCCACTGGTCGACCGGAGGAGATTGTGCTTGGGTGCTCAAACCAGGTGCTGACAACATCTGACAACATGTTTCAGACTTTTTCAACGATTCTCCAATACACTGCAATCCAATGTGTGTGTATATATACGTATATATATATATATATATACTGTATATACATGCACATTATATATATACATATACATATGTACTTCAACTGCTCTTCACAGCGATTCTGATCTATCTTCCGGAAGCACCAAAGATGCGGATGTGGAGGGAGCTCCAAACTTGTCGAACCAATGTCATGGAGCGGCGAAAGGATTTGGCGACACGCAAGCCTGGCTATCCTGAGAGCTATTTCAGCCGTTTCCTCTTGCAGAACCTCATTTTATGATAGGATGATGTGGGTCACGCATGGCATTCTGGGATTCATTCAGCACTTGCAAACCATTGCAGACAACAGATAGCTGCTCATGAGGTTGACAGGTTGACAACGATAGTTACTAGTCTCTACTATACTACAGTAGTAATTATGTAGGAAATGCAATCTCTACAATCTTTCACCCACTATGCCACAGGAAGTTTACTTGGTAACTTCACGAAATACACGCACACATATCAATGGGTAGCTTTTCAGCTTACCACTTCAACCACATAGGACAGTGGCTCAGAAAAGAGCTGCTTCAGGGAAGATTTGGCTCAGAAACAATCAGGGGCCCACAGAAGAGAAGGCCCACCCAGTCTGTCCAACATGAAGTCAAAATATGTCGAAACTTCCGCCCTGGTGCAGCTGGGAAGTACAGGTAGACGTAATCTTTCACGCGCATGGCATTTAGATCTGCGGTGGCTCCGTTGTGTGTAATTTGTCACGCATCTACGCAAGCAGGCGATCACTTTCACCACGCCATCCAAGGAAGGAGGCAATCCGTTTGGTCATTGGCAAGTTGCAGACTGGAGATATCTATGAGGCCACTTGGCGGCAAATGTTTGGCTCATGGCGTCAAGATGAAATGTGTAAACATTCTTATAATATGAATAGACTTTATATTCATTATATGACATTATATGATAAGAAATTAAAGGTTGCTAGATTTTGAACGCTTGGCCTTCGATTGCTTGAACATATTTGAGCAATGAATGAGACATTCTGAATGTGACATATTTCGTCGTTGTGACACGATGACTGTGACATGAGGGGGTCGGCACACCAATTGGATCCAATTGGTTATTTCTTAATTTTCTTATTTCCTTCCGAGTTTCATCCGCGTTTCAGCATCATTCTGCTATATTCTGCTTAGACTTGCAAGTGTCAGCTGCACTCAGCACTCAGCTACCATGCTTGCAGAACCGTCATTGCGGTGTTTCACAGTGGGAAAACGCAGCATTAACAACGATTGAAGATGCACTGTACCAGTAAAATGATCCAAAACAGCAGATTGATAATACAACTTTGATCATACATTTGGGATTTCGTCCAATTTGTCAACTGAAACACAACCATGTTGGGAGATCCAATGGACTTGTCAATGCGTTGAACCCTCTGCAGATTGGCAGGCGAGCCGTCATTATCCGCTGCCAGAGCATCGTTCCCACGGATTGTCTGCACAAGCAGGGCTTTTGTGCGCCTTCCAAGTTGCATGCTTGGTTTCAAACCAGCAGCAAACAAATGCTCAGAGGCTGAGATGGTTTTTAAAGTCCTTGATTAAGGTACGTTTGCCTCTTCTTCGAGGTCAAAACTCTGGAGTCTGATTTCATGGACGCTTGGACAGCAAATCAGTCGGAACTCTGCGACTAGTAAGAGAACTAAAGTACAATAAAAAGTAATCTATCATGTTACGATAGTCACACGTTTGCCAGAGCTTGCTCTTGAGACCTATCTAGTGAAAACCAAAGAAGGCAGTGCCAGCTGTTTCAGGCAATGCGCGAGATCGTGGACAGATACTTTGGCGACAGCTGGGTGGTAGCCTATGCTTTAGGCCCATGCAAAGGGGTTGGCTTGTTGACGCTTATTGACTGTGCAAAAGGGAGACCAAAGATCTTACCAGGAAAGAAATCAGATGCCAGCTGATGCGATGTCACATTGCGGTCAGACCATGGCTGTCACATAGCTTCGCACAAGACAACGCGGCAGTCGTTCAAGGATCAGAAAATCGAATCGAATCTCTTTGGGATCACAATGACCGCGTATCACTCACGAGAGACTATGAGAGAATGGCAAACCGAGATTCAGCCGCTGCAATCTATTAAAAGGATTTAAAAGGCTTGATAGTGTCATATAGCCTTCCACATGCATGGTCATACATGGTATGTGTACATGTATACGCACGCGTGCGGACACTGTACACCCTAGCGCAAGTATTCTACTGCATACTGGATCAAGCAGTATCAGTATGTATTGGTTTCATTCAGTTTTAGAATCATGTGGTATCATAAATGGTATCATGCCTGTTTATTCAGCTGATTTCTTTGGCAGGTTACACTGCTGACCTGATGCAGATGTGGGCCACATATCCCGCTGCCAAACAGGCGATGTGGGAGTCGTTATTGCGAGTCTGATTTCAGCATGGGACCACGAGGTCGGTATACTTCGGTAGACAATGATCACTTCATCTTGATACATTGATACGCGACAGTTGCGCTGCGAGGCGATTGGCAACGCCATCACAGGCAGCACAGTGCGGCAGCTTCAAGAGCGACATCAGGAGCGTCTTGCCGATGCTCAAGCGAAGTTGAAGGAGTGCTTGTTGGAGGGCGTCCTCACTGAGGACCGAGTGGAACCGAGACGCCTTCGTTTCATTTCGTTTCGTTTTGAACGCTTTGTTCCAAGAAAGCTGCCTTGAGCCTTGGATGTTCACCGCCACCTTTGGAACCCCCCCGGTAATCACAATCCATCAGACACTTTGCGTACGATTTTATTTCCGATTTGTGCTGTCATGTGCTGTCAATTTCAAGGACTTTGGAAAACCCTGCACACTTCGTACAAAGCAATAAAACAAGTCCTTTGATTCCTTTTGTACTTATAGGATCTCAGACATGTGTTGCGTTGCCTTCAAAGTCAAGAGTTGTAATCAAGAGGTGGAGATGATAAAGATGGCTGGAGAATCTGCATCCAAACTAGAGGCTGTAGCACGGTGTAGCACAGCTTTCCGATATCTGTTTGTAATATTTTGTAATATTTCTGGCCAGCTCTTGCATCCTGTTTGTGACTGCATTGTGACTGCATTGTGACTGCATTGTGCGTTGTGAAAGGATTACGTTTCGAGCAAAACTCCTCAGCTCTTGAGCCTTTTGCGAGAGGCACATTCGGGGTTCTTCGGCGCTGTGCGGCCATTGCAAAGTGTCCACACCCGAAACAGGTATTGAATGTATTGAATGTATTGCCCACAAGTCAGTTGAACCCTACTTTGCCTATGTACAGTATGTGCAGTTCACAGTCAGACTACTAGACCAGGGTGGAGGGTTCAAACTTCGCCAAACGTCAAGATCAAAACACGAGAAATTCATTTCAGTGGAAAACACCGCAGCTTGACCTCAGGACTGAGGTGTCCCCCCTTGCACAAATGGTGCTCAAACCCAACAAACTACACAACCTGTTTGCTGACTTGCGACATCTTGCGACTGCAGGCGAATACAAGCATCAGATGGTTGCTTTTACAGCCAACCACCAACGATCCAAAGCTGGAGGCTGTGTGTAAGATTTCCGCAAGGATGCGGGAAGAGGTGTAGCTTGGAGCATTGAAAATTCGAACCAGTAAAAGTCTTGATAGATTTCTTTGGTTGGTAGCGCCGTAGCGCTCAGGATAAAGACCCTAAGACTTCCTTGATCTTCCTTGTATATGCTGTAGGCGGGTTGGAAATCTGCAGACAGAAGCTGCTGCCAGAGATGTTTTGCAGGGATGGATAGGACTCTTTTTTCTTTCCTGAGCCAAGTGGGTGTGCTGTTCCCTAGCTTAGTGGAACGGATTTCAGACCTTTCTGCATTTTCTCTTGGAGGAACAATATGTTTTACTCTGCAAAGTTTCCATGTCTTCCATCTCTTAGGCTTTGAACTACTAGTATGTAGATTAATTAATATAATATAAGTCTTTCACCGAGAAGACTCTCCGCTGTTTAGGTTACTGTATCACTGTATTGCCATATTTATCTAGATAATTTGTGTTTTCATTCATGGGGTCTGGGAAGATACCTTCTGAGGTTAGGAGCCTTGGTGGATACAGCTCTGTTTCTCGGCCAATGTAAGAGCTCATTCGAAAGCTGACACTCCTGGGAACAAAGTGAACACATTTTGAGATGATCCAATGATAAAAAAAATTGAGCATCTTAGGCTGGAAGACAAAGTCAAAGGCATTTTGATCCCTTTGGTCTCTAACCGCCAGGCGTTTCGGGTCAGATGCACTCATCTGCAATGAAACATGAATTTGGGAGAGGAAAAACCGTGCTTTTGACATACCCGAGTTTGATTGTCATAGTCTTCTGAGAGTGTTTTGAGTCAAGGGGGATTAAAGCCGCCGTGCATCGTGCAACATCGTGCAATGCTGTGCTGCAGGCGAACTGGCTTCGCCTGCAGGAGGAAGCAGCACAAGCGATGGATGACTTGGCTGTTTACTTCTCAGGTCAACATGTGCCTTGACTGCAGGATACTGCAGGTGTGACACAACCAGGCTTCATGGCTTATGCAACACATAGCCATGGCCTGTGGTCTCAAGATATTCTCTATGAAGAGTAGGACAGTACGACACTTTGCAAAGCGGCAAGAAACAACGCATAGGTTCTGCGTGTTCAGCAATGAAACTGCAGCAAGTCAATGATGCAACCCGACAAAAGACAAGATTGCCTGTCGCCATTTGTTGCCTTGAATAATCCGATTCGTTCATTCTGAACTAGGAAAAGAGGCTTCTGGGCAAATCCATCATTTGCTGAAACCCTTATGTCTATACACTATTATACACTTCTGTATTTGATGTACACAAATGGAATGATATACCATGATATTTCCGCGCCTTTCACGCACAGATAGATGTCCAAGTCGATGCAGTCCTGTCACATCTCAAGAAGGACTTGCCTCGTGTTCCGCTTTGAACTCGGTAGAACTATTTGTTCTTCAAAAGATCCCGTTCTTGCGATGCTCTTGCATGCACTTGCATGCGCTTCTGAATATTCTCTGTCTCGATCTAAATGACAACCGGGCTTCGAGGCATTGAAGCGCAAAGTTCGCAACGAAGAGTTGGAGGAATTCTTCCGATCTCTTCAACAGCGCATCGAGGAACTGAGCTTGAGCAGCCAGGACAGCAAAAAACTGTGGTGCATTCAGTGCATTCTTACAGCGATCATTTTGACTAATAATTCCAATGTGGCCCACATTGATCCGACAGTCGCCCAATCAATGCACAGGGGTGAAATCCCTTGAGGGAAACTAGTTCGTCGGTCGGGCTTGGAAATTGCACAGCAGTCGGACCGCTCAAAGCGCTTCCCTGTTTTCTCGTTGTGATTGTACAGGAGGATATGGCAGCGCTTGGAAGGAAGGTGTCACAGGTGAGCGCTAGCGAACACAGATCGAGCAGTGTTGGCCGTTCTCAAGTTTTGTGGTACAAGTGCAGCTCCGAGCGCGGCACCAAGCTTGCTTTGGCAGGTAGACAAAGCCCTGGACGAGGTGGCCTTTTTTCATGAAGTTTCGCAGCAGCCGCAAATACTGCACTTTCTTAGTGATGCCAGGTGACTTTGCTGCGTTGAGTTGTTTGTTTGCAAAGTTAGACAAGAACCCAAGAAGATAGCTACGTAAGATAACCATGGTTGCACATTGGACTCAGTGGGCCAAGATGGTCAAGGCTTTTATACGATGCATAATGGTAGGATCCAGATTGTGCGATAAAGATGTGCGTTGAAGAGGTTGGCTTTGATTGAACAGACACACCCTTCAGAGCCCAATACAGATCATGAAGTGGTAATGTCAAAAGTCTTGTCCCTGCCCTAGATTCTCGAGTCACTTCAGGCAGTTGCTGCAAAGAATGCTTCGCACTGCCAACCTCAACGAGGAAGCTCAAAAACATGTTCATGTGTGGCAAGCTTTCTAAAATTTCGAATGCTCTCCAACCCGTGGCGTGGTCAGTGCAGCTGTCCCACGCAGGTTTTGTGACGCCTTCGGGGAACATGCACATTTCCGAGCCCATCACAGTTTTTGAATTGTGTCAATTGTGTCAATTGTGTCATTCTATTTCCAGACATTCTGCAATACTGACAGGGCTGCCTCAACATTCAAGGAAATTGTCACTCGCTGCGGTGAGGAGATGTTGGGAACCATTGAGACTGTGGCGGACCTCTCATATGCTTGGCACGCTCTGGCTGGATACAAAGAGGCTGTGGTACAGGGTCAACAAATGTCAACAAGATTACACAATTTGCTGTGCCACGCAGCGTGACTAGGGGATATGAAACATTATGAAACAACTTGGATGAGCCGAAAGGATGCCCTCTTGTGAAGCGTTGGGTCGGCACGGTGTCAAAAAAGAATAGATGCATGCAGCCGCATGCGGTGTAAGGCAAACAACACAAGACGCTTGATACCGCTTCATATTGTTGCCGATCATCGCCGCCCAATACAAATATGAATGTTTTTGAATGATAATGAATGTTATTGAAAGTACTCAATACATCTCAGTCTTTGTTCAATTTACTGTAAGTTGAGGCAACAGAGTATGTTTTCATACAGACAGTGCGATAGGATACACACACACATACATGCACATACATAATAATATAACAAGATATAACACATATATAATCATATAATATCATATAATCATATATTTATATATATAAAGAATCATATACAGACATATATACATATATATAATATAATATAATATAGATACATATAAATATAATCATATATATATATACATATAATATGCATCCCTTTGCTGCTTGCTCTCAGCGGGTCATCCGAGCTTTTGCTGGGAATTCGGAGCGAAACAGTTGGCTCGATCTTGGTGAGAAATACATCGGATTGAGTATGAAGTAAACTAAGTATAACTAAGTAAGTTAAGTAAACATAAGTAAACATAAGTAAACTATATACTGTAAGTATCTGTAAGTAAACTACAGCAAGTAAACTGAGTAAACTAAGTAAACTTTGAATGTTTCCCGGATGGGCAGACAATGGCAACCATCTATTACGTGACCGATTCTATACCGATTGCAAGCATCTCAACATTCAGACTTGCCCATCAATGTGCGAGGCAATGGGGAATTTATTGGCTACATCCCCGGAGAGTGTCAAGGGCCTGCGGGCGCTGTTTCTGAAGTAGCTCTTCCGCCATATGACGGGGAGTGGTACGCGGTCTGAAACTTGTGCAAGGTCAATGAATCAGTCTCGGAACAAGTTCTACTATATAGTAATTTCATGTAATTTTTAAATTTATGCAGATGAGATTCCAATTGGGTTGCATTTATTGATTACCATTCCCTCTACGTGTGATGTGTGAATCTATGGCTTTTCTCTTGCAAGGCTGGCCTCAATCCTAGAGGTACCTTTGCGGCGCATCAGGCAGCGAGTGCAGGGCCATTTTCCATCGGAATTCAGCATGCTTCCAGCAGAAACACATGCCCGACATGTGCCTTATGCCATGTGCCTGTGTGAGTGCTAGATATTGTTTTGCTCAGGCATGAAAAATGTCTCGGTCCTCCTTGTATTACATATATAGAGGTTCAGGAAGGTTCCAGTGGTTGGGAAGTGTGAGCACCAAAGGTACTGGAGTTCATTTTCCGCCCCGGTTTTCCAATGTTTTATCCTTTCCACCTGAACGAGGCAGTCTGGAAACGAGTCTCACGCCTCATTGGTCTCCAACTACTACTCAGCTGGGCTGGTGCAATTCATGCGATCGGTTTTGCAGGACACATTCATGAAAAATCACAGATGAGGACAATGAGTGAAACTTCGCGGTAAAGAACAAAAGGAATCAA
>Ga0126342_10015064_pt1 | contig 13576 bp, 5 predicted proteins | sample Cyp1metagenome_FD_92528 | JGI IMG/M metagenome (GOLD analysis project Ga0126342, IMG submission 92528) | Coral microbial communities from Lord Howe Island, Old Settlement Bay, Australia - Cyphastrea 1 metagenome | ecosystem: Host-associated > Invertebrates > Cnidaria > Coral ...
CACAGAAATCAACGTCCAATTTGGGTATCCCTAATGTGGATATTAGAGAAATACAATGACATAACCTTGAAAAGGGATATCGCTAATTTGGGAAGGTCCCATCGCTTACCGTGTGTTTTCAACGATTTCCATCAATTTTCATAAACCAATGTCCGTCCAATACATATTTAGTATTGCCGGGGTTTTTGCGGTGACTCATATTATGTATATACATAATATGTATATATATATATACATATCATATATATATATGATATTTTTTCCCAGGGGCACAAAGTAGCACTCAGCTGCGGCCTGGCTCCAATTCGAAGTGAAAAGATCCATGTCCTCAACCAGCATAGTCGGGGCCTGCACACGTGCTTAGCTCTGTCACAAGGAGCCCTTGCACTGCCCTTCGAAAATGCTTGGATGGGACCAAATTCTGGTCAACAGGATGACCATGTAAAGACTGTACAAATCCGCTGGCGAGTCCGCCACAGAAAGCTGGCGGATACTCCTTCAAGCTGCTCGTTGCCCATGTGCCATCCTCCTTCAAACCGATCGAGGCCGCTCTCGGAGGGTCTCCAGTGATCTGCCATGCTCTCAGTTCCTTGATCATGGCTGGAAGATTGAGAAGGAGGAGGCCTGTCGGTTTGCGGCTGGGAGCACCCCACAAACCTTGGGCCACCTCGATGAAATCGAACTCTGGCCAACTCAGCAGGTAGCGCATGATCGGTAAGCGCCACACGCTCGCCTTGTCTGTGTCCGCCGGCTCTGCGGGATGCTCCATGCCTCCTACGCCACCCGCGATCGCCAGGTTGATCAGGAGTTCGAGGGTGAACAAAAGAAGCAAGTTCCCTGTATCCAGCTGTGCAATCTCCCTGAGTCCAAGGGAGCATTTGCCCCCACAGATCCAGCAAGTCCCTCAGCACTCTGGGGGGTCTCCGCATAGAAGCCATGGCATCGCTACCCGCCGGTCTTCCCCTGGCCTGAGACCACGTCTCGCAGGGGGGCCCTGCAAAGGCACCCACCACAAAACGATCACGTACTGCACCTAACCAAAAGGCTCGTACATCTTCGCGTGCAACGTCTCCCCAACAAGGATCAACCATCAGGTCGACTGAAATGGTGTGCAAAAGTGTGGCTTCATGGAGTTTCTGTGCCTGGTCAATGAAGTGTTGTAGATCGCCTAGGCGGCGTCTGCCGGAAAAGGCGTGGATCAAATATCGTTCACGTGCCATTGGCCTCGGCACCGGCCACAGAGGCCCTCTATCTCCACCTGCAATGGATGCCTCCAGACATTGATTCTCCAGTGCTTCCAAACGTCCTCTGAGGTCTCGCTGCCCTCCCCGTTGTGGACAATCCTCCAGGAAAGGCCATGCCTGCGTGGTGGTCAGGTACTTCAGGAGGTGCTTGATGTCAATGTCCCCAATGTCCAAGACCTCGATGTCCTGGTCGGAGAGCTCCTCGAGCAAGTAGGCCAATGTTGCCCTACAGGAATGCCAGGATGTAGGATGCGTCCCAATGACTTGGCGCACCTCTTGCTCAACCAGATCATCTGCAGTGCATTCCGTAAGACGTAGGTAAATCTTCTCCGCCAATTCCAAATCATGGTCCGGAATCGCTTCCGGAACTGACTCTGGTAATTGCGGTCCTGCCTGTCGAAGAGGTGGAAGTAACCCATCATGTGCTTGGCAAAGCTGCTGGTCAACTGCTGAGCCACATCCATGGGTTGGTGCATAGTATCTTCTGCGTCCCCAAAGCCTCTGACTGCATGATGCTGAACGCTGAAGGTGCGCTTGGAGTTTGCTGAGGGTGTGGTACTCCTTCATGCATGCATCGCAGCTGGTGGTATTGAAGAGCAAGCGAACCTTGGCAGTAACTTGGTGCTTCTTGTTCATGTGCGCACCAAGGCCACCCTTGCTGTTGAAAAGTTTCCTACATGTCATACATGCGAAGCTCTCTTCAGTCTCGTGAATGGTGGCGGTCCAGCCGATGGGTCCGAAATGCTCTGGCTGGATTGTGTGGAAAGTCGCGCAGAAACCAGCATGGAAACGCTCAACCCGGTGCAGCCGGGCTCGTTGTTGTATGGCATGATCTCCTGCTCAAAGATACTCCCAAGCAGGAAAATGTTGATCCGGATCAGGTAGATGTGATGCATCTTGCAATTGCATCCACACCCAACGCAGGTCATCATGTAGCAGTGCGATCCATTCTCTGTCGCTGTTGATGAGGCCCCATGGTACAAGATCCCTGCACTTGTACAAGGTGCCAACATACCTCAATCGCGAGAGCCGCAAGAGCTCTGTAGGGCTGTTGATGCCTGTCGCGACCAGGACATCCTCATCGCATGCATGATGATCTGGCTTCCACCGCAGGAGTCTCTTGAAAAGTCGAAGAAGGCCATTGTGAATGTACTCCTTGTGCTTGAAATCTCCAAACGTCCATGACTCCGTGCCATAGCTAAAGCGGCTCATGATCAGGGTCTTGAACAGCTCGGTGCGTCTCTGTAGGCTAAGATGGGGATTTTGCAGAAGGTGTCGTCTATGTTGCGTGAACGCTCCTTGTGCAATACCCATGCGTCTTTTGGCCTCTTTGCGATTGTCCTTCTTGTGGTGGATGATGCATCCCAAGTGGGAGTAGCTGGATACAACTCGAACTTGTCTGGCACCTCCTTCTCCGACAATGCAAAGACTCGAAGGGGAATTGGGCCCAAAATACTTGACCTTCATACGCCTTGATCCATGTCCCTGAAAGGTCAGAAGCACCTCCGTCTTGCCAGCTTGTAAGTTTGGAGTCAGGCCATGTGCGTCGCAAAGATGTAGAAGCCCTCCTGTGGCATGACAAATCTTCTGCTCCAGCCGGCAAGGATCTGAATCAGAAACGCAAACGCATGTGTCGTCCATCCAAGTTGGCCCTAGAAAACCACATGATGCGCGATCTGGCCACTGCGCAGGAGTCAGGTGGATTCCGTCGTGGTGAGGGATCTCTGCTTCAAAGCCCATCTCATGCATCTGAACTTGTAGTTGTTTGAGCAGGCGCCCCCACAAATAAGAGAATATGACGTCCGCAAAACAATCTCCCGGCCTGGACCCAAGTCGAGTGCGGCAGTGATCCATCTGGCCCTTCACATGGAAGTGGGTGTCCACGTGCAACGCTTTCAAGGTGTTCTGCATGTGAAAGGGCGAGCAGGCTTGGGCAACAGCCGGTGGCTCTGCAAGATGTTGATACAAATCACCAAGCAAGTCTTCAGAGAGTCCCAATCTCGCCCCGACCTGAACAATCAGTTCGTCGTCAATGTCCCCGCCCACGATGAGTGGCCGGATGATGCGGTAGAACGCTTCCGTCAGGTCAAGGTACAACATAGCAACATTATGCCCTTGACTCCGCTGTGCACGTAGAAAAGCCCTTCCAATGTGGACACCCAGTGTTACTGGGACTTTGGGTCTTCCGCCCAATTGCTCCCGCTGTAGGTATTGGGTGAAGAGCGTGCACTGGTGTTGGCGAATGCTGCGATGCAAACTTTTGCCGATGTGGCTCGATATGAGAATGCTCCGGTAGGAGGAACAAGTGTCCTTCCTACCCTTGCCTTTCCAAACTGGTTGTAGCAGCCCGCCCTTGTGTTGTAGATCTTCTTGTCCGTGGACTGTGAGCTTCAGAAGAGCCCCATACAGCTTTCGCGCCAGCCGATGTGGTGTCGCACAGCAGATCCCAGGATGGATTCTGTCTGGCCCCACGGCCTTGATGGGGTTCACTCTCCTAAGCGCAGCTTCTAAATCAAGGAGCCGTGGAAGCTGGTTGGCCTGAATGTCAAACTCCAGTTGCCTCAGCTCTTCAAGGTTGTGAATCCATAGCTCTCGTTGCTGCGCTAGGTCAACTCTACAACCTCCCTCCATGGTGCCAAAAAAGCCTAGCCATGTCTCGATGATCTCATTCGGCAGAGTACAAATCTCGCCATTCTCCTTTCTCACATGCGGCAATGTACTCTGTTTGAGCTTCTTGAGATTGGAAGGCCCTAGGATGGGTTTGAGAACGTTCAAGATCTTGGAGGCTGGTGCCCCTTCTGGTAAAACCTCGATCTGTTGTTGGATGAGGTCTTGTTTCGCCCTCCGAAGGACTTTACGGAGTCTCTTGCAGTCCGCGTGATATTGAGCAACAAGTCGTAGATTCTTGATGTCGAGAAAGATCATGTAGGGCTGGAAGCGCTCAGTGATGCTACCGACCACCTCTGAATTCTCAGCCTTGTGGCGTCTCCACAATTGGAAAATGGAAACAAGTCTTTCATCACGCCGTCTGCATTTCAAGTCTTTCAACTGGCCGTTGACCATGAGCTTGTCCTTTCGCAGCGCCCAAGCTTCATCATTGACATATTGTTTCTTGGCTGCCGGTTGTGGTCGAGGACATATCTTGTGCAGGCCATCCAAGATGGTGTAGTTAAATTCATTGATCTGTGTCTCGATGTCTGTTTCCCAGCTATTCGGTTGGTACAAGTCGAGGGCTTGTTCAACTTTGTCCGGGCTCAGTTGGGAGATATCGAAGCTGATCTGTTGGGTTTGTTTTGCGCTGGGTTGTGGCATGTTCTTGCGCCATCTCAGGTCTACAGCTGTGGCCTCATGGTCCCAGACTCCGGGGCTGATGTCAAACTCCTGAACTGTCCGGGACAATGTACATGCATCTCGAAAACCTTCAGAGAGGAGGACATAGTCAATGCAGTAGGAGTGCAGCCCGCTTGGATCTGTCCATGTGTTTCTGGCTCCGTCATGTACTTCCGTAGTGCAGGGTAGAAAAAGGTTCTGCGTCTGCACAAAGTCACGTAAGAGGGGCGTGGCTGATGACGTGGGCAGATCACATGTGAAAACAGCTGAGCCATCATATCCTCCCGGGGAGGCGTTGGCATCAATCAGGACAATCATCTCATCATGTGGTTGCCTGTGATGTGCAATTTCCTCCAAATGTGACCACCATTGCTGTCTTTCTTTGAAGCTGATGCCACTCTGAGGAGCGTAGGCCACAATGATCCAACATCTCCAGAATCTCGTTTCGATCTGGGCCATGAGGATGCGAGAGTCCTTGTAGACCACCGTAATGTCTCCAGTTTCCAGGAAGCAAGGTCGGCCTTTGACATATGCATAGGGCTGCTCCAGATTGATCCAGAGTTCAACTCCATGATGATGTTGGTCGCATCCAGAGGCCATCCTGTAGATCTTGTCCACGCAAGAGCAAAATTCTGGGGTTCTGGATTCCTGAAGCCCAAGGAAATTGAACTTCAGAGCCTTCATTTGCTGACGAATATAATGAACTCTGCCAGCATATCCCTCGTTGCCAGAACTCAAAGACCCAACATTGGCCGTACATGCGCTCAATGCGAAGTGGACAGGTACATGGCATACAGGTTCTGACGCTATTGCACGAGATAGTGCAGGGCATGGAAGCGAAGGAGCTGGAGCATGGAAACCCTCTCCACAAAAGCTGGGGACATCAAGGTCCTTGTTGAAGAGCATCCAAGCATGTCCAATTTCTCTCCTCCATTTCGGTACATCCAGTGCAGGCCTGGTACAGTAAAAGCTCTTGATGCGCTCCTGCTTGGCCAACCAATCGCATAGCTCATTCCATGCTTCGCCCGCATGTCCTGGCACATGTGCATAGAGAACCTCATTGGGAGCAAGAGCCGCTTCAATCGCTTGGAACGTTGCCCTCAGGATGGTAAAGCTCTCGTCCATGGAGAGGGAGCCCTTAGTTCCTTCTGCCTGACCCAGTGCCGTTCTAGAGTCAGACCTGAAACACGTATCTATTCTCCAGTTTTGACTCAACCGCCACAATGCTGCCCAGGTAAGCCCTTCACGCTCTGCCATGTCTGCACCTAGTCGATGGGCTCCAAGATGCATCTTGCTGGTGGCATCATAGTGAACTGCCTGCGCGGACCATCCCAGAAACTTCAGTCCAGGTGGGTCATATCGCTCGCCCAAGACCAAGAATGCCCACGTATCGCCTCGGCCTTCTTCTTCTGCCAAGAGTGGTGGAACATGTGGCAGGGATCCCAGAGACGAACCATCTGTGTAGATGATCAAACGGTCCAGGTCAGCGTTATCAATGCTGGGGTCGCATCCTGCAAGGGCCTGAAGCGCTACATCCGGAGGAGAAAGATTGCCAAAGTCCTTGTTCAAGACCTGATCATGGGAAGCAAATAGCTCCTGAATGTCAGATGCCCGCAGTTCCGTTCTGACAAGTTGTTGACTGGCTGCCTCGTTGCCTCCGGTGTAGAAGGGCTCCAGTCCTCGGCTCCCTTTCTGATGTCTTGGCCAGTTCGGGGTGGGTCTCGCAATTGACTTCGTTTTCATCATCACCACTTGCTGATTCTGAAAGGTGATCTTATGGACCCCTTGCCCCAGGTTGTGCTCAGATAGTACCACAGCTCTCCAGTATCCTAGTGCATACAGATGTCGCAGGATCTCGTTGATGCTCATCTTCTTTTGTGCAGTGTGCAAGAAGATCGTGTCAAAGTCCTGCATGTCCATGTTGACAAAGACATAGTGATGTTGTGTCCCTTCACCATGATCAGCATGTAGGCATACTACTGTGTCTCGTTCCTCACAAAGAACCGCGTGGCAACTAAGACCCCATTTCGCTAATTCTTCATGAGTAGCAGCCTCCGTCACTGGCTGGTTGAGTTCGATGAAGGATGGATGGGGGCTATTGCTTGCTGCCCAAACAACACGTAGCACTCGAACTTCGTCATTCTGGTGCGCTGGAATTGCTTCTTCCAGACTGACAACTCTCTTGGCCTTTGTTTGGAGTAGGTTGAGCCCTCCTGTGCTGGAGCTTGCCGAACTGCTTGCTGCCGCTCTGTTGACGATGTCCCTAAGATGATTCTGGATGACCAGGAAGCTGTCGCCATGCCTTGCAGGAAAAACTTCTTCATGGTCCAATAAATGATCACCATGCCAGACCATGCAGTCAATCAAGCTCTCAACCATGTGCTCCTGGAGGATGTGGAGATGTGTCAGAAAGAATCTTTTGCGCAAGTTCCTAGGTCCAGCCGTGACCAGCTCTCTTTTCTGTCCTGGTTCTTGATCTGGATCTAGAGCCATGATGTAGAGGCTTCGCAGCTCCGGCAAGGCATGTTGCACAATGACGACATGAGGAACAGTACCATGTGGAGGAGGTTTCACAAGGTACATGTCAACCTGCGCATCAGGATCAATTCTGTCATCCCAGGCTTCTGCAATGGTGTCTTGCCAACTCCAGGGATTCTCCCGTAGTCGGACTGGTCTGTCCTCATCACACTGTGGAAATCTGTGATGGTCTGTGTACCATGTCCTCACATACAAAACCCTTCCTTCTTCTGCTTGTTCAACTGCTGCAAGTTGTGTCCAAACAGGAAAGAGGATCTGCAAGAAGTTGGTCGTTTCGCCAAATCTCAATTCTGGCCGTCCTTCTTCAGCCGGCATCTCATCCGAGACTGTAAGACTGGGCGGTTCTCTGCAGTCCTCCTCAGTAAGTCTGCAATAAATCTCAGGAGGATCACATCGCCCAGAGAGAAAGGGTGGCCATTCGTCAAATGGCGGGACACTCCAGCCGGGCAACTGGAAGAGAGCCATAGCATCCCTGTCATAGTCCAAATCAATGGCCCTGGGCACATAGTTGAAAGTGTCCACAACTGGCATGTCCACAACATTGATTCCATCTGGATGCGCTTCTAAAACTGCAGGAATATTTGATGGTCGATAGCCTCTTCGGAAACATTGCGCAACTTCTCGTGTGTAAAATTTTTTGAGGGTGCCTCTTCCTGGTGGTACAACCACTTTGAGATAATCTCCATGGTTGAAGTTCAGAAGGGCCCTGGTCTGTGTTTTCACCTGTCGCATGTTGTGCCAAACCAGGCAAGCATTTCTCACATAGCGACAATGCGCTTCCAGTCCCAACAATGCAATGATGGCCTTGCGAGACACAGTCATGGGCAGCAACTTGACCCTTCTGACTGTCTCAGCTTCAAGAGATGGCTGCGCATTGTGAAATTCGACATCAACCAGCACCATCTGAAAAGTGGATCCCTCAGTGAGATCATCTGGCTTCTGCGCAATGAAAGGCTGGATTCTGGCAGAGTGTAGATCCACTGGTATTGCTTGAACTGAGTGAAGGAGTGTGATGTCATGGATGCTGAGTTCCATCAAAACCGCTATGTCCTTGTGCAAATTTTCATAGGAGCTCCATCGCGGTCGACAATGTAGAGGATCTCTGTCCAGCGTGAAGACAACAGCGGGCCTTCTAGGCTCAGCAGTGTCTGACTCGCTGGAGGACGTGTCTGCATCTTCAACTTCCTCAACTTCAACTTCAACTTCCATGAGCTCTTCGTTGGCAAACGCAGGATCTCGTTGGTGTACAGCACGATCATCATCAAAGACTGCTGCTGCATCACGATTCCTAAATGGTTGTAGCTCGGGGCCAAAATGGCCGGTCGACATCCAGGACACATGGTCAGCCTCCCAGGACTGTGGCGTCGTCGTGGATGTCAAAGAAGTGAAACATGTGGATGTGCTTGGATGGAAATTTTCATCTGTACCTTCCCCTGTAGAGCTCCTACTCCCCACATAGGTCTCAGGGAAATCATAGAATCTCACCTTCCTGCTTGACGTCCTGCTTCTCTTCGGTCGCATAGACGTAGAGGAACACATGGAGGAAGACGGTGAAGACAACAAAGTCCCCATCTCCCACGCAAGATCCAAGCCATCAATTGATGCCTTCCAGACTGTCGTGAAATCTGGATCATAGGTGAAGCTGTGGCTCCAGTTCAAAAGAACCGCATCCGAGCCGGTTCTGAGCCCATAGCAGGTCTCCACTTGGTCTACTTGCCGGGCTTGCCAAAAGGCTGCATGGCTTGCGATTGCAAGCCACTGGAACCTTCTCCTCCAGCAGCTTCTCCTGGCGCCTCCAATCGAGGTCTCTTGTTCTTGTTCTCTCCGGCCTCCAAAATTGCTGCTTCTGCCTTTTGGTGAAGCTCTTGCAAACTCGAGACCATGGTGTGGATATTGGCCTGGATGTTCTCGGTCGTGTCGGTCTTGTCCGGCATCTCGTCGTCCGTGACCTCCACAAGCGTGTCCTCCTCGAGCTCCTCCAATGCCGTCTTTTTTGTATCCACATCTACTTTTGTTTCTTGTAACTTCTCCTGCGCTGTCTTGACTTTGGCCGCAAGCTCCTGGTCGTCCTTGGCGAACTGCTCTGCAAACTGTGTCCATCTCTTCACAGAGTCTGCCAGGTACTTGCGCCAGTTTGAATGTAGGTTTGCACGTGCTTTTTGTGCTTCCTTCAATTTCTTTCTTGCTCTGTCCATCTTGTCCACAGCAGACTTCAGCCCTTTTGCGGTCGGCACCGGTGCAGAATTTTCTGAAACGATATGCTGCACCTTGGCGGGCACCGAAATGTTGGACTCCGCAAGAGCCGTTGCCAGCAGCACCAAGTTCTCGGACGCCTCCTGCCCCTCTTCGCCCGCTGTCTGCGATGCCGTCGCATCTCCTCTGTACTGCGAGTGCCAGGGTGGATCTGGTTGTGGCGCACTGTATTGCTGCTGTTGCTGTCCTGACTTGTGGTTCTTCTTCTGCTTCTGCTTGGGTGTCTTTGGGCGTGGTGTGCTGCCTCGGGCGCTCCCCCTGGGCTGCTGATTGCCTTGTTGCCATCCTTCGGACCATGTGCTGTCGCCCCAATAGTCGTTGGCTTGCCAACCAGTGTAGCTCCAGGACCCCTTTCTTGGACTTTTCGCCCGGTCCTTCTGTGGTACATACGTCTGGTCGTTGCCGTGGGACCACTTGATGCCGCAACGCGCACACTTGTCCGTCATGGCCTTGTTGGTCCGCCAGCAAAAACTGCACCTCCAGTCTACCTGTGACTGCGCCATTTCTAACGCAATCAGGCGTAGAAAACGCCTGTCCCTGGAATGGTGGCTGCGAAGTGTACCAAACACCCTCTGAAGCTCCTGCTTCGATAGGATCCTGGCACCTGTTCTGTGCCTGTGCCACAAATGGCGCGCAAGTGCTCGCTGTCTTCTTTGTCTCCGGCGCCACGTAGTACAAGCCGTCGTACTTGCACTCAGCCAGAATGAGGAAGAAGAAGACCTTATAGAGAATGCCCATAAAACACCTTGCCCTGCTTAAAGAAGTCTTCCAAGCCGTAGAGCAGAAAGTGGAAAAAGGCCGCCCAGCCCTTCACGGTCTGGACCTCCTGCTTCGTCTCGTTGAAGGCCGAAATGGGCCCGCAGGTTCGCGACGAAAGAACCCGCTAAGGCGGTTGGCAAACGCGGTCGTGGGGATGACCAAACCCTGCCTTAAGCCTTATATATGATATGTATATATAGATATACATATTATGTATATATAATATGTAATTATATATGTATATACACATAAATGTTGAAAAAAGAATGAAAAAGAAAGGTCTGCCAATCAATGCTTCTCTCAAAAAAAGACTTCGGCTCTTTGACTCCATCAAATTCTGACCTGCCCTTGCTTCACTAGGCATCGAACAGCCGCCATGATCAAATCGGGGTCGGCTCGCAAGTCTATGCTTGCCTCAGTGATGCATGAGATGTCTCTGCAGTGCGAGTGGGATATACTGTTGTTCTGTTCTACCAACCATCAGTTGAGATACACAAGTAAATTCTATTGCTCACATGCATTAAATTTCAGCTGGCTGGTACAGCAACTGCATGCACTTCAGCAAGAACGCCAATCTGCCTGTCTTGTGTTACAATGTATTACAACCACGGCAATCCATCAAACCATGTTTCTTCTGAAGCGTCTGTCAAGGTCTTGAAGCGAAAGGACCCTTTGAGTGGATCTGATTTGACTAGTCGCAGCTAAGATACCATTGCGGTTGGCTAGTAGTTTATTGATACAACAAAGGGATACCCTCTGGTACTTCAACATATCTATGGAAAGTGGTCCATTTATAGATGATTATTTACCTACTAAAAGTTATTGCTATTTTCGATAGCTATGTCAGCTTACCAGAGGGTAGTCCATCATTGTGTCGTCCCTTTGCCCTGTCAGCATGAATTCCCATACTGGGATGTTATGGCTGTGACAAAACCAGGTTGTTTTTTCATCAACGATCAATTCTGGCCTGGACATCCCAACTTTATCCAGCTAAAATCCCATATATTCTGTTGTGCCATCTCAAGATCTTGGCACCAACCACTAGGAATCAACTGCACTTAAGTCCGCATTTCAATGGGTAAATTGTGGTAAATTGGATGGTTCAAAGCCGTTTTTCTATACTTCTCACCGGGGCGTGATCCAAGGGACCCCCATTAAGGCCAGCCCATCCACTCGTACGGCTCGGAACATGAACCTTGGCGTACGGCGCTCAGCACCCTCTGTCCAGTGGATGGGGGGTTTTGCATCCAAGTTGGGACCCAGCAGGATTGAAGCAAAACACGGCGCATACACCGAACTTGGTGGGAAGGTCACCGACCATGATGATGCCAAATAAATTGGAATTCAAAGTGACAGCGAGAACGGCGAGTGTGAAAGCCAACATGCGACGATGGTCAGAGAGTCAAATGCAAAATCTGCTCAATTACAGGGAGAACTCCAGGAAAACACAGAAGTGATGGTGCAAGCAGCATGGGGCAACATGGTACAATCGCTGGGTTAGTTGCAGGTAACATGTATAACAACCATGGATTTACAAATCCCATAATTCTGGGACTCTGAATACGCCTCCTGTGGCTTTGAGCCAGGCTCAATTGGAACAGCGCAAATTGGATCTTGGCTCCCGCGCCCAAAGTCACTCGACAGACTCTCATCTGCATAAAGGATCGCTTGGACGTCCTTAACCACCAAGTTCATTGCAGTCAGTCGGATTCAAATATTCAAATGATTCTGGAATCACTTGGAATCACTGTATTCTCAATACCTTTTGGTTGTGTCTCATGTCTGTAATACCAGTACCTTCCATGACATGGACCAATGGACCCGGCTCATCATTCCAAAAGATGAATGGTCAAAATAGCAACAAAACACAACTTCACAAAGATTCAATGTCAATGCTCCCAAAACACAACTTGACCAATAATTCCAATAATGTCAATGCTCCCAGATCTCCCAGATGTTGATTAAAAGACATTAAAAGACACCAGCTGAACCACCACCAGGGTCACCATCAGCACGAAAAACCAGCGCCGCCTGGCGCACAGCCATCAAAACCATCTCCGGATCCCTCCGCAGCTCCAGCGCCTTGGTAGCTGGAGCTGGAGATCCCAAGAAATGAATAGATTGAAGGGATTGAACCCCAAGAAATGTGGGAAACTTTAGGGAACTTTAATGAACTTTATGATTTTCCTATTCCGGAATTTATGATTCAACGAAATGAAGAGATCGACGTGGTGGAAGGGCAACGAAGGTGGGGATTTACTGATATTACTAACCATTCGAAAATTCGGTGATATAACCAAACAAACTGGGTGATCAACGCCAAACTGATGAATTCGGGATTAACCATGTTAAGCCATGTTAAACCCACATAGTTTAGAACGTGCAGACAAGAATGGCGGATCCAACCAATTAGATTCTGGGCTTCGATCAACAGAGATGGTGGGTGCAAGCATGAGGAATGCACACGTTGCCAATGAAATGTAAGTTTCAATCAACAAAATCAGAGTCCTTTATTGAGCCAACCAGAAATGAGCATGCAATCAACATGTCATAGAGTTATGATTTACTCTCAGTGGGAAGCAACACAATAAGCAACAAAGGAACCATGTAGTCGCAACTCTGAAATTTCACACCTTCACAACGGGTGCGCAGAAAAATAGACCCAGGCCATGTTTAAAATGGATCTCATCGCAACAACAAACTGGCTATTTAGATCTATTTCGCTATTCTATGCCATTCTGTTGTTCTCTTAGTTCTCTTCCCTCGCTTCCCCTATCCCTATTCCTGGTTTTCTTTTGCCACAACACTTCTATCTGGTTTCACCAAAATGATCCACCGGTCTTGAAGTTTGACCCGCCAAAGGTGTGGCTCGTAGAAGCCGTGGGTGTCAACTCCAACAGAACGGCACCACCTTGGACTCCAGCGGCAAACTCCAGCGCTTGTCCACTGTTGCCAATGGCGGCCGCAACAACTTCACGCTGGCATCCTGGCGTGACAGGCCCGGCGTGGGAAATCCCAATGGTCGCATAGATTCTAAGGATCTTGAAACCATCGAAAGCTCAGAACTTTGGATATTTTCCACTTATAGATGGTAAATTGGATCACTATCAACCGTTTTACTCTTGAAACCATCAAAAGTCACATGAATTTTCCGCGAATCTCCCTCAGACTCCCGCTCAGCTCATCTGAAGCGTATTTCAAGGACAAACCTTCGATGCCTTAGAGTTGCGATCCCCTGAATCACACCAGGGGACACATTGTCTCTGTGTGTGTGTCTGCATGGTATGAGTTTTCTTATACAGATTTACATGTTGAATATATTTCTTAATATATTCAATATATATTATATATAATATATAATATATATAATATATATAATATATATAATATATATAATATATATTAAATATATTATATATAATATATATTGAATATATTATATATAATATATA
>Ga0126342_10015065_pt1 | contig 13576 bp, 14 predicted proteins | sample Cyp1metagenome_FD_92528 | JGI IMG/M metagenome (GOLD analysis project Ga0126342, IMG submission 92528) | Coral microbial communities from Lord Howe Island, Old Settlement Bay, Australia - Cyphastrea 1 metagenome | ecosystem: Host-associated > Invertebrates > Cnidaria > Coral ...
ACCAACACCAACACCAAGACCAAGACCAACACCAACACCAACACCAAGACCAACACCAAGACCAACACCAAGACCAACACCAACACCAAGACCAACACCAAGACCAACACCAAGACCAAGACCAAGACCAAGACCAAGACCAAGACCAAGACCAACACCACCACCACCACCACCACCACCACCACCACCAACAACAACAACAACAACAACATCAACATCAACATCAACATCAACATCAACAACATCAACAACATCAACAACATCAACAACATCAATATCAACATCAACATGTTAAAAATGGGAATGTATATGTATATATAATTATATATATATATTTCAATATCTCATCTTCTATCCACAGGGTGACTATACCGGGCCAGGCAAATATGGCTGGATACGCCCCACGGTGCCTGTGGAGCACCCTCAGGCTGCCAGACGGCAGGCCGGGCGTTATTTCAGGGGGGCGCTTGTCATTAGTTCACCAGATATGGTGAAATGTTGCGATTTTATCATGACTAACGAACAGATATACTGAAACGTTGGGATTTTATATTCAAAAATAGGGATCTAACGTGATTTAAACATATTAAACCAATGAAAAATGGACTTGGGATGATCTGGGTGTGTTTGAAAATTGTGGATTCACCCAAAATGGGAATTCTAATAGGGAAGATGATGATTCACCAGTGGATGGAAAGGGTAATGGGATTATAATGGGACACTTAACCAATCAAACATTGTTACTTGGATAAGATTCATCATCAATAGTTTTCCCCCAAGAGTTTCCGGGATATCATTAATGGTTATCCCAAAAAGGTCCAGGACATATCACCTTTTCTGAGATATCAACAAAGCCTGCAAGGTCATCTGAGGTCAGAGTTGTGGGATTTTCATTGGCCAAACCCATGAAAAGGGGGTAAGGAAGGAGGACCTGCCCATATCTTTGTTTCATTTCAGGTGTGGCAAAAATCAGACAGAATCATCAACGTATGGAATTGATTTCGAGAAACATTCGGGATTTGAACAGAAACAATTGGACATTTCCATTTATAGATCCAGTCGGCTGTACACACTGATTTGTATCTCCCAAACTGTGGGTGTGTTTTGATTTTTTTGGTAAGGCAATATGAAAACGGTGGGTCATATTCATACTGTTGGTACATATTTACATGATTATTTATCTGTACATATTATGTATATATATATATATATATCTATTTGTAGCGTACCTGTCTAGAAATCCCCCTAGAGTTTAGAATCTGGGGCCTGGTGGGGTCCGTCATGGTGTGCCTTGCCAGGGCTTAATCTATGTGAGCATGAGTGACCTACAAGGTGGATTAGAGGCGGGCGACGGACCCGACGCACACATAGGGAGTCACCCTCTGGTGTCATCATTACGATAGCTGGGAAATCCCCGAACTAAATGGAGGTTGTTATGGGAAAATCATAGATGGCAGAATTTTCTGTTGCCATCGCTGATTCCCCGAGGGTACATTCCTTGATGGGTCATTTAACACTGACAACACTCGTATTGGTTTGCTTTGTCTAAATCATGTCAGCCATGTCATTTTTTGTCAGTGATATACATGTATATATAATCATCACATATATGTATATACATATGTGGTGGGGGGTGGGTTGGAAAAAACATTGATATATATATATGTATACATGTATACGTTGATTTCTCAAAAAACTGAGGACGAAAAACGATGCTGTTTACATCTCTTTGCATTTATTTGAGGTCCTCATTTCTGAAGAGTACACATATGTGTTACAGGATAACCACAAACAAAGGGATGGCTTCAACACACACAACCAATTTGGTGGGTCCATTGCTATCCCAATCTGACCAACAATGCAAGGCCCTGACGGTAGGCAGCTTATGCCACTTGGAGAGATGTGAGTCGAAGAGGGGTCGGAACACACTGCGACACACCGCCAAATGGGGATTTGACATGATTTGACCATGTAGTCAAGGAATCAGGGATTTATCACCAACCCAGACTGGAGTATTTAACCAATAAAAATCAGAAGATTAAAACACTCGGATCTGTACTAAACCATCCCGAAATTCTGATTCTCAATATTTCTCATTCTGCATATCGTGCTAGGATGTGCTAGGGATTATTTATTTCATAGCCCCCAAAAATTTTGATACTGGGGGATGGTTTCATGCGGAACCCCCATTATATTATATATATATATATATTCGAGATATTGAACAGTAAATTATTGATCCCAAAAAAGGTCTTTGGTACAGGTCGGAGTTGGGTACAAGTCGATCTGCGTGTCCCATGGTCTTCCGATGTTTATGTGCATTCGCCTTGCAAGCTTTGGTGGTTAAGTCCCAATCACTCCAATTGTTAGGCAACATCCCTGAGTTTTGGATACATACTTACTGTCTCATTGAAATTATATCTTATCGGGGGCCCAACATTGTAGATTTTGATCTCAAATCTGCCCTAACTGAAATTCAGAGTCCAAGTTTCATGATAAAATGTCTAAATCCATATTGAACCTAAATTGTTCCATGAAATATCCACATGAAACCCCGATAATTGATATTTAAATCACGTACAACTCGTCGAACAATTCCATGTCAATTCACGAGTTTTCGACGTTTCCCAGCTCCATGAAATCCACAAAACAAATTTTCCAGGACAAATCACGAGATGTTCCACCATTTTCCCACATTCTCTCCGGTGAAATCCTATAATTTTTCATCCTCAAAATCCCCATGATAAATCTCAGGAACATCACCATTTTCCCATCATTTTCCCTGACATTTTTCCAGGACCCTGCGAAAGATCTGCGTCCCGGGCCTAGGTCAATTCCACGTCTTCTGTGATGCCTCGGGCCTGGGTGCTGAGGAAGTCATTGGCTCATGAGGAGCTGAGATGAGCTGGGTGGAAACTCCTGGAAAATATCCATAGAATTTCAATGGCCATGACTCAGGAACCGATTGATTGGAGGTACCTACCATATATTTTTGGCCTATTTTTCAGGCCTAAATTTCAGGGAATATCCTAGAACATATGCCCATTGAGAATTACAAGATCAATTGTAATGTCAACCGAAGGATATCATTGCTGTCATTTTATATACCTAAATATATATATATATATTATTATATCATCTGGGTAAATTATAGTAACCTCACTGTTCTCCCTCACTGGAATAATGGTTGGGATTCGGGGAATTATCCCAATATGATCTTATTTCAGGTTAGTGAATTAATTTAATTTGCCCAGATATATCTATACACATTAGCAGACATGTTAGATCGATGGATGGATGGATAGATAGATAGATAGATGGATAGATAGATGGATAGATACAATTATATATGTATATAATGATGAATGACTATATTATAAATGTGATATTAAATCTAGTTGCTATATGATCATATACATATATACATATATATATATATGGGATATATACATATATACATGTAATATATTAATATTTATATATCTGTATGTACAGTAATGTGGCAACCCCAATCAAAAAACCATCCCCAAGATTGGATCTAAGTAACCGCATTTAACCAATGAATCATGGGTTTACATATCAATCATATCTATATAATGGGTTTAAGCAACCAGAATTGAGATCTAATATGATCTAATCAATAAATATTGGGGTATATTGGGATCTAATGCAGAACAGAAACAAGAAAGTGATTTTTGTCTGTCTGAAAATGAGGTCTTCCATTCAAATGGTCACTGTTTTTTGGGGAAAAGGTTATCAATTAGCCATGGCATTCGAGGCATCTTATTTTCAGACAAATCCGTATAACTATATTTATAGTACCCTCTGGTAAACTAACATAGCTATTGAAAATTGTCCATTTATAGTTGCTTTACCTATTAAAAATGGTGATTTTCCATAGTTATGTGAGTTTAGCAGAGGGTATATGGTAGACACAATGGTACAAATCCATCCTGTAATCTAGCAGATATATCTATACCCACTTATCTACAATGGTTGACTGGGTTATCTTCTCAACAACAAGTAAGCTATATCTAACTAAATTAATACATATATATATATTGATTACAGTGGTTTATCTACTCAAGTAGCTGAGTAATACCAGGTAATACATCGTTTTCTTATGATAGGTATATCTGCGTAAGCAATATCTCAGCAGGGATTATGGTAGATAAAATATATGAAATGTATATATTGCAGTGGAATACCGCTGTTCTGGGGATATTTTTTTCCAACAAAACACAGGGAATATATATGAGGACATAGTGGAAATAAATGTGTTCAACCACGTATATCAAAATTGGTGAAACAAGCAGAATTTAGCCATATTTAACTGAGCTCATATTTAACACAGCCCCCTTATTGTGAATTATCGCACTTTTTTCACGTGTTGAAGGTGTATGAAATCAGAGCAAACTGCAAAGTGAGATGGAACTAGTCACTACAGTTATGGCCAATAACAGTTCTACATGGAATTATAACTATAACGAAGGTTATATATCATTATATACTTATATATGGCCCATTTATAACTGTGGGCCATAACTGTAGCTAGACTAGTTTCAGGCGATTCATCTACCCATGTTTCCAATACTTCTACAAAGTTGGTTTGAATGTTTTGATATCGGAAGACCCTACGATTCTGGGACATCCAGATGGGTTTATGCGCTTCCGAAGAGAGCAGTGTTCACAACCCGTGGTGGTTGATTCTTGTTTGGGAGTATACTACCCTCTATGATCCTCTATGTATATAATTATATATATAATTACATATATATAAGGGACGATCACAATCCATGAACTGTGAAATCCCTTCACCAGTGGGATGATCCTGCCAGGAAATGATCCTGGACGCGCCGTGACGTCGCATGGAGATGGCAGCCAGTTAGCACAAGAAATCAAACCATGTTCGGCTATACACACATATACATGCATATATATATATATGTATATATGTGTGTATGACATAGATCTACACAAGTTTTGTGCATACGATATGATTTTATTCCAAGAAGGCATTCCGTAGCTTTATCAGAATGTCCATGATTTCCTGAAGATATTTAGCCCCCAACCAGGGGGCCACAGCGGCATAGAAATGGCGGAAACGTGGAGGAGCGCGTCGTCAGGAGAAGAGTGGCATTTTGTGAAGGCCAGTGATTTGGGGCCTAAACAGGCTGGAAATTGATGCAGTTCGACAAAACATATCATAAACGGATACATTTATAATCATTTAGATATTTTTTCTAATTGCAATAATATGTATATTAGTGTAATTATATATATATATATATACACATGTGCTTTTCAGATTCATGCATGCACATGTGATCCACAGCATGTCAGCACTGAAGCAACATTGGAAGAGAACAACAGCAGCATCACGTCCCAGAACGATGCACCTAATCATTGCAGTCGCCCGGCACGGCTGTCTGAAAAGGGGCTGTCTGAAAAGGCTCTGAGCTGATCTGGAGTTAAACAAGAAAAAACAGTATTTCACCAGCAAAAGAATGTGATTAACCATCAAACATGGTGATGTAACCAACAAAAATCGAGATTTAGCCTCAAAAGTATTCAGAAACGTGGTGAACATGACTGGGGAAATGGTGCTTGAACCACATTTCAGCAATGAACAATGGATTGTGGAGGCTCTGAAAATGGAGTACCCCCAGTTTATGGCAATTTTTAATGGGCAAATGAGGTTTTAAACTGTGGGACAAAAAGGGTCCGAATGGTAGTGAAACACTGCACCAACCTTTGCACATTTAGATATGCAAGATGTGAAATTTGCACCAGAACTTACGCTTCCTGCCCATTTGCAGACAAATTCAGTGATTTTGCGTACCTGACGCGAGGAATCGGAACACACCAGTTTATGGCCCTCTTGCTGTGAAGATTTCCCAGTCTTAGCCCTCAGTCTGTTCAAGTTGGATAATTGGATAGCAAACACAGTGAACAGCCGAAACATGTCAAGGCGCTCCGAACGCACCACTTTGGTACCGGTTTTTCACAAGTCTGCTTCTTAGATGAATACCAACAATAAACCAACAATAAACCACCCTAATTGGATATCAATAGATGTGTGATATGAAATACCAACAATTGTTCTTAATATTTGGATAGGATTTGAAAACCACTCAACACCTACAAAATGGACACCCAAAGTGTGCTGCCCAATTGTTGCCAGCCCCCAGTGAGTTCACGCCTCAAAACTTTCCAGGAACAAGAAATGGTGAGGCTAAATGAAGCCGGAAACAACTAGATAGAAGACCATGTTTTAACATATATTAATTGTGTGCTAATATGGGGATACATCATTGCATTGCTTTGTTGAAGACAATGTTTTTTCGCCATGCAGAGCTTGGAAAGCTGGAACGAGAGCTTGGACCATGACTGGGAGGCACTGGGAAATCCTGGAAAGCGATGGAGGTTTTAATGGGACCATCATATATAAACGGAGGATTCACCCTGGATGTGTATATATGATATAAGCAGCACAATATGTAACTATATAGTTAGTGAGTTGTTGCTTTATGGGAATTAATTCATGGACGGATGTAATTCAAAAACAAAACACATATATACAGATAATGAATAATGAACAATATTATATTTGAGTTTGTTCAGAAATGGAGGATACCTCCAAAATTGTTTGTTTTGGAACAAGAATATGAAGGGGAACCCTAATTTTGAATAACACCTCTACATAAACTTTAGCTAATCCTTCCTCCTCATATTAAATACCCTAGAGAAATTGCGTTTGAACAATGTTTGAGCCCATAGAAATGATGATTTACCTTCCTATTCCTTTGTGGGAGGGTTGAACATGTACTCCCATTCACTGATTAATACTGATTATATATATTGTCCCATGATATGCTCACTATGGGATATCTTGATTTGTGTTTGAGAAATGTAAAACTTCTACATTGTACCCAAAATGAAGAAGAAATGAACACATTCAACCGCAGTATTGGAGTTTGAAATCCATGAGCATCTAGAACACATTCATATACACACGTATATATATATACATGTTATATGAATATTATATATATATATATGTATATATGTATGTATATATGTATGTATATATGATATATATATATATATATGTATATTCATACGTGTATAAATATATATATATATATATATAATATGTATATATATATGTACATATACATATATATATATGTTTATATTTATGTATATATATGTATGTATATACACTGTATATTTACTCGTAGCAACCATCATAAAGTTCTAAACGAAATCTGCAAGCGTCCGCACATCAAATCACTATCCAATGACTATCACCACATCAGAAGGGGTACATATACCCCATCCCAAGCTAATTTAGACGACGACGACAACAACAACAACAACAACAACGACACAGCAACTCGCAGAACACATTAACAATACCATTAACATCTCTAAACCATGGGATCGTTTGAACCCCAACAGTCCAAGTCGCTTCATTATGTGTCGCCCAGGAGGAACCAACTGAGCCTCCACCTCCGCCTCCTCCGTTGAAACGCCACAAGGGCCTCTCGGCAGAAAAAAAACGCAAAAAAACTGTGGCCTCAAGGAATGTATCTCGGATATTTTCTCGTCAAGAGTACGACGAGACGCTGAATACGGCTTTCAATTTCCTCATATCCCTTTACGGAGAAACCATGTTGCAATCCTTGATTTTGCTGAGTCAGCTATCTGATCCAGTCAAGTCATGTCACGTCGATGTTTGGTTCGGAACACGACTCTGGTGACAGTGGCTGCAGGTCCCAGCGAGTCGTGGGTTGTGGATTCAATCCCTCCGTCGGATCAGTGACAGTTGGTCCGAAACACTTTATGCCGTGGAACTTTGGCACAAAAAAACCTGTAAGACTTTAGTGGATTCCAAACATTTTTCTGGAGGTTTGAGTTGGAAAATCAACTATACTTGGGGATTTTCCAGCACGCCATGTTTCAGTAATTGCAGGAGGTTAAAATGATATTATGTTTACTATGTTCTTCAATGAGAAATACGTTCCATAGAATTCGGATAATTAAAGAACTGAGTTACTACTTCAACATTTTTGGTAGGATAATGATGGGAATACGTCTCTGAAGTCCTTCGGAAATTCCAACCATGACATACCTGCTACGTACCAGGTATGAAACCAGGGAATTCCAACCATGGTGATGTAGTTACCTTATCAATGCAATCATCCACCTAGGTCTGTGAAATTATCCAGGGGGTATCTAATTTGTGTCCCAGCATTTCCAGTCCAAGCATCAAAATAGTTAGAATAAATAGTATTATTTAATACTGGTTGCTGGTTTGGAACCATGGAATTTTATGACTTTCCATTCAGTTGGGAATGTCATCATCCCAACTGACGAAGTCTTATTTTTCAAGTGGTTATTGCACCACCAACCAGAAGACCTGACCATATGGCAAGAACTAAACCAAGTGGTAGCCTTTGGGTGGACATCATTGGACATCATTTTGAACGTACCCCGCAGTGAACCACTGGATTTTTTGTTGCTCACATTTTTGTGGTTGGATTTATGTTTTTTTTTGGTTTAAATTATACTTCCTTTATCTAAGAAGACCGCGCTTGTGTCTTCTGCCGGACAGGGAAACTATGTTCAAAATTTGTCAAGAGTGGTGAAGAACGCTCAAAAAGCAGAAATCACAAAAAAAATAGATCAAAGTTCATTTGTATTCATTTGTGCAGTTTTCGATGATGCAGGTATATATATTGTCTAGTCCTACAGATTATCGTTAGTATAGTTTTGTATATATTGAATATCTAGAAACTTGTGATCTCTTTGTTGTTTACATAATCGAATAGACACGGGCAGTTTCCACATTCAGGGTTTGGTTTAGTTTGGTTTTGAATCTCTATTGTATTGCCCCCTAGATTATCTCCTGTTTATTATATGTATATATAATATATAACGTACGTATATGGTATATGTGAATATATTTGAACCATATATTCGTTGTATATAGAATCCTAAAATGCTTTGAAACTTCCAAACCAGGGCTAAACATCTCTCCACTGAGGCCCGACGCTGCAACCAAAACCAAAGGCATGTGGATTTCCATGGGTGATTTGATTTGACCATCAATAAACATATCATAAAACATGTGGAAAGATATGATGATGGTTTTCTGATATATCAAAATATAGAAAAGAAATTATATGATATCATAAAATTACATGATTTACTATATCAACCAAAATCTAGATTTCATGGTGATTTTACCATGGGGATTTTTGTTTCATGAAACGTGGTGATTTGACCATGGTCTGTCCAATTTTTTGTACAGAAATAGCCTGTATAGCTGCAGAACATGGCACTTTCAATGGGAGAAATGGTGATTCACCAGTACCCTCTGGTAATTTAACAAACATAGCTATTGAAAATCACCATTTTCAATGGGTAAATCCACTATTTCTATGGCCATTTTCAATAGCTATTTTGACATAACCAGAGGGTAAGTTTCGGCAAACCAGTGCCCTGAAATTTTCAGAACCGAGCTATGACATGTTTCGACATGTTTCGGTGAGCTAAATTCACCCAGAAACCATACAATTGTTCTTTTTTGGGGGACTAAATGATTCTTAATTACTATATATTGAACATAGATTCTTTTTTGGGGGAGACTATATAATACTATATACCATGGGTCAAAAAAATATGTAGCATTAATTTACTAATGATTGTCTACTTTTTTATTTGAAAAAATGAATCGTAAAGATGCAAGCCTCAGGGGATGAGGAAACCGTCAAGATGTGGACCTGTGGCCCGGCCAATCCAAAGTACCTGGAGGTTGATGCATAGATGTCCCATTTTTTCCCATTGGTTGGTTGATGAAAAAAGAGAGGTTTGAAGGTGTACCCCTGAAAAACAAGAGGTTTGTAAATGATGATAGATGGGATTAACCAGCTCCCGACCAGCCTTTTTTTCAGCAATTCTGGACATTGATTTGATGTGAGATTGATCAAGAATCCAATTCACATCAGGATGGTCAGGTAAGATGTGAATGGGTGAATGGGCCTTGGATCAATAGATATCAATAGCCGAGTGAGTCGAGTCTGGGTTGATGTACGATTTCATGTTCCTGGGGCGCAACAGACTCTATTAGTTTCAGAAACAAAGTCATGTCTACTGTTTTTTTTTCTTAATGTTTTTTTTTTGTGTATCGAATTGCATTGACTATCATGTGCTCAAACATGTTCCAGCAACATCCATCAACTATGGGTCACCTAACTATAATTCATGGTTTCACTATCGTTCCTATCTGGTTGGTGGTTTCAAACATTTTTTATTTTCCATAATATACGGGATAATCCTTCCCATTGACTAATATTTTTCAGGGGGGTTGAAACCACCAACCAGCTATGGTTAATTAACATGATTAACTATATCTAGAGTTAGTGAATTCAACCATTTCAATGGACCAATATAGTATTCACTATCGTTACTAGAGTTACTATATGTCACCAACTGGTTAATTAACATCATGGTTTCACTATCGTTAATATATCTTATATGGTTATATAGTCAATGAAATCTAGCCAATTAAGTATGGTATCACTATGGATCAATGAACATAATTAACTATTTCTTGGTTAATATCGTTTGTTAACTATATCTATAGGTTTTTTGATGTTTTTTGTTTGTTAACCAATTGGCCCATTCAAATATGATCCATTCTGGTGACCCAAGCCCCGCCCGCTCGCGCGGCAGGGTTCGCCGGCTTCGTCTGGACGCGGTGGACAAAGGCGGGTCTTGTGCAGCTGATCTAGAGCCAACATGGATGGAAGATGTGGGGATTTTTGATGGTGATACAGATATTACAGATAGAGGAAGATACATATAATGATTATCTGCTTGGTGGTTTCAAACATGAATTTTATTTTTCATAATATATATGGGAATAATCATCCCAACTGACGAACTCCATCATTTTTCAGAGGGGTAGGTCAACCACCAACTACATATTCATATATATATATACACCCTCTGGTTATTTAACATAGCCAAAGAAAAATGGCCCATTTATGGATGATTTTCCCATTAAAACCTCCATTTATAAGGGATTTTCCATGGCTTTGTTAAATAACCAGAGGGTAATTAATATAGTTATGGACAATCATCACATCTTTGATGTGTTTATCCATACATGGCCCATTTTTTGGCCATGTTCCCAATGCAATCGCCGGATGGAACAATATACAAAGATTTACCCCTTTTGAACGGCCGGTTGGATAAGTTTCGCCTATAAGCCCAAAGAACTTGTTTGGCTCACCTTTTGAATTTTGTTTGGGGATTGGTTAAATCAAACACGGAGTCATAAAAGATGAGGGGATAAACTGATACCTTCCGGGGTTCGTAGAAAGCCTGTGGATGACTGCCTCAAATTCTGAAAGGAAAGCTACAACTGGATCCAGAGGGACAGGATCACCGATATCCTCGATGTTTTACAGCCTGAGGGGTTTTCATGAAACATCATGAAACCCACAGATTGGCTGCTTAAACTCACCACCATCATCATCATCCTTCGGTGGAGTGTTGGGTGTATCTTCGATAAGTCATGGAATCTGGGGGTTTCCAAGCCTGAGGGATGCCCAAAATCATGGCTTTCCATACTAAGATAGTCTAAGTTTGGCTGATTTGGGGTACCCCCATTTTATTAAACAAAAACCGTTACAGTACTAGTAAGAAATGTAAGTCCTTTGGAATTGGGGATGGCAGTGACTGGGCATTTCATCATTTATTATGTTGCTCAGGTATGGGGGCCTGGTTGCAGCGTCTTGCTGACAGCAGTCCTGTATGCATCTGCGGATGAACGACTGGCAGATCTTACATGGACGCATGCCATTGGTGGCCTCAGCCTACACCATACAATGTGGTGCTGGCTACTTGGCCAACTGCATGCTTTGACCTCGAACTTCAACAAGTTCTATGTCATCATGCTTCAGATCCATGCGGTCAACATGATGTGTGGTACATTCAGCTCTGTTACTTCTGACTCAGTGACTCAGTGATGCTGGAAGCACCAAGCCGGAATTTGCTAAGAACGACAGACGTCGAACTGGCTGAATAAACCAGAATATAACCTGGGGAGCACCACATTATAGGAAGATCTTCGGCCAGAAAACCTCAGCAAGATTGAGAATCTGTTCTCCAATCATTCCTTCAACATTCAAAACCTGCAGAATATTGAGGTCCCCAGTATACAATTGTGGGATGGAAATTCTGTGCATCAATGCCTTCACATAAAACTGTTCCATTGAATGTGGTGGCTTGCTCCATTTGGTACCCCATATGCATCGTTTCTTTGGGTCAAACAACGAACACGTATCACTTGGACTTTGACTTGGAAACATTTTAAAGTTACCCTCTGGTAAACTAACATAACTATGGAAAATCACCATTTTCAATGGGAAAACTCACTATAAATGGCCATTTTCAATAGCTATGTTAGTTTACCAGAGGGTACTTTGGATATCGGGTCCCAAATGATTCATGTGATAAGTGGGTGTCACTCACCAATCCAGTGATACGTTGAACTGATGGAAGATACAGTGGATATCACAAAATGACGTCCCCATGGTTGAATGACTTAGTCAACTTTGACTTAGATGCAATATTTGTTCGTTTTATTTTTGGTTAAAACAATGTTGGCCCCGGGATTTGGGGGATTTTTAAGAACATCATTTGAAAACAATCAGTACATACTCGTATCTGCTGGAGACAAACCATCCTTAGCTTGGATTTGCTGAATCTACGATAATTTTCCCATGGGTTAATCACGATTAATCGGTTAATCCACCAAAAATGGATAATTTTTTCCAATTTTTTTCTGGTGGATCAACCACTGCAAACAAAAATCATCATTTTCTTCCTGACGGCTTAATTCAGGACTAGATTATTGGAGAAACATATATCATATATATATATATGTATATATATACACATCCCCTGGAACATATTTTTTGCAGGACTCCTTCAGCACGTCCAAGTCAATAGCTGGGTGATGTGAAAAAAAACCAATCGGAAATCGACATAATCGACCACCCCTTGCCGATGCGTCACAAGGCCCTGGCCAAGTAGCGTGACGCCAGAACACAAGGCGTACTCGCCTGGTTGGTTTCTTGATATGGTGGGAAACCAGGCTGGGTGTGTCCCAAAAAATGCTGAACATTGGGTGATTTAACCATCCAAAGTTGGGAAAAAAACCGTGTTAAACCATGGATTTGGGTGTCCAAAAGTGGGCCACGGGCTACGGAAATACCCAAAGTAGCACCGATTTTCGCGATTTTCACAGGAATGATCATCAAATCTTGGGAATATTTTCCAAACCAAAGCTGTGCCCAGAGTTCAACCGATCTCAGATGAGCCTGTACAGCCCCACAGTTGATTCCTGTGGGCCAATGTTTGGGCCTTTGCCATTTCTTGACAGCAGGTAGATACGAACAAGTGAGGAATCATAGTACCCCACTTGCTCTTTTTGCGATTGGGACCTCCAAATCCTCAAACATAGCACTCTTGGGTCATTCGTTCCGGACTGCAACTC
>Ga0126342_10015066_pt1 | contig 13576 bp, 10 predicted proteins | sample Cyp1metagenome_FD_92528 | JGI IMG/M metagenome (GOLD analysis project Ga0126342, IMG submission 92528) | Coral microbial communities from Lord Howe Island, Old Settlement Bay, Australia - Cyphastrea 1 metagenome | ecosystem: Host-associated > Invertebrates > Cnidaria > Coral ...
TGGCTAAATCATGGTAAATCATGGCTAATCATGGCTAAATCATGGTAAATCATGGTAAATCATGGCTAAATCATGGTAAATCATGGCTAATCATGGCTAAATCATGGTAAATCATGGTAAATCTACATAAATGAACAAATTTTATGGCGAAATCTCCATCATTGCTGGTGAAATTGGAGGCCTTCTGACCGCTTCGCCATTGCCGATCTCGCCGTGTTTGTCGCCTCGTTCACCTCGGGTCGAGGAGAACGAGCTCCGCTTCAAGCGGATCTTTGGCCCTGTGCCTTGGCAGGGAGATCAGGGTAAAAATCCCCTGGTAATTTCACCGACCATGGAAACATGTCCCACTGAAAGTAGATGATTTATACTGATTTATCATTATTTGCGGCAAACAGTTTCACTGAGATTGCGATTAACGATCATTTTTGTTGGTGGATCCGCTGATAGTCAGCTGTCTCATTTTACCTCCCACGGTAGTGATTGCCCATAATTCACACACGAATAAAATGAGTCATTGGGATTTTCTGGGGATTATGTATATATATATAGTTTTTATTCTCCATCACGCATAGGGGATATAACAAGATACAGTAAAGTTGGATTATATATAATAGCAGTTTTGTTCGATGTTTTGATTTGATATTATTTTACCATCACTTTTGAGGATTTAATGTGGTAAACCCATGAAGCTACCATTTCGGGATGATTGTTTTTTTTTCTGTTTTTTTTTGTTGGATTTACCACAACTACTATATATGGTTTTACACAATGTTTTACAATGATTTCAGCATCAAACATATGGGGATATGACATAATCAATACATTATACATATATTGTATACATACGCAAAAAATAAACATATACACACATAACTTCCAGTAGTCAAACATGGCAATGGAAAATTGCTTATTTATAGATTATTTTCCCAGCTATAAACCTCCATTTGTAAGAGATGTTTCATTGTTACGTTTGATGAAACCGGCTGGTCTCTAAGATTGGCATGCATTTTTTTGTCGCTGCAAGGATGGTGTGCCGCCGACTCCAAATCCGTGGAAGGAGAGACGTGAGCGTGCAAATGAAAACCCAGGAGTGGGCCGGCTGGGAGATCCCTTGTTTCCTGGAGGTTTATAGCTGGCAAAATTACAGTAACCACTTATATATAAATGGTGGATTTTCCAGCAAGCCATGTTTGACTACCAAATAATTATATGTGTTGATGGAAATTATTCCAGATGTTAGGATCAATCTGATTAATGAATTAACGAATATTTTTCATTACCAAGATACCTCACATCATTATATATTTGTAATTTGATGGTAATAGTAATACACCATACAGACACTCCCTAGGCTGTCGTCTCGACTGTTTGGGGGATAGTGCTTTAGTGAACTGTTTGCATGTGTGGTGAGTCTTCTGGCTCAAAGGGTGGATGTCCGCACGGTGCAACCGTTGCGGGCAAGGTGAGCCACATCTTGGTGACTCCTGGGCGAGAAGGAGATCACCCACAGACGAGAAAGAAAAGATACCAGGACATCGAGGTGGAAGCAAGCATGCATCAGAAGCTTTACAAAGCGCTGGAGGACCCTTTCAGGAGGTTCCACCACAGACACCCTGGGTCTTATTGGAACGCATGCCCCTTCTCTCCACTAAGAGGAGCAATGCCAAAAAGAAAGGCTGAGGAGCCGCCACCCGTCATTGTGGCAGTCGGTGTCGAGGGCCAAGAAGTGATCCTTGGCTCCGAGGAATGGGGACGCTTTACTCAGAGAGGAGGTTGCCGGCGTCCTACAGGAAGGCTATCTTCATTTGTGCGCCGCCGACCCTTGCGAGTTAAAGATGGTATGTGACAAAGATGGGTGTGAAAGATGGTGTGTGAAAGATGGTGTGTGAAAGATGGTATGTGACAAAGATGGTGTGTGACAAAGTTGTATGTGAAAGATGGTATGTGACAAAGATGGTGTGTGACAAAGTTGTATGTGAAAGATGGTATGTGACAAAGATGGTATGTGACAAAGATGGTGTGTGACAAAGTTGTATGTGAAAGATGGTATGTGACAAAGATGGTGTGTGACAAAGTTGTATGTGAAAGATGGTATGTGACAAAGATGGTGTGTGTGACAAAGTTGTATGTGAAAGATGGTATGTGACAAAGATGGTATGTGACAGATGGTGTGTGAAAGATGGTGCGTGACAAAGATGGTGTGTGACAGGCGGGAGGCGGGAGGCGGGAGGCGGGAGGAGGCGGGAGGAGGCAGGAGGGAGGCGACCCGGGATACAGAATCAAAAACAAGAACCCCACACAAAGTTGTGGGGAAAACAATAACGGTTGCACTGGTATAAAACAAACTTTTACCTGGCCAAAAACCAGGTTTTACCCTGGAATCACAGGTCAGCCCGGTCAACTCATGTATCTTTTGGTTCCCCTGGCGACCTGGTGGTCGGCCAGCTAGGTTTTACCGCGGGAAAACATAGGTAACCAAGGGTGAATCACGTTTAATGATGGGTTGGTGTCTTGGAACGTCTTCAACTCTGTTTTACCCTGCAAAATTGAAAAACAACAACTAGACCGCCAAAAACATCCTTTCAACTCCCAGACTCTTTAGATATTGTTCTAGCTGATAACCAACACATGTTTTTCGTCACCGCCACTGAAAAGGGGATGATGGGATTTTACCCTAAACCCAGGCTTTGCTTGGGAAAACGCGGTTTTACCTTTTGAATAGGGGTATAACCAGGGTTGGCATGGGTTGACCCTCATAACCAAGGTTTTTTTTGTAATTTTTATAGGGTTCGAATACCCAAGGTATGTTCAATTACATGGTAATTCGGAAGATGCTGGATGAACATCCACCTATATGCAATTTTTTGGTGTGATAACCGCGGCGGTAGAAGGGTTTTTTTCACCATAGAAAATTTGTAGCCTGGGAATGGATTGGGAATCCCAAATGGCCAACGTCCTGCCAATTTACATACCTTTTTACCTTCGAAAATCAAAACCAAAAAGAATCTTCGCAATTTGGCAAGGCCCCGTTGGGTTCCATTACTTCCCTCGGTGGGTTTTGAGGATGAGATGGCAGGAAAAGAAAGTGACAGACCCCGAAAGGTGATATTCATTGAGGAAATGTAAACAGCCCTCTTTAACCATTTTTACCCACTATGTACCATTGTAACCGTGAAAAAAATCAGAGATGCTACTTATATTTGTCATTGCTATCTACTCTTGGGTGATTTTTGGATATCAAGATGGAGGCAAGACTACCAGCAACCACCAGCACCACTTACCATCTAATCTATAGATACTAAATGGGTGCCCAAAGGAATTTATCAATAGGTAGACGGTATAAGAAAAATGGTAACATGTTATAACCATAGGTTCGAATACCCCTTGTAAGTATGGCTACATACCCACTTTTCGTGACTGGAAGTGCCCCAAGTGCCACCTTTCATGTGGTTTTCCCCAAGCTTTCCCCTGGAATTCCTATGGTTTCAGCATTTTTACCGCCAGGGCCAAATATTGCCGAGTTCCTTGCCGCCGTCGATCCGCACTGGCAGCTCAGAGCCACACAGTTGCAGCCGGGCAGAGTCAGGGTGCCATGATCAAGTAAGACTAAACCAATACTAGTAGTTTACTATAGTAGTTACAGTTGTATAGTAACATATATCAACATATTAATAGTTGTAGTAATATACGTATATAGTTAATCAAAACATGGTCAAGATACATGGGCTGTGTTCTCGGCATCGCCGCTTCGAGGGGACAGTAACGTTGCTGCTCGCTTGCGCATTCCAGTGCATGTTACGCTCATGCTACGCTGCTGCTGCGGTGATGATGCGCTATGCTGGTTTTAGATATCACTGATATCACTGATATCACTATCTTAAATGTAAATAAATGTAATGCATCTGACACGTCTTTCTTCTTTGTTTTTGTTTCAAACAGGTTTTTCAAGGTGATTTTGTGGCACGGTGTTGATGCTGGGATTCCCATGAAGGGCTGGACGGCTGGACCCATCTGACCCATGAGTTTGATCCCATTGTGAGATTTTTACGCTACCTATTCCATTACGCTCAGTTTATAGTCCAACTATTAAACTATTATTATTATTATTATAACATCATATATATATATATACATATATATACATATATATATATATACATATATATACATATATATATATATACATATATATATATACATATCAATGATTATTGCACCTTGTAATTTTTCCATTGTTTTGTCGGTTTATCTGATAAATATCGTGAAATGTGATTTGACCATTTGTGAAATATTTGACCATGGTATTTCAGGTACCCAGTGCTAGTAGATGGCCCTTAAAGTTTTTGAACATGTCCAGCTAATAGAAACATCAGAAATAGAATGAGTCCAAAGCCCAAAAATACAATAAAATACATGGGAATATTTGATGAACCGTGACATTCTACCTGTCTGAGAACAGAAAATACAAGATCGTCACAGGTGTGCAGCCCCTTCTTGGCGGCGATCCCTTGTTTCCACACAAGGGACTGGTCATCAATCCATGAATGAGGATTTTATACAACCATTGTAAAGATCTGATTATGGGATGACCAAATTGTACGAAGGACTGCACGAATTTGTTGCTGGTTGGTGGTTTGCTATTCTGTCAAAATTTGAAGCAACATGTTTTCTTTGTGCCTTTTTTTTTAACAAACATGCATAATTATGTTTCTGCATTTTGGATTTGTACAACACATGGATCCAAATTTCCAGCGATGTTTTGTATACACATCTTAAATACACATAAAACACATCAACAAAACACTGATCCACTTTGTGAAATATCGAATAATCACAAAAAATGCTGCTTTCACAGAATCGCCAGAATAACAAACGACCAAAGTCAACCACCAACAAATGCCAGCTTGACTATATATATATATAAATACATATTTACATATATATATATAAATACATATTTACATATATATATATATATACATATATATACATAGTTGATTATATATTTGCGTGTGCCAAAGAGGTGAAATGGTTGGTTTCATTTGCAGTCCTCACATTTGCGCGCGGTAATTTCGCTTGGCAGGTTCTTGAAATCACTGGAAACGCAGGACATGCTGGTTTTGACCTGGGTTTTGCCTTCTGTTATGGGTACGTCATTGGTTAAGCCTGAGGATTTCTGTTAATGTTTGGTGGTTTCAAAGGTCGTGTCATGTGTCATCGTTTCTTGGCTTTGTGGCTCAACCTGCGACCTGTAGTTTTGAGAGTGTATAAGTGACTATACATGAATTTCCACATGGGAATGATAACCGCTCCCAAAAAAGATGCTTTGGCGCGACCCTCAACTGACTGGGGTCGAAATTTATGGTTGCCATGGCCATATTCAGGTTGCCACAGCGACTTCCAAGTGATGCCAGCAGCTGTGGCTCACCTTTTGTCCCGTGGACACCGGGAGGAGGCTGAAAAACGCACGATGGGTTGTGGTAATTTCGGCCACTCGCGACCCCGAGAACCACCATAAATATATAGCGGCGGTTGCCAAGAAGATGGGTCCACATTCATTGTTCATCATTGTCAATGATCATTGTTCAATAATTACTCCAATTGGTCTGGTACGTTTGACCCTTACCGACCCATACAAAACACTAAGCATAGTTTGAAGATGTTTGAAGTTTGGATCGCGTGACTCACGACAAAACGTGAGCAAACGCCGCCCCAATGTGGGCGCTGGTTCCCAAAGCCGAAATCGGACGTCAATCTTTGGCTTCTGCAGCTATGCAGCCATCAAGGAAGTGCAGAAGCTATTGGGGCGACATCTGACAGGTATAGCGAGCTTTTCAGCAGGCTCCGCGGGCTTATAGCACCCATTCATGGTCGTTAATTGTGATTGGTTTGTGTTTAGGTTTACCACATTGTTTGTCATATCGTGGAGGTTTCCTAAATAGGGGCACCCCATATTGGTTTTAGTTTTAATACTAAAATTGTCAATTTTTAGATGATATGGGGTACCCCTATTTTAGGAAACCCACATTTGTTGGTTGATATGGGCACAGCATAGATGTTTTGGTGAAGGTTAACCAATTTGCAACGACGCCTCCTTGCGGGGTAGGTTTTGGTGGAAGGGTACTCGATCTCCCACAAATGAATGGTAATTATTGATTAATCCCATCCCCCTATATAATATTACACGCCCCCATTCTATGGTCCCAAATAAGTGTAAATCCCTTACTAAACCACAGTTTCTAGGGGTGTTTAAAGTTTAATGTGAGCAGGGGAAGGGATTAATAGAGTATCTAGAATAAGTTTGTCACGATTAAACATATTTGGAAGCTCCGCACCACTCTGACCAAAAGATGTCAGCCACCAAAATCGACACGGATTTCGCCCCCGCTGCGACGGAGTAGCGAGGAGTTGTTGAACTTGGCTCAGAAATGCTCAGAATCATTGGTAGAGGCTCTGGGAGGGATAGGAATTGCATGGATTTCTTTGACACCTGGATAGAGAAGATGTTGCCGTTAACGATGGGGTAGCCAGATGGTTTTTAAATTCTTTTTTGGGTGTGTACTTTACTGTAAATCCTGGAAGTCAAATGACTATATCTTTATCCTTTTTGTACGGATGATCCTGAATTACCTCAGGTGTAAACTGAGTCCTTGGGTTTTGTTTGGCTTATATATATATATAGTATATTCAGAATGCTTCTAAATTGTGGCATCTTGCGTGCCCCAGACGGGCTGGAAAAAACATGTTTGAGCCGAAATTCGCCGGAGAAGGTAAACCGCTCCGCCGACACTTTGAAGATCTGTCAAACGTTGCTTCGGGGTCCACATCCACGGAAGCACAACAAGGATGACACTGGATGACACTGTCCGTTTCAGAAACATCCAGATACCGCGATTTCAACACAGTCAATTTAGATCTGGAAACTAGATCTGACTCAGCAAATAATTGCAGACATGATAGAAAAACAACAGCAACAGCAACAGCAACAGCAACAGCAACAGCAACAGCAACAGCAACAACACCAACAGCAACAGCAACAGCAACAGCAACAACAACAACAACAATTGGTCGTTTCAGCCATGGTTCCTGCACTCTTCATTCGAAGGATGATGATACCAGTTCACAAGCATTTCATGTTTGGTTTCAGATGGTATTTCAGGAACCACGGATGGTTACGTTTCCCATCAATTTTGGGTCCCTAACCCAAATCATCAAAGTGACCGAGGGACCATATTCCATGTCTAATCGCACTTGGTGTGTAGTGTAGGTAATGAGCTCTTTTTTGATGACATGCTGGATGTTTGTTTTGCCAGTGGTTTCAAACAAATGCATCACCTCAAGAGTTGGATCACAAAAGAACCCCTGAAACACTGTCGACATCCAAATAAACTTAAGGCTAAGCTAACTTCCAACATATAGTCAAGTAAAATCAAGTAAAGCTTTCTGGGTACGCGAAAATTATACTTTGAAGAATTTCAATCCTCTCAAAATACAGGATGTTAAACAATGGAGAAATGACTATGAATTCAACATCATATAAATACCCTTTGAAAAGGTTGGTGTACTTTATTGTGGCGGTATTCTATAAAACTATCCCGGTATTTGATTGATTGTCCCGAGATTTTAACATTAGATTTGCTCATCAACAACGACGATTCGGACTATTCGGACAGTGGCCGATGGAATTTGACTTGCTGCGGGCGGTTTGCTCGCAGTGTCAGTTGCAGTGTGGTGGTTTCCTCAGAACTTCGCTCAAATACCGATGACGACCTGTGGAAAACCGTTGGTCCATTATTCAACCCGGCTGGAGCCACTGGCTTTAAGTTTCTGTGGCAAGACATGGAAACCATGGTTTTGACCGTGAATATGTTGGGTGTTCTTATAGATTATTCATTCCCCAGACATCCCCAGACCTTAGAACTGTTCCAAATCCATAGTCGCAGTTGGCCCAGGGCTTTAGCGAAGCACCAGGCCGTTGCACTTTTTTGTATCAAGGGAAATAAGGGAAGCCGGTGATCAAGTCTCAACACCAGGGGTACCCCTAAAAAAAAACACATGTTGCCCCCCAACAATACAGGGGTCTAATCCGCCGTTATTTTTGGGGTTGACGGTCAATGGTCGTCATAAGTCCCTTGATAAGGCATAAGGCCTTATTTTCTGGGGATTGATTGTCATGGTGATCAGAAGTTCAGCTCGAATCCTCTGGCCCTGCGCGCCTGTGTTAATTTTTCACGCTGTTGATCTCTTGTCCATCAAGATATGCCAGGGGTACGCGATTGGCCATTGATCTCCATTGATGACGTCTTGGGACATGGATGCCTTGGTCAATGGTCGTTTCAATGGCGCAAAAAGGCGGTAGCATCTTCTGAATTCAAGTTGTTGAGTTAATATTCAAGTTCTTGTACCGTCTAGTAAATTAACATAGACCCTGCAAAAATTAGTGTTGGAAGATTAGTTTCCACTAAAATATATTAATTTTCAGGATCGATGTTAATTTAATACCAGATGGTAAATTGTTTATTTGTTTGTATCATGTACAGTACATGCAGACACATATCATATAGTGAGACGGTTGGAAACTTCAAACCAACAGCGGCCGTCAATCCAAGGGGCCGTAGTTATTGAACCATGGGCAGCTCAAAAATCGGCTCCTTTTTAGGGCAACGGACCATCTATTTGGGAGTTTTGATGAGGGTTGAGACTCGAGAATTTGAACCACCCAGTTGATCATTAGTAAATATGGAGGTTTCCTAAAATAGGGGTACAGCGGAACCGTTGGATAAGAACCGATTACGATTTTTCCAGCCTACCCTGGGGTTCTTAAGGTGGAAAATCTGGGAATTATGAACGAGGGTACCCTCAAGTTCTTAACGGGTTAGTTCTTAAGAGGTTCATGTGGTGATGGTTTTGCCAATTCATTTTGGCGTGGTATTTGATTGCAAAGGAGGCGGGGGGGAAGAAACAAAAATAGGTCCCGAGAAGTTTTTCAGGTGCAGGCATTCCAAACAGAGCTATAGGCCAGATATTCCACCATGCCAGGGCTTGAAAGTTTTTTTTGGCATGGTATTAGGTTGCAAAGGAGGGGGGGGAAGAAAAAACTTTTGAGGCGCCGAAAAGTTTGTTTTTACTTAGCGGCCCCGAGACAAGGCAGCATAGGCAAGACAAGCCAAGACAAACCAAAGACAAGCCAAGGACAGCATCTGAAGTCAGATGGCCTGTAGTGTGTCCGGCTGGTGTCAGGCTCCGGCTCTTGCATTCAGCCTTGCTAGCCGTGTTGGGGTTTGAGTTCCGGTGGCGCTAGCGATTTGCTTACTTTTTACGTGCTTCCTTCCTGCTCTCATATATCAATAATCATCAATAATCAACGTTTGGTATTTTGAAACCCGTTAAAGGGGAATACGAACCAGCGGCTAGAATTCCAGGCGCCCTCCTAGGGTTCTTATTTCAATTACTCGTAGCTGACAGAAAGGGTTGAATCCAGCAATCCAGCCCGTGAGGTTCTTATTGCAGTAGGTTCTTAAACAGTGGTTTCACTGTACCCCCAGATCATCCATTTTAGCAGGATTTTTCCATTATAAACCATCCATTTGGGGGTACCCCCATTCCAGGAAACCTCCATATTGCAAATGATGTAAATGGAAACTTATGGTCCTGAGGGTGGACCTTCCATCAAACTCCCTTTTTGTTTTTTCTTGCAGGATTAACGTGGCAAGATTGGCAAGGAGGAAAAAGGGACCAATGGTGAATTTCAATTCCATGCTAGTTCACTAGGTTGAATTTCGATATAGTGGTTGTCGGAAGAAATCCTGTGACAGCTCTGAGCATGGAGAGCCATTGTAATTGAAATAGTTTTCCTGAAATCAAAAACGGAACCAAAACAATGGGGTTTGGAAAAGGATGCTTGCTTTGAAACAGATTGTTGAGATTGTTGTATGTTGTTCTCATGTTTTCGTTTGTGTTCCAGATTGGATTTTGAGACGGGTCAAAGTAAGATTTCATATGTGCCAATCGCGCACCCTGCAAGACTTGGTGATGCTGATCTGCAGGAGGCAGTGGCGCAAGCCGCAAGTGGCGCAAGCCGCAAGTGGCGCAAGCCGCAAGTGGCGCAAACCGCAAGTGGAACGACTGTCCAGAAATCATCAACTGGTGAATTTGGTGGATGATCCATTCCCAAATTCATCAGAATTTCCACGTTTAAACCTATGATCATTCAGAAATCATCAACCATGAATGGTCTGAAACGTGGGAATGGATCACAAACCTATAACATAAACATATGAAACCACCACATTTGCGGGGGAAGCACATCCATAAATCAGCTACATTGGGGTAGTGATAAGCCACGGTACCGGGGTGAACTGACCCAAAACCATATCAGCCAACCATTGGGAACTCCAGCCCCTCAGGATGTTATCAAGATTTATCAGCCCCTTTGAAGCAGTTTCATCTACTTCCTAACATGATTTGGTTATCCCCCAGCAACGATCCTGGATCGAACTGGGTTGCCAAAAAACTCCCGGAGAGTACATTTTATAACACGACCCGCTACTGTACCATTTTTTTAAAACAAAATACGAGTTTGTAAATTACAACGGATATCAACAGACATGGTCTTTAAAAAAAACATGAACACACATGTTTTGTTTGTTTGTCTCTGTAAAATGGAAGTCTGACCTTATAGTTTGTTGTTTTTTTTTCTCAACCTGCATCTGTGTGCAAAACAAAGATTGCATTTACATGCATTTACCATTTCACAAGCTACATTGCATCGTTTTTTTTGAACATTGTGTTATTACCTGCCAAAAAAAAGCACATAATTCTATAATATTCTATATACAAACAACGCACATCAAAACATAAACACATGTTTTGGATAATGTTTGAACGCTCTTGTGTTAGTTTTTTGTGTTACAAAATCCCAATATATTATCATGGTAAACGGTCCTTTGTCCTTTAGGCTTTGCTTCCTTATAAAATGTCAATTTACCAGGTTGAATCTGCCATGTTGTAAAGGAACAAACTAAACTGGTGTTGAAGCAAATGCAAGGATCTGACATTTTATGACCTTTGGATCCGCCATTTTATAACATTTTATAACACCGTTAACATGATTTGTCATTTTGTAAGCCCACAGCCTGGAGATCCGGGAGGTGTGTCATTGTTTTTTAGGCCTTCACAAGATGACAATACCCAGGGGCACCGTTTGTGGCTACATCCAAGCGCATCACTGGGGAAACCTTGGACGGTAGATTGTCTCCAAGCAAAACCTATGGATGTCCCAGTTTGACTTTTAAATGTTTACTGAAGGGTAAGCACCCAAAAAAATGCACGTTATCCAAGATCGGTCATGAGACGGGGGGTCAAACCGTTGCCGTTGTTGTTGCCGTTGTTGTTGTTGTTGTTGTTGTTGTCGTTGTTGTTGTTGTTGTCGTTGTTGTCGTCGTTGTTGTTGTTGTTGTTGTTGTTGTTGTTGTTGTTGTTTGTTGTTTGTTGTTGTTGTTGTTGTCGTTGTTGTTGTTGTTGTCGTCGTTGTCGTCGTTGTTGTTGTTGTTGTTGTTTGTTGTTTGTTGTTTGTTGTTTGTTGTTTGTTGTTTGTTGTTTGTTGTTTGTTGTTGTTGTTGTTGTTGTTGTTTTTGTTTGGTATAGTTGGGCAGATAACGTACATTTGGGAAGATGAAGATCAAGAAACATGTCATTTTGAGGTGACTCTTGATGAAATTGATAGACCATTCATCAAGCTGCTGACTCAATTTCATAGGTGGCAATAGTAACCATGACTCTGATGTCAACTCACAGAAGAAATGGACATGTTCCGCTGGTTTGACCAGTCGCTCATGTACTCGTAAGACTTATGTACCTTACACTTACAGCTTTTGTTTGAGTGTGCGTCAGAGATGCGATCCAGCAGACGTCGTTGTTTTTCTTGGAGCTTTTGCTGCCATGTTTCTGGACACTGTGACGATTTGAAACAACAGCAACACAACACATACGAACCCTCCATTTGGGGATGCTTATGTTATATAAGTATATATAAGTTATTTACAACCCGCTTCAAGTAAAATTGGGGATGGTTTATTCATGTTTCTTATTGGCTGTACCATTAGTCAACCCGCCATGTTCATTGGAAAGATCACCGTACCGCGCCGGCGGTAACTTTCGACGTTGCTGGCCGCACAGCGGCGGCCATACTCGTTCTGCCGGTACAAAATACGTGTTGCACTGTGCTGTCTGGGTTGCAGAGTGGAATGCGAATCGAAGAAATCACTGAGCACAGCGGAGCAGATGTGGAAATGTTATGAAATGTTTCACAAACTCCACCACATATGGTATAGCAATATACTCAAAATATTGCCAATTTTTCGTTCTTAGCCGTGCACTCATTCTGAGACATAGCCATGTTTTGTCAGCATCTGTGCCCAAGATTGTGGTTGTTCTGTAAACCTATGACTTGCGTCTTTTGACAGTCAGCAGCTGGATGATTGCTTCCAAGTTCCTCACCAGCTTCGGAAAATAAGTCGCACATTTGCACCGCAATCTGTGAGTTTTTTTTTGTGGTAGTGGTACCCTCTGGTAAACTAACATAGCGTTTGAAAATCACCATCTTCAATAGGTAACTCAACTATAAATGGGCCATATTCAATAGCTATGTTAAATTACCAGAGGGATCCAGAGGGTACTGTATGTCACGGTATGTCCATTGTCCAAGAACAGTTGGACTAGCCGCTCCCACCGACACCGTGTCCCTGAAAGTTGTATTTGCTGAAGCGCCTCCCCTGGGGGGTGGGGGTTCAGCGGCATCGCGGCCGCTCGCAGTGGGTCCTGCAAAAGTGGACGATGGGAATGAGTGGGAATAGCTAGGTGCTTGACCTGGCTACAATCCTCTGTAATTGGCGTTTTTATTGTTATTCATCCATTTAATCCATTTGTATATAGATAATGATCCCGTATCTTCCCAGTAATACGGTTGGGATTTTCTATTGCTATGTTGCACTGTGCTGGTGACCAGAGGGTAACGGAATCGACGGTGATTTTAACGATGTGGTGCCCCAGAGTCTGGTCATGAAAATCACTATCTAAGCTCGCCAGTTCTTGTTTGGTATCCACAAGGAACTGGGATTGCACGCAAAAAAAGGGGACACTACCTTGTAATACCTTAAGTAACTTTCGTGTGAAATATGTTGAAATACCCGTTGTCAGCCTGCCGACTGCAGTATTTTTGGAGGAACCGACTGTTGTGTATGATGTGCGTTGCATAGCTGAGGGCATTTCCGAAGGTGGGTGCACAATTTTGAAATTCATGAGCTGACCGTTGGAGTGAGCAACTAGGTGACTCGACTCGTGAAGGGTAAACAAATGATCCCCAAGTTGTGGCCAATTCAGTAGAACAACATACGATCAATCAATTGTTTGAGGACCCTATTTTCAGGCAAACCAACATGATATTATATATATATACTCACCTATAGTGAACTCACCCCGCCCGATCCAAAATCTTGCGTTTAGTTGGGGGGGACTTCCCGGGAAAGTCGCCCCAACATGCGTTTACTTGCTGTGGATCAGTTGCGTAAGATAGAAA
>Ga0126342_10015067_pt1 | contig 13576 bp, 13 predicted proteins | sample Cyp1metagenome_FD_92528 | JGI IMG/M metagenome (GOLD analysis project Ga0126342, IMG submission 92528) | Coral microbial communities from Lord Howe Island, Old Settlement Bay, Australia - Cyphastrea 1 metagenome | ecosystem: Host-associated > Invertebrates > Cnidaria > Coral ...
AGATAGTGAGAGAAAGAGCGAGAAAGAGTGGGAGACCTCAAGCACCTTTCGGTCCATCAGTGGATTCGCTCTGCCATCCCTGATTCACAACAACCAACCTCTCCTATAGGTTTCCTATTTTTGGAACTTCCGCCACCGCCTTGCGCGGTACTACTGGTATAACCAATGTTGTGCTCAACACCTGACATGTGACCTGTCAAGATTGAGAATCTGTGCATCGCAGACAGGTTCCCATCAACAAGCGAGTGATGCTGAGCGACCGCGTGGTACAAATTCCACTCGGTGCTCGCCTCAAAGCTCTGGGGTCGTAGGATCACAGTGCATGCAGAAGTTGGTTTCTTTAAAAGTTAGGATAGTTAGTGCTTAAACCGGAAAAAGTGTAGCATTGGTCATCTTCATTGGCGTGACCCGGTATGTCCCCAAGCCACACCCTGCGCTTTTAAGGCACAGAACAGTTCTGGGCTCGTCAGATAGCCCAGAGAAGCTTCGAAGGTTCAAACACGGATCTAGGTCAAAAGGGTAAAGGGTATTGGGGTGAAAAAATATGTCAGATATGGTCTTATCAATTTTTTGTCGGCAACATTTTGGTTTGCCTTCCGAAATGTGGGTGAACTAAACCATCGAATTTGGATTTTTCATTCATCTCTTCTTGCTTAGATCCTTTTCTGGGATGACCATTCCTTGACTTTCATATCGGGTGGCCAACCTGATCACCCAAACGTATTCCCCAACAGATCTGCGTTGCATGGAGGTTTCCATGAATGGTAGCCCCAAATCATTCCATTTGATTTTCGGATTTTCCATGAAATAAACCATCCAGCAATTGGGGTATCCCCGTTTGAAGAAACCCCCATATGGTTTCTCCATGGCGCTCCACAAATCACCAAGGCTACGAATGTCGACTGAACGTCACGCGTGGAGCCGTGGTCCAAGTCCCAGTGGGTTTTGGTCGTTGGAAAAGCACCAAAGTTGGGGGAAGACCTGTAAACATAGACATCGTGTGATGACTTATGATATCCTATGATACCTTATAATATGGCTGGCTTTTGAGGATAACTTAAAGAGCCCTGCTGGCTATGGCATGAAACGTTGAAAAAAAGTGGCTGGCTTCATCAAAAAAAACGAACGATGACCTGCCATCCCAAGCTGCTGCCAGATCGGCTTGGACGAGTCGGTGCCCAACCTGGAGACCAGGAACCATGTCGTGCTGCCGGCCTTCGTTTGGGCCAAGTTCCAACAGTTTTGGTGGTCCCCAAAGAGCAACCCCAAAAAGTTGCAGAATTTCAGGTTAGATCCTACCAAAATAGAAAATGACTCTTCTATCTTGCTTGGGGTATGAGCCATTTCAAGCCATCTTTCCCGGTGTGTCTCAAAGATGTGTTCCACAGCAGGTCTTCATCAGTTGGAGCCTCAGGTGAAGAATTGGGCATAGGTTTCAAGAAACCATAACTCATGTTCCCATTTGTTTACCCTTGTCTCCGATAGCATGGGTTGTTTCGCATTTTCGAGTGGATGAAACTTGGGATACAAGGCGGCCCTTTCAGCTTCAAACGGTCTAAGGTGACAATGTTCCACCCATGGGATTGCAGTTCTCTCCTCGCTTGGCCGATGCGAATGTGGACCTTGGTACAACAGTTCCTGGGAGAATTAGATTTGTTGGATTCAATCTGAGATTCAATCTGACTTGGCCCTGCGAATCTTGATTTCCTGGATCATGCCCAACTGGAATCTACTGACTGGGCCGTGTAGGTTGCGACGGTCACCATGAGCGAGCCGTGGTATCTGATGATTCAACAAGCGGAACTTTGGCGTTTGAAAACTAATGCTGGACCAGACGCATACGAGAAGGTTGCCTGGCACCCGCATGAAGTGCTCACAGGTTCGAGGTGTTTGATTGTCCAAACAATTTCAGATTCCAAAAACAGTTAGCATCACTCACCAAGAACAACTAGAGGGTCGAGCACTGCCCCATATCATTTCAAGAGTGAGACCAAAAATCAGCCAATTCTTGTCATGAATTATCCATTTTATAGGGCGTCCCACCAAGTTTAACCACCCGCACCGTGAATCTGATGCGAATTGGGATCTCAGATGATCTCAGCTGTTTCAATCTTCACCTAAGGTTAGCACGTTGCCGGACCCTGAGACCTGCCACAGCTCACACCCACGAACCTGCGATGTGATGTTGTGAGGCTCATGGAGGCCACCGAAACAGGGGAGGACGTGGTGCCATGCTGAGTGCGCAGAAAAACATTGAAGTGACTCACCATCCTCATGATCATCATCATCAAAATCCGAAAGTCGAAAGCAGACACGTCAAAACACATCATGAAATTTCATGACCACCTGTGCCAAGGAACAGCTGCGGATCCCATTGGGGCCTTTGGCCCCCGACACCTTGCCCTTGGGCTGAAATGAGCAGGGTGATGCTGGATGGGGATTTAAGCTTGCAAAAACGTCATAAAAATAATAACTATGTGTTTACTTCCGTAGGTCCTCACTATTGCTGAAAATGTGGGATAGAATTGGGAATCATCTCAGGGTTTGCTTCAGCCTTGGCTCAGGTTTAGCATTGTGATTCCTGCAGGCGTGCAGCGCAGATGGCCATGATTGTTCGCGAACAGCCGAATGGATCAAACTGTTTGTCTCTGTTTGTTTCCTATCAAAATCTGACCCATTTAGTAGTTTCATTGGTCTTCCTGTTTTCCACTGCCACAGCCCGCTGCGACACCATATGGAGGCGCTATGGTGGACCGTTCGAACAATAATTTCACGGGTCTTGAGGCCGCTGAGACTTTGCCCTGGGACCCTAGTAACACCTGGTGGTTAATGGGTTATGTTGAATGATCCAAGCTGTGTAAATTATAAGGACGTCGCCACAATGACACTGGAAATGGTTGTTACTAAGGGTGGCTATCCCCAAACGGTTTCTTTTAAACACTCGCGGGGGTGGCCGGCAACGGAAGATTGGTGGCATTACTACAGGTCGGTGAGTAGAAAGCTTATCAATCTGCCAGTAGAACGGAACAGTAGAGGGTTTAGGCACTGATCAGAGGTCTTTCCATTAACCTGCGTTTTCATGTCATTTTTAGGGCGAACCACTTCCAACTGTTTTTTTTTGAAACAAATGGCCGCAATCTCATGCCAGGTGGGAGAATGGGCATTCCGAACTGATGTGGCAACTGAATTGGTTGAAGCGCTTGATGAAGGCCTATCTCCTGGTGCCATCACAGGCAGGGAACCGGGTGAACATTGCTGGCGAACGGACGAGTGATTTTCAAAGGAAGATTTAAGAGTCAATATCCAGAGCATTGAAGCTTTTGACCGGGCATCTGAGATTAGCTATGACATGGGTTTCCAGGTGATAGCCGCATTGCCCAAAGAATCCGATGAGTTGCTTTCAAGCCAGGAATTGTTCTTGGATCATTGGCATTGGTGGGGAAACTTGGCTTAATGTCCAAAGTCGCTTGGCTACGGGGAAATCGCTTGAGGCCCTTCAAGACTTCCTAGGGTGTAGCAAACATCTTTATCGTCCCAACTGGTCTATCAGCATTGCCAGTCTGCTACATGCATGCTCTCCACAGAGTCTCTTCAGACCAGATGCCCGCCTTCCCGCCTTCGCTTCAGGACAGTGCTGCTTTGCATCGCCATTCAAAGGTACAAACTAGTTAAAAAGTTTGAATCTTGGCTGCAGGGGGTTGATTTGAAGGGACCTCAGGCAAGAGAAGATGGATTTCGTGAATTTGGTTGCCGGTTTCCAGTTTCCAATGTGTTTCATGCTGTTCGAAGGGATTTGCTCACTGCCTTTGTGTCGTCAAGTTTGGGTCTGCCATTTTCCACTGACTGGAAAGGCATTCAACTTCATTCAGCCTCTAGTTTGGAAGGGATTCTAATTGAACACACCAGGAGAATCGTGAAGTGAAGCCCATGGAAGGAGGCACGCCAAAGGCGAGGATCAGAAATTCTTGGGGGTCGTTTGGCTGGCTATCAAATTTAGAGGGAAGTACAATATAGTCTATAGTTGATGTACTTAATAGCAATAATCTACCTGGTGGTTTTTTTTCTGGTTTTCCAATTTCCACTGTTGATTTTTCCATCTTGAGGAATACAATTATGATTCTCTGGTTGATTTTCATTTTTTGTCGCTTAAAACCACCAAGCAGCAGCAGCAGTTGATCGGAATGTTCTTCGTGTTGCTTGAGATTTTTCAGACAAGCGCCACCAGGATCGTTCATCATTTCCATGGAATTTCGTAAGTTCCTCCTTTGCCCACAGGCGTCGCAGGTAGCTGCGCTTCACAATGATTCAGTGACTTGGTAGATTTGGTCACGCCGTGCGTCCCTTGAGTTTTGGGGAGTCAGGTGCTTGCAGAAAAAATATTTATCACAGTGCATCATCGTGAAGTTAGTTGCCAGTCTTGCCTTGTTCCTCTGTATTCTTGCCGATGTGCAAAACTTGTTTTACCTGTTGCAATCTTACCTCCACACCTCATGAACGCCACATGTAGCTTCCACAAATCATGGAGGAAGAAACTCTCTTGGTGAGAGTTGAGATTGCCAGTCAGCTGACAATCGTTTCATCAGGAGCTCCTGCCGAGCAACGAGAAGTTTTGGGAGAAGGCGCTGATTCGTTCGAAGGCAAGACCCGGTAAGCCTCTCGTGGCAAACAACAGCAATTTGATTCGGGGTTTGCTGCCAAGTTCAGGAATTTGTTGGTTTGAAATTCACCTGTAGGGGACTCAGCTACCTTGATCCGCAACTTCTCACTGTGAGGAGGACCTGGCAACAGATACCTTGGAGGCCAGAACCGTGCACCGCTTTGCAAAGGGCCGTCCAGGATTCAGAGGAATTCACTTGTTGATCTTGCTGCTTGGCCTCAACACAAAGAGCTTGAAATCCAGTGGCTTCATGAACTTCATGGTGCTCAAATTGAATAGCAATTGCCCAATTACTCAACAGGGTGCTGACCCAAGATTGCCATCAGGACCTGCCCTTGGAGTTGCCGGGTGCCTTACCTGGAGCCTCCAATCGGCGTCCTTCCGTTGGAAGCCAATCCCTCACGAACCAAAGGCGACTTCAGTGGAAACGTCGAAAAAAACCTAGAATCATGAGGATAGACTCATCAACCAAGTGAAGATGCAAGTGGTGCACGGAGAATATCAATGATATTTTGGCCTAGGCCTAGGACAATAGTATTGGCGAACGGTCCAGAACTAGAAACCTTAAAACATTCAGACATTTGGGTCCCACGCACAGTCTTAGACTTGGACGCATGCGGAAATAGTGCAAATCGGATACAAAATTGGGAATTCCAGGCGTCCTTCTGGAACTGCCAGCAACCAGCTTTCCAACCAGCTCTCCAACCAGCTCTCCAACCAGAGGCCGTGTTGACAGTGGACATGCTGTGGTCCGAAGAAGTCATCTAACCCTTGTCTTGTCCTGCATTGACAGGCACGGTTCAAAGCACAGTGCTGGCAGCAGGCTTCATGCAGATTATTTTGAAAAGGATATCAAGGTCATGCGCTTGTTTTTGCGGCAAATGTTTGCCTGACAGTACCAATATGCCTTCGAACCAGAGGCCAGCTTGACAGCTTCCTGACGTTTGGAGCCACGGCATCGCACGTCACCATGTGGTGACGTGGTGATTGGCAGGCGCCCTTCCAGAGTCAGCAATGATGACCGCGGTGTGGGTTCAAGGCCCGATCGCTTGCTCGCTTTATGCGTCTATAGGCGCTCAAACATGCGGGATACACCACCTTTTCAAAGACAATGTCACCGCAACTGAGGCCAATCTAATGGGTCCAAAAGGTTGATGGTGAACAATGGAATCGTTTGCATGAATCAATTCCGATTGAAAGCATTGAATTGCACCTGGTGAACAGGCGGCCTTCCAACCCCAGCAACATGCCCTCAAACCAGAGGCTGCTGTTCTTTGCTTTCAGCTCACTGGCACCCGATGGCATGAATCTTCCACAAGTAATTTAGCACAAGTGAGATGTGTGATGACAGAGAAATTCATGGCCTGGCACCAGGATTCATTCCAAGCAAAGTGCTGACAGCAGGCACCTGGAAGGATTCAAAAATCTGCTCATGTGATCTCATATGCACATGACTGATGTATTTAATGTCTTTGTCGCATTCCCACAGGGTGTCGACAGGTCTCGCCGCCTCTCAGGAGATGCTTCTGCGAGCCACATGTCTGCATATCAAGGGCGCGTTTGGTTTCCCTAAAAAGATCGTTTTATTCGTCGTACTATTTTACGTTCAGCCTTGCTGCGTACGTTTCATACTTCAAGCTTCTGAGGCCTTGGTTTGCCCAACGGAGTGCAATCCTTGCAGGCCAAGACTCCGGCTGGATGAAAATTGAAATTCGGTTCTGATTCCAACGATGAAGCCATTTCTGACGTGCCCATGCGCATTTGAATCTCTAAGTTTGTTTCTTCTGAGGTGGGGAACAGGTCGCCGTCGAAAGATGGTAGCAGGAGAGCGCCACAGCTTTTGCTAGAGATGGAATGCAGTTTTGGCTGATCCAGACTCCGGTGCGCAGGAGTGAAGGCATCCAACGTGCCTCGGAATGTTGGGGGCTCCTGATTTCTTTCATGCAAAGTTTTGCATGTCAGGTGATGGGCGCACCCGAGAAGAATCTGAGAGCCTTGCGGCTTCCAGGCAGTGGACCTTCAGAATTCAATGGTTTTTCTCTCAAGGGTTCGCAGACAGCTGGGATAGGCTAAGCTTCAAAACTCTGGGGGTTAACATTGAGCATCTGTTTCAGCGTGCTAAATATCGACCCAACAGTGAAAAATTTGCAGCTCTCTCAGGAGGGCAATGCTTGGAGCTGGACCGGCAACGTTTGGCGCCAAAGCTTTGATATCCAGCTTTTGCAGCTTGGGATCGACGGGAAAACCGCCCTTGAGGTTGTCAAAGCCCACAACTCCATGCCGTGCACCAGCTCCAAGGCACCAAAACAGAAACTTTAAGTCTTTAAGTGACTTTCACTGATATATTGGGCCCTTCGCAGGCAGATCGCTACTTGAGAATACCGCTATGTACAAATATGAGCCGAAGATAAAAAAAATACAAGTCAAAATATTTCTGAAAAAGAATTCGAACGATATTTTTGGATTGAATTTTAGAAATTGCGTGGTTGAAAAATCATTTGACCCCCAGAGGTAAAGATCTTTGGGTTTTGTGTTAGATATCCCCTTTTTCTTCCTGCAAAATCATTGTTTTTTCCTGGACCTCACATGATTGCGAGCTTGTCGGTTCCTGAAGCTCGCCGGACCGGAACGGAATGCGGGCTCGCCAGCTTTCTCGTCGCCAGACCCGAACAACATGCGAGCTCGCCAACTCTTTGGGGCTGACTGCCGGACATATCGGATTTTTCAAATTTAAAAGACATTGATTGCCAGACCAAATGTTAAAAATATGTCCAACTAGACGACAGTATGGCCCGAAAGAAAGCAGGAGGGAGGAGACGAGGAGATAACACAAGCGAAGGTATAATGATAAATAACGATGGGGATGAAACTAAAAAATAACTACCATAAATAAAGTATTAATATATCCATAGTTTGATATACTTTTGTTCCCACAGGCGGGTTGCGTGCGCCAGGGCTGGCACCTAAGTAATAGCCAGAACAATGTCAATATAATCTAGCTGGAATAGATATGTTGGTAAATAACTTTTACTTATTGTTCGAAGGAAGTTTAGAAGCCAAACTTCCGACAACATGGACAGATGGAAAAGCAGAGGTGGCAAAAGTCAAAGAAGAGAAAAGAAGAAACAAGATGCAGTCCACGAACCCGAATGCTTATACGTATGGTAATGGTACAGATGTTAAAACACATGGATATGTAGTCACGCAGAACACTTTTCTGAAACACTTTTCTGCCCTGTTACCAGTCTGCAGCGTGGAGTGGAAAGTGTGGAGTGTGGGGTGGAAAGTGTGTAAAGTAAGGAGTGTGGAGCGTAAAGTGTGGATTGGGTAGTGTGTAGAGTGTGAGGTGTAAAGTGTGGAGTGTAAAGTATTGAGTGAAGGATGTAAAGTGCAAAGTATGGGGTGTAGAGTGTGGAATGAGGAATTTTAAGTGTAAATTATGGAATATGGATTCTTGGGTGTAAAATGTAAGGGGGGAGGGATATACCTCTATTATTACGGCGATATTATAGGAAAATTGAAATATCGAAACGAACTAAATATTTGGACATAAAAAAAAATAATTTATATAATATTTCTTCGAAATTTAATATTTTTTGTTATATTATTGAAAAAATCGAAATATTATAACATATTATATATCAATACTAGTAGTATCGTATAAGGCGATGGTGGAAATTTTAAAAATAAGAAATTTATAGGAAAGATTGGTTATTGTGAATTAGGGATGGCAGCGCGAAACCATTGATGGACTGAAAGGTGTATGATTTTTCTTACTCTTGTTTTTTCTTTTTTTGATTATCTACCTACACCAACCTATCTTCTATATATCTATCTATCTATGGGTTTGCTGATCTATCTATCTGTCTATCTACCTATCTATCTACCTATCTACCTATCGATCTATCTATCTACCAATCTTTCTAACAATCTACCTATCTATCGATCTATTTATTTATCCATCTCTCTCTCTTTTATTTATTTAGCTGTGTCTATCTGTTTATAGACGCTGACATGCAATGAATTCCGGTTAATTATATAATTTCGTATCGTTAGAGAAATATTAACGGATTGTCGGGTTACAGGATTTTAGGGTTACAAAAAAATAGGACTAAACGGATTAAAGGATTTAGGGGCTAAAAGGTCTTAGGGTTTAATGGACTTAGGAATAACGGATTTTAATGTTAAAGGATTTTAGGGTTACTGACAGGTTAGGATTAGAGGGTTTTGGGTTAAAGGGATCAGAAGGTTATATCATTTAGGGGTAAAGCCTTCTTCGGCTTGCTACGAATTGCGAATGTTGCATTGTGATCGTGTGCAATTAATTACGGCTGCTGATTTGTTATCGTGCGGTCAGAAAAAACATTCACGCTGGCCTGCAACGAATGCCAAGTGCTGGTTGGCCATCGTGCGATCAAAAAAGACAGACATGCTGATATATAACGAATTCCGGCTGGTGATATGACCACACACGCTGACATGTAACGAATTCCGGCTGGTCATGTGATTTCGTACTGTCAGAGAAGTGCCAACGATCAAATATCTGTCTCTTTTCCTATTTATCGATGAAATCCTCTTTTTCTCTCTCTATATATATCTCTCTCTCTCTCCTTCTATGTGTCTATCCGTCTATGCATCTGTCTATGTCTTTATCCATCTATTTCTTTATTTGTTTTGGTGTCTAACAATCTCTCTATATATCTGTAGATCTATCTGTTTATTTCGGCATCTATTTCTCTAGCTGTCTCTCTGACTATTTATCCATCTGTCTGTCTGTCGATCTATCTATTTATCTATTTGTCTGTCTGTCCATCTACCTGTGTGTCTATCTATTTGTCTATGTATCATCGACCTATCTATGTATCTATCTATCGATCTATCTATCTATCTCTCTATCTATCTATCTATGAATTTGTCTGTCTGCCTATTTCTCCTAGTCATTCAGTGTAATGTAGTGGGTGTAGTGTAATTTAGTACAGTGGAGCTTCCTGTAGTGTCATGTAGTGTAATGTAGTGTTCTGGCGTGTAATATAGTGTAGTATCCTGTATTGTAATGTAGATATCTGAACCTCCAAAAGTTCTCAAATATAGTTGTGTTTTTTTTGTTTATGAATGTGTTTCAATTTTTTCCCGCTGTAAATGCACCCGTCCATGTTCACTGTAAACAAAAATGTGAGTGAAATGACCGATCCACTTTCGTTTTGTATGGGAAGCATGGCCCTGATGGCACTGGGAGGTATGCGTTGGCTAAATATTAACGTGAGCGTGACAGTCGCCAGGAGGCATCGCATCGTACAACCCGGCAACCACGGGCTTTTCGTTTTTAGCAGGCGTTGTTTCATTTCGCTTCTTTCCATGGCACTAAGTGGCAAATTTGGGCTGGTTTGGTCCCCAGTAAAGAAACATCGCGGCTCTTTCCATGGCAGGAATTGTATAATGTCTAAGGCCCTTTTTTCCATAAGTGTTTTTTTTTTGGTTTATTTTATTTTTAATGGAAAAAAAGATATGTTTATTCATAAAAGCCTGTTTTTTCTTATTGGTGGCCAGTGGTACCTCAGTCATGGAATTTGTCTTTGCTGATTTGTTGTGGCCTGTGAAAACACGCTATTGTTGTCAAACAGAATTGGTATAATTTCCTCGCCACTTTTTATGGTATCAGTGGCGTGTTTTTTCATTTATTTTCGTTTTGCATGGTATGTGACAGGTATGGTATTTATGGCACTGGGTGGTGCGCTTAGGCTGGTGTTGATAATCCGTAATAAGGAAACAATTTTCGTTCCAGGCTTGCCACAAAGGGACATGTACCTTGAATTTATGGCAAGTATGGGACTCGGTTGCGCGCTTGCGGTGGTCTTTGTGGTCCAGGCAGGCGTGCCAGGCTTGGCACCATGGACCTCGGTTACACGCGGCAGGTCTGGTACAAGATCCCACCCATTGTATTCTAGTAAAAATTTAATATCTAGCTTCGTGTTTCGTGGCAAGTACGACATTCATGGTATCGGGTAGGGGCCTTTGGGCTTGGTTTGGTCGTCAAAAAGATTGCGGCATCTTACATCGCAGTTGTCGTGTCAGGTCACATCCATTTTGGTTTTACTTCATAGGTACTACATAATTCTTTATTAATTTTTTATTTTATATGGAAAGCAGGATAGAATTCCCCTTGGTGGTCAGTAGTATCGCCGGATTTTTCGTGTCAGGCGCGGCACAAGGCGACATCTATCTGGGCTGGCTTTTGGTGGACCGTGACAGCACGGTACTTTATAAAATAGGTCTGGAATAATTTCTTATCAACCTAGTTTTTCTATGACGGGCGTGGTGTAATTTTCCATATTTTTTTTTTGTGTTATGGGTACATAATTTTTAATCCAGCTTCACTTTTTCGTAACAGGTATGGTAGTCATTGTGCACATTTGCACTAGTATTGATAGTCAGTAACAAGGAAACATTTTTTTGGCAGGCGTGTAATAAGGTGGCATCCATCTTGGTTTCATGTGGTAGGTATGGCACAATTTTAAATCCATCTTCGTTTTTTGTGGTAGTCGTGGTAATTATTGCCTTCGGTGATGGGGCTGATTTTGCTGGCCCGTAACAAAGACTTTTTGTTATTTTTTATCGTGGCAGACGTAGGACAATGTATCATTGACCTTGGTTTCAGATAACAGGTTTGATATAAGTTCCCATCTATATTTAATTTATATTATAATCCTGATTAAAACCACCCATCCATTTTCGTTTTTATGGTAAACATGGCCCTGCCCTGATAGCACTCGGTGGTGTGCGTGGGCTTTTGCACACAAATGCTTTTACACAGATGCTTTTACACAAAAACACTTTACACAGGCGCTTTTACACACAGGCGCTTTTATACACGCTCGAACCTCATTTCGTGCGAAAGAGTTGTACGGGATACCTCGTTGAAATCGCAATTTTACTTCAATTTTTGACCATCGAATCTGATTACGTGCGAAAGGGTTGCGCGGGACAAGCGGAAATCGCCATTGCACCTCAATTTTTGACGATTGAACCTCATTTCATGCGAAAAGTAGGTGGAACACCTCGAATCGCACTTTTACCTCATTTTTTGACGATCGAACCTCGTTTCGTGCGAAAGGGTTTTACCTCAAATTTTGGTAATCGAACCTCGTTTCATGCGAAAGGGTTGCGCGGGACACCTTCAAATCGCCAGATTGCCTCAATTTTTGGCGATCGAAGCTCATTTCGTGCGAAAGGGTTGTGTTTCGTGCCGTCTCGTTGGCACTGTCTTTGTCCCCGCCTTCAGAAGAGAAACAGAAAAGAAGGAGAGGGCAAGAGGGCAAGAGGAGAAGATGTCAAGATAAAAGGATAGGAAAATATAATGAAGATGTGAAGATAAGAGGATGAGAAGATGTGAAGAAGAGGGCAAGAGGGCAAGAGGGCAAGAGGAGACGATGTGAAGATGTGAGGATGTGAAGATGTGAAGATGAGCAGATGCGAAGATGTGAATATATGAAAATGTAAAGATGAGCAGATATAAAGATGAGTAGATGTGAAGATGAGCAGTGAAGATAAGAAGATATCAAGATGAGAAGATATGAAGATGAGAAGATGAGAAGATTTGAAGATGAGAAGATATAAAGATGAGAAGATGTGAAATGAGAAAATAGGAAGATGAGAAGATATGAAAATGAAAAAATATGAAATGAGAAGATGGGAAGATGAGAAAATATGAAGACGAAAAGAGGAGAAATAATCTCCTCCCTATTGAAAGAACCCCCTGCACTCAAACACTCTCGGAAATGCCAAACGAATCCAATACTAAAATAAAATATAATTAATATAATAATTTTTAAAATAATTATAATAATTATATTTTATATATTTATATATGGGCACGTTCTTCTGTTTGCTGGGTCTGTGGCGTTTGTCCGTTGGATTCCTTTTTTTCTGGCTCACTTCCTTGCTCACTTTGCGTGTCCATGGCCAGGCCATGCGATTGGTGAGGCTTGTGTTTGTAACTTGGGCTTTGTATCCAACTGATTGCACAATTTTCCCGCCACAAACCACGGCCATTTTGTGTAGATCTTCTTTTTTTTCTTACGGACAATATATTCAATTTACTTTGTCGGTTTATATAAATATTATAAATAATATTATAAAAAATATATATATGTTTTTTTAAAATATAATTATTATAATTATGGTAAAAAATATTATTATATATTATATTCAAATTATAATTTTATAATATTTTATTCAATTATAATATAATATATAAAAAACCATATAATTATAATAAAAATTAAATATTATAATAAACATAATAATTAAATAATAATATATATAAGAATTTATAATTATTAAATTATTTAATTATAATTTAAAATAATAAAAATTATAATATTAATTAATTTAATATAATATTTTTAATTTTATATATTTATAATAATTATTTATAATTATATTTTATTTATTTTCAAAAATATAATAATTTTATAATATATTTATATTTTTTTTTTCAATTTAATTATATTAAAAAAACAAATTATTATAAATTTCCTTAAATTATCGAATTTAAAATATAATATTAAGAAATATTCTATTAAATTTCAATATTTTTCATTAAATTTAAAAAAAAATAATATATATATATATATATTTTTTTCATTTTTTAAAAAACAAATCTAAAATTTTAATATACCAAAATATAATTCCTTTCAATAAATTAATATCTAAATTCTTATCATATTTATTTCATATATTTTTTATATTATATTAATTATATTTATCATAGAAAAAAACATTTTTAAAAAACCTTTTCAAATTTCTCAAAATTACCAATATTTTAATGTTTTAATTACTTTTAACAAAATATATAATTAATTCCTTATATTTATTTTATAAAACAATACTTCAATATCCAAAAATAATTTAATATTTTAT
>Ga0126342_10015068_pt1 | contig 13576 bp, 15 predicted proteins | sample Cyp1metagenome_FD_92528 | JGI IMG/M metagenome (GOLD analysis project Ga0126342, IMG submission 92528) | Coral microbial communities from Lord Howe Island, Old Settlement Bay, Australia - Cyphastrea 1 metagenome | ecosystem: Host-associated > Invertebrates > Cnidaria > Coral ...
AACAAATGTGTAGAGTTGGTTGTCCTAGAATTTCAGCAAAAGATTCCGACCAACTTCGTTCCACCAACGTGACGGCCAGATTGGAAAGTGATGGAGAAATCTGGCTTCCAATGCCTGCTCCACTAAGGATGTCCAAAGTGTTGGTTTTTAAGGGGTTCCTATGTTATGCAGTGGAGCTGGGGCACTGCACCGTTTTGGTGCCCTAGTTGGTTGGGAGACTATGTTCTTGACCTATGACATGGATGTAACATGGATGTTTGTATAATGCTTGACCAAATCTGAACATATGTTTTATTCCCAAAAGTGTATCTTGAATATCAATTTTGTTGAACAAAAAAAATGAATATTATATTTTTCCCCACAAAAACAAATGCTTTTGCACCCAAAAAAAATATGAATACCAAATTTGTTGTTAAAAAAACATGTTGGATATTGCTTTTTGTCAAACAATATGTTGGATATCAGGTTTTTGTTCCAAAAAAAACATTATGGACATCAGGTTTTTTGTGGAAGAAACAATGTATAAAATCAGATTGTTGTTTAAAAATTATTGTTTTTTCCAAAAAAATTGGAATACCAGATGGCTTGTCAGAAAATAATTTTGAATATCCTTTTTTTTTGCCAAAAAACAACTTTGAATATCGTTTTTTTGCCAAGAAAACAACTTTGAATATTATTTTTTTTTTCAGAAACACATATTGGTTATCAGATTTTCTGTTTTTAATCATTTTTTCTATCAGTTTGTTTGTCAATACTCAACATGTTTTCTCATCAAAGTGGGTTTCTTGCATACCAACCGCTGGAAGAAACACATGTTTTTTCCCTTCACATGCAGGTTGAAACATATGGTTTTGAGAGAAAAAACAGGATGATGTTTCACCAGTGAGATGCAGCAAACAGATCACTTGTTGAAAGGCGTGCATTTTTTCGAACAACCACAGCAGCCAGCAGCCATTTGTGATGATCATGTTTAACCACAAAATGTGGTGTTGCACTACCACACATTCAGAAGAAAACATAGTGTTCTGTACCAGGGATGTGTGCCCAATTAATGTATTGATAGTTTGTGATATTTGGAATATATTTAAAAAAAACAAAATCAACTTACCAACATCATAAAAACTAGTGCGCTGCCCAGGCTGCCCAGCAGGGTTCTGCCACACCAGGTGGCACTTTGCAAACACGATAGTCAGGGGATGTAAATTTCAGGGGTCATAGCACCTCTCAACTTGTTTGCATGGGTTGGGTTTGCTTTTGGCGTCCCATGGCCGCTGTTGCTGCTTTTGCAGCAACGCTCTTGCATGTGAGTGCTAAAGTCGATCTTGGTGCTGGAGAGCCGGAACTCATATGTTCAGAGACAATGTGCCTTTTCTGAATTGTTTATATGCTGGATGTTACAGATGTTACATCATTTGTTTTTATTTCTGTTTGAATGTGTGGGTGTGGATACAGATACATCAAGTATGAAATCTCGTCACCGTTTAGGGTGGACGTGTTGAAGTGTTGAGGCTGGTATCATTTCTCGAAGGGGTGTGCAAGCAATCTGCCATCTCGAAAGTGTCCCGGCCACGCATTCTGCAAGTTCTGGAGAGCTTCTCGGGAAAGGCAGCGGGCTGGCATGTGAAGGGTCAGGGTTGATGTTTTTTTTGCAACAATACGTTTTTAGAGGTGAGGTGTTTAACAATGATAAACAAATGCATTGATATGACTTCACCCCATAGATGTGTAATTCATAGCCAATTTTAAGTTGCATCCAGATGTCATCCAGAATAGAAAACATACCGATAGATATGCACGAATGTATGATTTTTTTGCATTATAGAAATCATAGAAATCAATCAACAACACCAAACAGGATACACAAGTTGAATAGGGGGGGAACTTACGATCCACAATCCGACAGGCGGTCGGGACTTCTAGGGTACCAGTCAAGTTTAAAGATACAACTACTGGTTGATCTGTTTACTACTATTTATTATACTTTATACTATTCACTATTTACACACCCACACCCGTTGGATACGATTCTGACATCTGCAATGGAATACGAGTATACGAGTCACCGGTGTGCAATGAACTTCATATCCCCCTGTGTGTCACAGCGCCTGCATGACATGAGGCCATGCGTGTTGATGTCTCGGGAACAGTACATTCGATGTTCCAGCTACGATTGGTCCCACAGATGTGTCGGTGCTTGGCACTTGAATTCAGTGAGGCTGAGTGGTGGCAATTGTGTGTGTCATCTATGGACACCAAACGGTTGGACTATTTAAGACAGACTGGCGACCATGATGACCATAGTGGTGGCTCTGGACCAGGGCCTGACTATCATGGTGTTCGTAGTGGTGGAGTGACATCCACACTATCACGTCAGGGTTCAAGTTCAATGTCCGTTGCAGCGTCAACTGACAGCGGAGGGAAGGATTCAGCTGTTTCTGTTTCTTCAGGGCAATTTGACGAGTTGGTACAACAAGTTGAAGCACTACAAAGGTCTAATGCCAACTTGAGGAAACTGTGCAAAGCCAAGAACAAGACAATTTACTGTTTGCGCAGACAAATGCAAGGGTTTCAGACTGAAACAGGTGTGAAAACAGTCACTGCATTTCGGAAGCAAAAGTCGCTTAGGGAGGCTAGATCCCGGGACCAGCTGAATGTAACCAAGAAAGGACGTTGCGAGAGGAACTTAAGTGATTCTGGGTCTATTGCGGTTGCATTGAGAATGTCGCTAGGTTGCTGTTCTGCTCTTGGGTTCCCTTCTGCATCATGGAGTGACATCAGCAGGCAAACAGTAGCCAGGTGTGAAGTTAACATTGCAGCTGCAAGTATGATGAGGGGAGCATTGTTTGGCCATTTTCTTCTACTGTGTATTTCAAAGCAGAAGCATGCAGTGTTCAATCGACCATTGGCTACCCCTTTCTTACGATGGGATCTGAATGTGATGAAACCTTTTTTCATACGGCAAGATGATGGCAATCAATTGGACATTGGTTCTTTGCGAGACCGAGTGCAAGCCTTTTTATCCATGATGAGATTTCCACAACATATTGCTAGTCTGGTTGTGCCAGTCCGGGCTTCTGCCCGGGGCCAGCGGGTGGGGCGGCTCTCAATTGCCGGGATATCATTGCAGAATGATGCGACCAACAGTTCCATCTGGCAGAGGAAGAAGTTGACAACAGCAGTGATCCATGCTGGGATGCTGGTAGACGCAGGTGCACTCTCATCTGGTGATTTCAACAAAGCCTTTGAGATCCACGCTGTCATGTTACCTGACTTGGTACTGACTTGATACTGAGGTAAGGTCATGAGGTCAAACTGACAGGCACATACTAACAAGTTGAAGTCAAAATGAGATACGTTCTACATTGTGGCATATTGTGACGCTTTGGTAGAACAATACTACATTATCGTCATTGCTATCCAAGATGGTTTCAGTCAAAATGTGGTCTCTGATTTTGTGAACTTTGTTTGTTGGATTTGTTTGAACGACCACAATCATTGCCAACCAACTTTGAGACTGCACTGCACAATGTTTTGTTTTTATGGTGGCCAGGGGGTGTGGGCCGGACAGGCCAGGGTTCAGTACATGTGTAGAACTACAGTTGAAACTTACGATACGGTTTGCTAATCACTTATTATTTGCATTTCAATTTTCATAGTTTGGTGAACATCTTCTTTTTCAGAGGAATCACACATCACAGGGTCGTATCATCTTACAAGTTAACACTAATTGTGGTTTGGTCTTTTGCCTGTTTGAAGTTCAGCTCGATCCCAATGAGATGTTGTGCTGGTTATGTTGTCCATCCCAGGTCAGATGTCTTGCCGGTGGGGCCTGGTTCAGCAAAGGCTAGCCTGGCAATCTTGCTGAAACAGCTCCATTCTGTGGGTATGCCAACTTGGGAGGACATAGCAGATTTCTCCAGGAGACGTGTCACGACATAACATCCTGTAAGGGTAAGGGTTTGTTTACATGCTGGGATCTGGAATCTGGTGATGGTGACTGTGACTGGATTAGTACTACGTTTTAAGACTTTAAGATGTTCAACAACATTCAGTATATATCACTCATCACCATCATTGTCGTGATCGGTTTCAGCTGTCGGTATCCATTCACCTTAGACTTTTGAACGTACCATTCTGGCTATGATTGAATTATAATTCAAATTCACCCTCATTTAGATCTGTGTGTTTGTGATGATGAAGAGCAGTGAGCCAGCAACGAATGGGCTTTGAATGCTATTATGTTACTATGTTGACATGTCATTCCACATTGTACATTGGTGACACTTATGTGCTGGAGTGTTTGTTGTTTTCCCTTGAGCTTGGTAATGTTAGATGGTGCCACCGCACCACTAGCGGTAGCAGCAATTTACATGCAAGTTTGAAACTGCAATACGCTGTGTCAGGGTTTTGACTCTTGAAGGAATGTTCAACTATGTAGCACAGCTTCATGATTGGTAAGTTGATAGTGTCAATATATAGACGATAGATCTGGCAATCAAAACTACATTGAACGAGCTAATGAGCATCATTGATCTGATGTGAGTTTGAGAGGCCAGGCCAGGCAATGAGGGGCTTGAAGTGGGTGGGGGGTAGAATGTCTTGGCCTTGGCTTAGGCTAAGACAAGTCCACAAGTTGACGAGGTATTTATTGTTCTTGTTTCGGACTTGTTTCGTTTTCATGTCACCTAGTGAAACGTGAAATGTAGTACAGTAAAGCTTTAACGTCACAGACCTCCACCAAGCGCAAAATTGGGAATTGTTAGATATTCCATCGTAATGATTAATGAATGTGGTTCGAATTTCATTTGGTTCATCCATGTTAACCCACCACCCCAGGTCCTCCAGGGTCAATTATCAGCCATCAACAATCCAGAATCCATCATCAGGAGCAACCGGCTAGAAGATGAAGCAGTGTTTATCTTATGTGTGACGGAAGATGCTGGGAGCGACCAAAAGGCACAACGGTTGATGCTGCTTTCACACATTTGCAAAGGGGAGCTCGAATCTTCTGATGATGATCAAGATCATTATTCACAGATATGGTTTTTCGATATCTCGTGTTTGGTACACCAGTTCAACCTGATTGTGGGATCTCAGTTGTCTCTGATGGATTCTTGCCTGGTCGAGATCGAGAAAGACTATCGCTATTTTTCATCACTTGCAAAATTTATCCACTCATGGCGGGCGATGCCAAGTGTGATAATGGCGGAGTTTCCACCTGAGCACTTTGCTTCTGTAAGATTGCCACCATCACCATGTGCTGCTCGTTGGGGATGTGTGCATGAGCTGGAAGCATTCCTTCTAGCTATTGGTGTTGAAAAGATTCAATCAGCTTTCACACATGCATGTATGGTATATGCTTCCAAAAGAAAGAAAAAGGCAAACACAGGTTCATCTGCCAACCCCGTTGATGAGATAGCCTTGGATGAGTACACTCAGTTTCAAGAGAAGCTAGGAAGATACATGCGGTCAGCAAGCGACATTGTCAAGGATAGTGTTTTCTGGTTCTTGGTGGCTGCTAGCTTCCATGCAAAGGAGCCCCTGATTTCATGCTATGCTTGGCTGCAAAAGCCAAGAGAGACACCCATGCTTGATTTCACTTGTGGTCAGTCGTTTGAATTTCTCCGCCAATTGCAGATGTTGACCGTGGACTTGACGTGGGTCACAGAGTGCATGAATGAGTCAGGGGCGACAAGGTCATTGACAGAAGAGGTGCAGGTTCAGTTGGCCGGTGTGGCAATCAGAATGGCTATACACAATGCTGCAGCATATGAAAGGCGTATCTACACATACGTGACATCGATCCTTGTTTGAACTTACTCTCTCTTGGATGGAAAGCATCACTCATCACTGGATTCGCTTCTTTCAGGTAATTTGATTTGACAGTGCTTTCCAATTGAGTTGGTTACACCAGAAACAGTTGGGTCATTAAAACATTGAACCATGATCTTTGACTTTGACAATAGTTGCGACCCAGGGTTGATCATCCAAAACATTGTCCAATAGTCCAACAGTCCACTAGGGTTAAGGATATACATGAATTTAGAAAGACCAGGCACCTATGATGCACCATTCATTGCATTACACGGATTCAGGCAGGTTCCGGACGAGCCCATGCAGGTCCCACAATGTGCTGTGGTTCTGGTTCCCTGTGGTTTGGTTTAGCCTATGGTTTTTCAAACCGTTTTAGTTTTAGTGTCAGTGTCAGACTTAAACTTCTCAAACGATGTTTTTCTTGTGGGAATAACCACATACACAGACACACACACACACGCAAACTAAACACACAAACGCTCACATATATTTATATATCAAGAAATGAACATATTTTTACAAATAAATGAAATTATTTGTATCATACTTACTATGACTGAGCTCAGGATGCCATATCGGCTTTTCTGGCTGATCAAAGACAAATGTGATGAAGAGTCGGCAGTCCGCATGCGCAGGGGGCCCCAGGTAACATTTTGGCACACTGCTAGACTGCCAATGGCCAATGACCAATGGCAACATGGGGCAAGTCAACAACAATTCAATAACATGATGATTTTACTGAATTGGTCGGAGCATTTTTGTTTAAACAGTCCACCGGGAATCATCGTGCAGTGGGATATATGACTTTGGTATGTCAAAGGTGTATCAGTCAGTCAACATGAATGGGCAACAGCCACAGCATCAGAGGGCACTTGACTTGATTTGCACTGAGCAAAGAAAACCTGGGAATGTCATGCCAAATCTGCTTTGGGTTCGTTAAGATTTTTTACACATCTGGACAGCGCAAGAGAAACCAATGACCAGAGTAATTTTGTTAAACCTTTACCATTACTCGCAGACAGATATGATGTTGTAGGTGAGGCTAAGCACTGATGATGGACCCACCCACCTGCTCGCCTGCTAAGGCATTGCTTCTGAGCTCCTGGATTGTGATTCTACAACGTTGCATGCAACTGCACAGCGTATTAGGCCAGGCGGCCAGGAAGCAACAAGCAGTGCAGCAAGCAGGAAGCAAACAACAAACCTGGAACCTTGCATAAGTGGACCCCAAAGGGGATATAAAATTGAATTGAAGCGGTACTGAAGGAAAGTGAATTTATTCTTTCAGGAGGATGACAGGATGATGATTGGATGATGAGGGATGCTTTGGTATTGGTTTTGCCGCTCACTAAAGAGAAGAGTTGCCGAAGAGTCTAAGCTGTGTAACTACATCAAGGGCCAATGCAAAATGATGTTTGATTTGATTGATAGCTGTGGTCGGTCACATTGTTTTTTGTTTGGGGGAGTGTGTTGTCTCTGATCTGCATTTTAGAAATCTGTTTGGCAATCAGCAAGCTGACTGGAGTAGAGACTCTGCACCACCGGTTCAGTCAGTAGAGTACTGCTATTGACTGCATGATGACGCATGAGCACCACGTGCAGAACTGCAATAAATATTTGATATAATATGGGTCCGAACTTGTCAATGGTAAGTGTAAGTGTTGGGCATTAAAGGACACATGTGTTTAACTGTGATCGTCTATGATCAAATATATTCCATACATCATCTAATACATCTACATTAACCTGCACAGGCACATGTGGACATCTACAATAACATTAACATTTAAACATTTAGATGTGATGTGATGTGATGTGATGTGTTATAAACGTTTGTTTGTCTTCTTGTCTGCATCTCTCTCTTCGTCTCTTCGTGTGTATGTCTGTTTATTTCCGTGCATCTGCCTTAGTTTCTTTGTCCATTCGTCCATTCGTTTATTCGTCTATTCATCTGTCTGATTGTATGCCTGCTGTGCTGTGCTGTGTGCTGTGTGTGTGTACGTGTTTGTTTGTTTGTGTGTTGTGTTGTTTGTCGTTTGTGTGCTGTGGTTGGTTGGTGATTGGTTGGTTGGGATCCCTGGGGTTGGTTGGTTGATTGGTGTGTTTGTTTGCTCGCTTGTTTGTGTGTATGTCCTACTGTCTTACTGTATGTGATGTGTTCGATGCATGCATATCTCCTGGTGTATGTATCATAATCCTTATGTATGATGAATTATGGCATTATGTGAACTGGTGTATGTATGTGCCCTGTGTGCCTGTGTGCCTGTGTGCGAATGTTTGCATGTATGTATGCCATGTATGTGACTGGCTGTGTGTGTATGTGCGTTCTACTCATGTCATTGTCATTGTATTTGATAGTTGGTGTCATTTATCCTGTGGCTGACATCTCCGGACTCCTGACTTTGACTGTTTGACTCCCGACTACTGACTGACTTTAGCACTGAACGATTAACGATGGATAATGGATACTGGCCCTGCCTGACTGATGAAACTCATAGACTCTGGTTATTATGGTTAGTGAACTTGTGCTGTGCATGTGACTGGATGGCAGGAGAAGATGTTGGTCGGAGTTGCATGTGATGGTACAGACAGGAACCATCAATCCCAGTGGGGTTCTCTACGCTGGGTTGTCTCTGGCTGCCAAGCTCCTCAAACCACATGTTGTCTTGATGGAGAGCATCAACTCTTTGCTGAAGAGAGTTGCCCAGGATTCTCCGAACATCAGTCTAGAACTGCTGTCAGCACGTGTGATGTTGAAGAAACATGTCGGGTTTACAGCTGATGAAGATTCAGTGGTTCAACTTCAACAGAACCCTTCAAAAGCTGACATGACCATAACCACAGCTGCGTCAGCAGCACCTGGTCTTGGCCAGGGAACAGGAACATCAGGAACATTGTCTCTACGTGTTCAGCCCAAGGTGACCAAGGTCAAGTCGTTCAAACAGATCAAACCATTTGCTCTCAAAATGGCAGATAGGTTAAAACCTCTTGTCCAGGATGTCAACCAGTGGGTACAAAGAATGGACCGTTGGTCATGCCCCCCAGCTTTGGAAGAATTGGAGCCATCAAATTCGTTTATGTTGAATGCAATTGATCGTCCATTCTCAATGTTACCACAGACACATCAGAAACAACTGGCGGCAGCTGCCTATTTCCATCGAATATGGTTTCGAGAACATGTTACAGCTGGTCAATTAGCCCTACTTGCGTTTTGTAATCGTGGTACAGCCTCAACCCGAGCACGTGGCAAAAAATCTTTGCTGGTCGATGTAGTGCGTGGATACTTCGTGGGTGAAGTGCATTCCATGCAGGTGTCGGCAGCCGTGGGCACTGGGGGCGACACACTCACATTTTGTTTCAAAATGATATGTATGTTTGGACAACATGTTGGTGTCACAGTTTGCATTGAATCCTGAAGTGGGGTTATGAGCTCATAGCTGTGGCTGGGGCATTGGGGCATGCACACATAGGTATTCTTTGTCATTGCCAATTGCCTTTGTTACAGTAGGAGTAGGATTTGACACGATGTGGTTCAGGTTTAGTAGCATTCAAGATTAAAAACGGTATGATGTTTCAGGTTTTCCTATCCCTTAGTCTGTACCACTGTGCCATTGTACCAGACACTCCTTATATCATCTCCTTTGTCGCAGGCCAGAGTGGTGGAAGCGGATGTGTTTCAGAACGATGATGGACGGGTGGTGGTCACAATGCGACATCCACCGACATTCGATCGGTCTGTGGATTGCTTTCTGAAAGCGATTCAATATGAAACGGTTTTGACTGTGGTTGTAAGTCCTGTGCAGATGATCCAGTTGCTTGGTGGTGGTTCCAATGATCGCTGGATTGGCTTGGCTGCAAAACCAGTCAGGGTTTGCGATGTGGACCCAATGATGGTACCTCGACCCATTCGCTCAGGTAGTAGGCCAGCAAAGACATCCAAGACAGCCACAGGTTCTGATGTTGCTGCAGCTGCGGCCGCAGCTGCAACTGGTGATGGATCTTTAGACCATGACCATGATATCACAGAAGAGCTGTTGAAGGAAGCAGCAGGCATCCATGATAATGGTCTATCTGTAGCCCATACCACTGAAGATGTCGATAATGCAACACTCACAACTGAAGTCTGGGAGTTGACAGAAGACATGGGTCCGTCCCAGGCCATAAATTCTGCTCGTGCAAAGGGATCCCTACCGGAGCAGGTTGAAGTCTCTGTCTTTGGAGGTGCAACTTGTTATACCACTGACGAACTTGAGTTCGATGCAGTGCAGACCATGTTGATGAGGCGCATCACATCGGGTTATTGGTTTCGGGATTGCATAGTGTTGAGACGAGTAGCTACTTATTTACTTTGATTTTGATATATGCTCTTCTGATACTGTTTGTCACTGACACTGACGTGACATTGATTGGAAACAGTGTGGTTGGGAAGTGTGTATGTGTATGGATTTGACTATTGGCCGGATCAAACAATCGATAACTCAATAGTTAATCTATTTTATTTCTTTTACCATACCTGTTGTTCTCTGAGGGGGGCAGCATCGCCACGTCTCCTGGGAGTGATAATTGCCTGTGGGCACTGTGATGTATAATGTACATGATAAATGTATATGTCATACCACTGCAATAACATATAAGAGAGTTGCAACTTTTGGATCTCTATGGTTTGAAAACATTCTGTGGTAGATCGGTTGAGTTCAGCAACATCTAGTAGCAGGCAACAAGCAATCACGCACATTGACGATGTTTGTTGCAACACAGCATCATCATCATCTTGTGCCGTGCCAACGTGCCCACTAGCTTCACTGCTAATTGGCCAAAGCACATGGTTCTGATGTGCACACCACTGCACCACAATCACGGACTTTTCAATCTGCAACTTTCCACCAACAACTACTACGGGTTTAAGGTTTAAAACAACAATCAGATTCTATTATGTTGTGTTCAATTTGTGTTCAAGTTCCATTTATATCATCACCAATCATCCCCAAGCACAAAACAATATTGGTCTTAATATTTCTAATATATGAGTCATTGCTTTCTTTTGGATAACATATGATCATATGTTTCTGATTCTGTACGTAGCCGTGGCTGTGAAGTGGGTCCCTATCTGATAAGTGCCTTCCGCCTGCTGGCTCTGGAGTAGATCCTTTTCTTCATCCAATCTCAGCCTCGCGTTAGGCCAAGCTCCGCTTCTCAATCACGGTTGGGGGCTGAAGACTCAGTCCTGACGGAAGGTGCTGATGTTGCCATGTCTTCGGTACCTATGACTCAGTCTGCATACCATTTCATTTTCGAATTTTGGTGCAATGGAGTTCAAGAGTCGTGTGCTGCACTGCAACACCGAGCCAATGCTTGGAAGCATTGTCCAGTTGGTGGCCCAGCCGATGACGACAGACAGGCGTCACTAGTCATTGCCTTTGATTCCCGTGATGCTAGAAGTGTACGCTTGTTGTGGGTGCACTGGGTTGACACCGCTAGATTGGTGGGGAAGCCGTTCACACTAGATGCAAGAAGTGCAATTATTTACACTCCCAATTTCATCAAAAATGAAGAACACTTTCAACATGTGATCCACCCAGCAATTGGTGCTCGCATGAAACGCTCTCGCAGTGAACGTGAACCTGTACCCCCAGAAGTCCTCAGGCTGAAGAAGATTTGTGAGACAGCCTTTGCTCCTCCAACAACTGGTTTTGAAGACACTGATGATGATCAATGCTTCATTTGTGCCAACCTTTGCAATGATGATGAATATGGTTCATCCTCATCGTCAGTACCAATGGCTACAGGATCTGACTTCAGGTGTATGATATGTCTTTTATATTCACACAGAAGATGCTGTGAACAAGTCATCGAGTTTTTGGAAAAGTCTGGTCACAATCACAACCACAACGCAAGTTCCAGTTCCAGTTCAAGTTGTGGCCAACCAAAGGACTTGAGGAAACATGAGGTGAAGAACTTTTTTCTCGAGATGGTTCCAGCCATACTGCTACAGTCGCCGCTGGAGAGGTTGGGGCTCCCAGTCGTTATTCAAGTCTGCATTGAGCTCTGACTCTAGTTGGAAAAGTTCTGTAGTTCTGTAGCTTTCTCATGGCACAGATAATTACAGGACATACGTACATACATTACTACACAAATAAAACACACACGTAAACATGTAACATATACAATATACACAAACATATACCTTTGCATATACATAGACATATGTTACATAGATTTCAATATTTACATGTTCATTCACAATCAATTCAAGTACATATTCATTTTCATTTAAAATATACATAATCCATACCATGCCATGCCTGCCATGATCTGACCTTTCCTTAAAATATAATTACCATGCCACAACACACATACCAGAGCCAGACAGACAGACAGACAGGCATACAGAGATTACGTACATTGTAATTACACACAGATACATGGTACATGCATAAATACGTACATCGTACATACATACATACATACATACATGCATGCATGCATGCATACATGCATACATGCATACATGCATACATGCATGCATGCATGCATACATACATACATACATTCTTGCATACATGCATACATGCATACATGCATACATATATGCATACATACATATATACATACATGCATACATACATACATACATACTTACATACATACATTCTTGCATACATGCATACATACATACAGACAGACAAACATGTACATATGTGCATACACACATTTTACATACATGACATGCATACATGCATGCATGCATACTCTATTCTCCATCCAACCGTACAACTCATAGACAGGCAAACAAACAAACTGACAGACAGACAATCAAACAGACAAACATCATACATTCGCACATACAGACATCATATATTCATTCATTATTCATACAGACAGACAGGTCTAGAGATTCATGCATACTATTACATAAGTTTGTTTGCCAAGCGTGCTTTGGCGCCTGGGGCATGTGCATGTGTGGCATGCTGCTGCCAGAAGACACTGCTGCGGAATGAAGAAAATTGGGACAGAGGCCAGGACGAAAGAAAGCAAGCAGAGGGATATCAATAGTGAAGGGCCATCCGTGGCACTGCAATTTCCATAGCCTCGATCGAGGCCTGCCTCGAGGCCTGCCTTGCGGCTTGCCTCCTCCTAGCCAAGTGTCTGTTTTGCTCCACTTTCCATAGCATCAACGGCAATTTCCATAGCCTCCAGGCCTGCCTCGAGGCCTGCCTCGAGGCCTGCCATCCTAGCCAAGTGTCTGTTTTGCTCCACTTTCCATAGCATCAACGCCAATTTCCATAGCCTCGAGGCCTGCCTCGAGGCCTGCCTCGAGGCCTGCCTCGCGGCATGCCTCATCCCAGGCAAGTGTCTGTTTTGCTCCACTTTCCATCGCATCCATGGCAATTTGCCAAGTGCACTTTCCATAGCATCAATGGCAATTTCCATAGCCTCGAGGCCTGCCTCGAGGCCTGCCTCGAGGCCTGCCTCGAGGCTTGCCTCATCCTAGCCAAGTGTCTGTTTTGCTCCACTTTCCATCGCATCCATGGCAATGTCCATAGCCTCGAGGCCTGCCTCGAGGCCTGCCTCGGCTAGGATGAGGCAAGCTTCGAGGCAGGCAGGCCTTATTGCAGCGCGGCAAAGGAGAGACTTAGGGAAGGTGAGGGAAGACTCGAGGCAGGCCTCCACACCCATACATACATAGATTCAGTCACGCATGAGCAAAAAACTTGTTACACTTCTCGATTTGTGCGTGTCATCCTTGCGCAGGGGCCATGCT
>Ga0126342_10015069_pt1 | contig 13575 bp, 16 predicted proteins | sample Cyp1metagenome_FD_92528 | JGI IMG/M metagenome (GOLD analysis project Ga0126342, IMG submission 92528) | Coral microbial communities from Lord Howe Island, Old Settlement Bay, Australia - Cyphastrea 1 metagenome | ecosystem: Host-associated > Invertebrates > Cnidaria > Coral ...
AGCACCTTTCGGTCCATCAGTGGCTTCGCTCTGCCATCCCTGATTCACAACAACCAACCTCTCCTATAGGTTTCCTATTTTTGAAACTTCCGCCACCGCCTTGTGCGGTACTACTGGTATGCAGGTACGTTTTCACAGGAACATTGCACCGTCTTCGCTGGCTGCTGACTGCAATGTTCCCCAGCGGCCCCCTGCAGTAATAAGAAGTTTTACGTCTATTCAGATGGTACACACGCAAACCCTGCCGCAGCAGGGTGGGCGAAATGGAAATGAAAATGACATGACCTAGATGAGATCACACCTGACCTAACCGGGACACGAGACGGGGAACGCAAAAGAAGAAAGGAAAAAAGGAGAAAACACCAACACCACACACCTAGCCCAAAACGGGCGAACCCTGGAAGGTCAAGGAAAAAGAAAAGGCGGAAGGAAGACGGGCCAAAAACCGACCAGGGGAGGGGGGGCGGACGGAAGCACCTGACACAACCTACAAGGCGAGAGCCAAACCTTCCTCAGCACGCGAAGGACCCAAACCTGACCAAACACGGGAGCACGCATGAAATAAGGGACCAATGGGGAACTAGCTAATGACAATTGATCCGACCGCAATCCAATGCAGAATCCCCTGATCAGGCTCAATGGCCAAAGTTTCACGTCAACCCTGTAGACAGCTTACGCATTCAACCCTCGAATTGGTGCACAATTGAACCTCACCAGAGACCATGAAGAGAAAAAGTGACCACACCTAAAGTCGTGGGCCTGCCTGAAAAATTCTCTCATGATGCAGGATGTCGAGCGCAGTACTCTCTTGAGCAAAGTTGAAAAAAGGAAGGTTTCTCGAGAGTCAGCACAGCTTCAGTATTGAGAAAAAAAATGATGCCAGGCACGGCAGCCAGCTGTTCAACACTCCCCCAAGCGAAAGGGTGAAAACCGAAAAGGGCCAACTGTTGCACTTTACTTGCACGAATTACCAAATTGAAAACTGTTAATTCAGCGATCAGATCGGAGGATCGAAAGTCCTACCTAGACAGGTATTCCCCGAAGGGTTCATGCCACCATGGCGAATCCAGCATGAGTCACACACTTGCTCAGAACTGTCGTTGCGAATTTTTCTGTGGAATGCATCGGACGTGCAAAACCACCACCAACAACAACAACAACAAACAACAAACAACAAACGACAAACGACAAACAACAAACAACAAACAACAAACAACAAACAACAAACAACAAACAACCAACAACAACAACAACACCAACAGCAACAGCAACAGCAACAGCAACAGCAACAGCAACCGCAACCGCAACCGCAACCGCAACCGCAACCGCAACAGCAACAGCAACAACAACAAAAAACGATGAGATGAGCCTATATATATATATATACAATCACAGTAGACGTTGACCGTATAAAAAAAAGCAGCGATAAAAACAAAATATTGTCCCCCCAGCTGCGACTTATATGCGCCCAGGGGCGGGACTATACATATATACATATATATATATATATACACTCACTTCTGGTTGCCACTCTGCCCTTCAGCACGGTCTTTTTTCTGAAGCCCGTGCCAGCTGTCATGGCTTTGCATCCTGTGACGTGCCTAGGCCACAGTTCACAGCAGCATCGCTTCAAGCGACTACCTCTCATTGGAGGCAACTGCCCACTGTGACCAACACAATCACAGATGTCTCTTTCCACGCGTCCCTACCTGGCTCACAGTCTTGAAATGTAGTCGCAACTTGTCACAGTGTGCCAGGGTGGCAGCTGGGTGGGTGATTGAAGCAACTGCTTGCAGGCCCGCATCTATGTAGAGCCTTGCCGTAGGCAAATGTTGCCATCTCCCTTGCGTGACAAGCACGTCTATAGAGAGACCCCAGTGCGATATGCACTAGTCACCCCCCCTCTGCTGAGGCTGTAAGGCATATACCCTGCTTCATGCAATTTCAGCTCAACCAAGAGGTCCCGAAACAGCCTCCTAAACTGATGGTTGCTGAGTTGCGATAGGGCATCGCCAGGCTGAATGCCTTCACACAACTGCTCAAGGGCTTGTAACGCCAAACGCTCCTGCAACACTACCTTGTCTAAAGGTAAAAAGTTCTTTTTGGTTCCTTTCGTTGTTGCTAACAAAAGGACTGCTTCCCGAGGGCCTGCAGTTGATGGGAGTATGACTTCTTTGCGTTGCAGGTTCAACAATTCTGACGTTCGGAGAAATGCTGAAAAACCCAAGACCAGGAGCCGTCCTAGCCGCTGTTGTTTCCATTTGAAACATTGACCAGCCATAGCCAACAGCAAATCTGGCGTCAAAGGGGTGGCTCTGGTGGGAAGCTCGACTTGATTCCAAGTCTTAACTAATTTCCATGACCACACCAAATGATTTTTGGCCTGTGGCCGGAAATACTGCAGCGCAGCCAGAGCATAGGATGCCATGGATTTGGGGTGGCCATCCTCCCACAAAGCCTCAATATATTCTGCTGCCCAATCATCCAGCACATGAGGCTCAGGAGGGGAAAAGTTGAATGAAACATTGTGAAACTTACAGAAAAGGTGAAACGCTCCCTCATACCGGGTCTGCGTTTTTGGTTGAACCACGAGTTTGGATAGAGGACCTACCTTGCGTCTTTCTTCGTTACGGCTTGCTTGTGTGGGTATATGTTGCACCTTCTTTTTACTTGACATTCTGCGCGAGGGGGCATCAGCCGGATTGAGGTGGCTCTCAATCCAAGCCAATGCTGGGTAAAGACCAGCTGCCACCAGCATAGACCCCAAGCGCCGAAGGAGATGATTAAGCTGCCTGCTGCTGCTTCGACCCTTCACTGCCACGCTCAGCACCTGCGAGTCTGAGAGGTGCAGGAACCTTGTGCCATGAAACCCATTCTTCCGTAAGCGCCATTCCACACAATGAATGAGCGCTCGAAGCTCGAGGACGTTGATATGCTCTTCCCTCTGGAAAGGATAAGCATGGGCTTCATGCCACAGCCACCTATGTGGGTTGACCGTGGCACGCGGAAAGGTATCCGGCCGGTACAGTGTGCTCACGTCCAACCGGACATCACTTCCTCTGTACTCTTGCCGCCGAACAAAAGCTTGAACCATCTGTACTGCAAGGTTAAGGTCTCTTTCTGTTACCCCCGCAATGCTTGTTGCTGATGCAGGGGAGCGAGGGATCGTTTTTCTTTCCATCTTGAAACTCTGTACTTGCGTGGTGTCACTGTCCTCACCCGGATCTCCCCCCGCTTGGGTCTGATCCGTGACCACCTCCACTGTGGTGGGTGGGGGCGAGACAGCCATTCTTTTGAGTTCTTCTGCCCACGCCTCCACCATCTCATGATGGCCTGACAGTTTCTTGACTCCATACGACCACAGCGCATAGCACAAAAGGGCAGCAACCAGCACTGCGTGAAACGAATTTCCCAAGGCGCTGCAGCGCAAATCTTCAGCAGCCTCCTTTTCCTCTGGGCTCTCAGGCGGCTTCTTGAGCAAATCCAGGGTGTGGTTTCTCTTGAACCCCTTGAGTTGCTCTTTTTTTTAATTTGCATTCAGAGGCCGTGCTTCGCCTTCTTCCCTGGTGATCATGTAATATGCCCCATATGTATAAGGGGGGTACCTGAAGTGATGTTCCCTCCAGCGCTGTCGGGCTTCCCCGTCTCGTCTGTAGAGGCTAGCCCCGCCGGTTCTTTTGGGGGCTTTTGTCTCTTGATCGCCCTGGTGAAGATGGGGAATCTCTTGCCTGTATCACGCCGACCCGGCTCCCAATCCCAGCCTTCATCCAAAATGGCTTGCATGGGTTCCGTTGCGGCCCCGAAAATGACTTCGTCATACAGCTCCCGCTGATAAATCTCCACCTCCTCGTGGTCCATCAGGTCCACTGACAACCAGAACATTCGTGGCCGCCTGGCCCGAGACAAATGCTGAGAGTCCACCAACAGCAGTCTCATCCCGAGGGCCAGAATCATCTCCAAAAGGTTTGATCGTCTGGCACCACGTTCTCCAGAAACCTGAAGCACCACATAAACTTTTCCGTCGCCACTTCCTGTACCAACTTGAAAACCCTCACGGCCTCGAAGAACAACCCACTTCGAGGGTCCTCCAAATGTTGCCGGTCTACTGACAACCGGGATAGCCCCTGGCAGGGACTGCCTCCTCCTACTATGACTCCATTGGCATCAGGCACCCGGCGCAGCCACCGCTGAACCATCTCCTTGTCCACCTTTTTGATGTCAGTGCAGAAATCCATGCCCGGGAACCTCCTCTTTAGACATCGTCTGCAATCCGGGTCTGCCTCCACAGCCACCGTGAACCATGGTTTGACTTCAGCCAACTCAAGCGCCCTTTCCGGTCCACCGATGCCAGCAAACAGATCAATTACTATTATCTTTTGAGGCACATCTCTGAAGTCAGACGAGGGTGGCTCCCCCTGCTTCTGTTCTTCCTCCATCAGCCTTTCCAACTCTTCTTCTCCAAGGCGACTCAAACGAGAGGCATAGCAAGCTCCACCACCAGCCTCGGAGGCGTCACTTGCCGTCACCACTGGATCGATCCCTGCTTTCAGATGGGTCATCACCAGCGGCAGCAGTGACTCCAACACCATCATCTCATCATAGAAACTTGTGGTGGCTGATACCCTGTCCTTGCTGTGGGCAATACTTGTAAAGATCTCCTGCATCACTGAGAACAAACATCTCCTGAACTGAAGTATGTGCACAGTGCACAGCTTTTCCGGCATAGACCTGCAATGCTGTCGTTGCAAATGATCCTTTCTGCCTCAACCAAGCTCCCAAACTCATCAGGTCAAGGGAGCGCTTTGTTGTCACTCGTAGCAGTCCCTTTTCTCCGTCAAGGAGTGCCCCCAGTCTCTCGGCACACCCAGAGCCTTCCCAGCGTTGGTCGGGATACCCCACCATTCATAAGCTCTGCGAAGTCGCAGCTGCTCGTCGGGTGGTAGCCCTTCCAAACTCCTAGCCACCTCCTTACTCACCTTCTCCAAGATTGTGGTGTCGTCCAAGTAGATGGCCCAGGCCGGACTTTCTTCCAACGAGGGGAACACTGCATCCTTCCTGATCTCTGCTTTTTCATGTAGCGCAGCCCCAAACCGCAGCTCAGTCCGCAGCGCCAGTTGCCGATGAGCGCACTGCATGATCGCCACTGCGCTTGACCAACCCATGGGTAGGACATTGATGCCCACCAGGGTCTCGCCACTGTGCCCAGGTTCAAACAGCGAGCGCCTCACTGGCTTTCGCAGCACTAAATACTTTGCCCAGTCTGGGGGCAACCTGAACAGGTAGAAGGCTGCGGTGAGATCATCCCCTGACACCAAAAGTTGGTCCTCAGGGCCCAGCATCAGCTTCTGAAAGCTCGCAGCGCCCGTCAATGTACGGACATCTCCTTGCAACTGTTCCAAGATGGTGTTGCTGGCTCTAAGATCAAAAATCATTCGCAGCACTGGGTCACTGGGAGGCCTGACTCAGTCATGCGGTCTGGCTTGATGACCCCAAAGGCACCGTTTAAAACCGGTACCCCACCTACCGAAGGCTTTGTGGTCATTGGACTCACCAGGTGCCTCTCATGTAGAGCCTGCACCACCTTCTCCCACTCTTCATCTCCGCACAAAACCTGCGGCTGCGGGATGAGCCCACTTACCTCTCGCAACATAAGATCCGGACTGCTGAGCTTGTCTCTCATTTTCTCATCCACCACATCCAGGATATTCACAAGGCCTCCGTGCTCTGCTGAGGGGAGGCCAGGCAAAATCTGCTCAAGGGTGAGAGGCCTGGCTTTCTCCACGACTTCACCTGTGTAGCTCACCTTGAGCTTCTCCAGTTCTGCGTCCCACCCTCCTTGCGGAGTCCTGGGTACGCCCCCTCTCTTGGGTTTCTCTTCCACAAAGGTCTTGACCATGTCCCAGATGCGACATAGGGCATCCTCTTGCTGTGAGGTGGCACGGCCTGCTGGTTGAGCCACTCCTTCTGCCAAGCTTCCTCCGCTATGCATCCAGTTCAACCCAATCACCGACAGGCCATGCCACAGAAGCAACCCCTGGTTTCTTAAGGCACGGCTGGCCTTATTCTTGGTGTTTCCCCTTGACCTCCACTCACCTGGCTTATCCTTGTACTTCTGGTTTTCTATAACTTCTTGCATGGCCAGTATCACGTCCGGCCAAAGGGGGAGAGGCATCAAATTCCGCACCCGATGGCTCTGCTCCCACGTGGGCTTCAGAGAACTTTCAATGAGCCTGCCAAGGGGCCCATTCAGTTGAACAGCCTGTAACAACAGATATTGACTCATCTGGGCCGCTGACAAATGCTCCCTTCATTTTCTGTAAGCCAGGCCATGATCTCCTTCACCTTTCCTGAGGTCACTTCATCACCACCTGTCGGGGACCTGTTTCTGAGCCTGACACCCCTGCTGGATGATGAGGGGGCTCCCCCTTCGGGTCTGCCCGCTTGCGACTGGCCTTGTTCCTCTTCCAAAACGCGGCCTTTCGGTCTTTTCGTGACGGGCGAGTTTCCCCTGTTTCTGCCGGCGGGTCCCCTTTTGAACCCTCTTGCTTTGGGCCTAGGTTGGCCTCTTTCCTCACGGCCGCCTCGGCCTTGTGACGGGCTATCACGGCCTCGTTGAAGGTGACCTTTGCCTCTGTAGGTGGGCCCCCTGTCGGTCGAAGAGGACTCAATCTCCCTGCAGTGTCTGCCCTCACTCGATTGGGACTCACAGACCTTCCCGGGCTTGGATCTGGTCCGCTGCCTGTGACCCCTACTTGGAGCGATCGGCCTTCTTGAGGGCTTCTCTCATCTTCAGGGCTCGCAGCTCCTGCTTGGTGGCGAGTTCCCTCTCCTCCGGCTGCACCAGCGTTGCGGTGGTCGGCGGAATGATCTCCAGGTGTGTTGCTGTCGACCAACCCCCTTCCCACAGGGAAGTCTCGCAGGCCTTCAGCCGTTGTATCAAGGTGTCGCTGGCATGTGCCAGACGCCCCGCCATCAGATGATCCAGAGCCGTCGACAACGTCTGAAGCTCTCGAGTCATTCGAAGCCCCACCTTCTGAGGACCGTGAACCGTCATGATGACTTCATTCAAGTATGCCGTGACTCTTTGACCTTGCCAGCTCTTCGCTTCCTCCTCCGTCTCGGCCTTGTCTGCGAGATAGCGGCTCATCTCGTCGAGGGCGATTCGGCTGAGGCGCCCGGGTTTCTTTTGGGCAAGCCTCTACAACTCGCCCCCCCGGGCCGGGGCAAGTTGAAAACTCGAAGACTCGCTTTCTTCGGAGGACGTCTTCTCAGGGCTATCCTGGTCCTCTCTCTTTGGCTTCTTCTCCGATCCTCTTTTCTTCTTCTTTCGACTTGGAGCGGTTTTCTTTTCACCTTGCTTTGCCGCTTGCTGCAGCAAGAACTGGGGCATGGAATCCTTTCCCCGCCTAGGGCTGCGGGACCTTTTTCTCAGTTCCTTTTCTTTTGGTCTGGAGGCTCTCCCCTCTTGGGTTCTGCCTCCCTGCTCAAGGCCTCCTCCAGCCCGGTGCCCACTTGTGCTCGAGCAGCCTTCTTTTCCCTGGCCAGGTTGGCCAAGATGCTCTCGCCTGACTCCCAAATCTTGAAGATAGCCAATGTCCACCATGGCCCGTGGAGTCAAGAGGCGCCACTTTCCCAAGTGTATGGATGAGCTCCCTTCGGTCTGCTCGTCCTTTCTTTGCCTTGCACTTGGACACCTCACAATCACATATGTGGTAGAGTCCGTTGTCTCGACCCATGTCATGATCAACATACCACTGATAGTACCCATCTGAAGCTGGGCCATGAGTCCCCACAAACAGGGCGGCATCTGCATCCTCCCATTCCTTCAAAGCGATTACTCCTCACCCCTGGGGGTTTCCTTGAGAGTAGCAGCAGTCGTACTCTACCACCCGCTCCTTTTGGCCAGTGCTTGGGCTTGACCTCGGAGGTCACTACCCGCTTCTTCAACTTCTGCTGGAGCCAAGCCCAGCTCGGCCCCCCTCTGTAAGAGCTGCTGCATGGCCCAGCCAGCAGCACCCGCCCCCAAGGCGGGTTCTCCGAGGCGCACCAGGAGCTAGCTGTGAAGCACCGCCACCAGCTGTCGATGGCTCAGGCCCCAGTGCCACCCTACCGTTTACCGGTCTGGGCCAACACGGGGACCACCCACCAGCAGCTGGTGGCCCAACCCTTCAGCTGTGAGCCGAAAACTACACGTGGCAACCCCTGTTCGTGTATAATTCTCATAAATGATCCACCATATAATTATATTTGTAATATGCAGGTACGTTTTCACAGGAACATTGCAGCGTCTTCGCTGGCCGCTGACTGCAATGTTCCCCAGCGGCCCCCTGCAGTAATAAGAAGTTTTACATCTATTCAGATAGTACACACACACACACTGATGGGCACACTGGCACGCTCTTTCGCAGACACATACTTGTCTCAATTCTCCCTGTTCTATCTGGTCTCTCCGTTCAACTTGATGTCAATGTGTTGTTTTGTACAAGCGAGCGCACCCAGATTTGGCAAGCTCTAGGAAATTTCGACTTGTCATTGGCCTCAGCTTATGCCACTTCCCTGGTGATGGCTTACATGTGCATTAGTTCCAAGTTTAAAGTTAAATTCTCACAATCTGTCTGTGCTTGCTGCGTCTTGGAGTAGTGTAGTCTGAGCCTCACAGACCTCCAAAATCATTTGGCGTTGAACATTTGGAAATGCATTGATAACATTGGATAACTGTCCACACTGCGCTCACTATGCACTTGGCGACTTGGCGAAGCATATTCCCAGCGCTGAGCACACGACCCCATGCTGGTTTCAATGCGGGCCGCCATCTCACGCCCTGCCATAAATCGAGGGTTTGCAGAGTGATTGCATGAATTCTCTGTCATACTATTCTCTCTTGAATTGCCGAATATGTTGAACTCCAATCTGGTCATTCTGGTCAAGAGCTTGCACTGGGCAGCAACTGAAGCACCCGAGGCGGCCACAGCAGTGGCCGCAACACCGGACCCGCAACACCGGTCCCGGTCCCGAAGGCAAATCTCCCTGTGCGATGTTTGAACCCGTAGTAGTTGCTACAATCGCAATGTGAAAAAACATTGAGTCAAAACACGAATTCATGGCATCCTCCATTGTTTCTCAAGAATGTCCTAGCATTTACAAGCACTCTATTCAATTATTAAATACATAATAATAATATATAATAATACATATTCCTACAGATAGTGACTAGTGTTTGAACATGTTTGAACTTTGAACATGTTTGAACAAACATTCAGAACTAGAACCTGTCTACAGTTGCCATAATTGAGGGTGGTTGCCTCACACCTGATCTGGAGTATGCTGACCCTGACCTATCGTCACTATGGGACTACCACAGCAGCCAGTGAAAAACAAGCAAAACTATTAAGTAAACAAACCAATGAGCTTCAAAACTAATCGTTTTACTGTCTGTCTGCTTAAGATGCTCCTGATCGCAGCTGAATCCTGCGGCAGTGACACTGTTCAAATGTGTAAAAAAGACCACGGGCTGATGCAAAAAAAACAAAGTGCATCATTGATTTCAGAAGAACGGCACGTGAATGTTCTATTCCTGCAAAAGCTCGGCAAAGCATTTCTTTTTGCCGACATCGATTTATGTCGCCCATGTGTTGCAGCAATGCAATGCATTTACACTCGTCCTTGTTCCAAGGTCGAGTCAAACCACACCGAAGTCAAGCTAGCCATGTGCCACAGGCTAGGGTGAGCATGTGCTGTTAAACACACAAAAAAAATGATTTGGATCTAATATTATATAATATGATGTACTTTGTATTTTTTCACCTTCAGAGTTGAATTGAGGTTGTGCATCTGGTCTCCCGCATGCTCTTTCGGACACAGATGAATCAGAAAGGGTCCAATTTAGACTTCACCATATCATCAGCATACCTCGGCGGCAGGTCGCCACGGGTGATCACAATACAGATTGCATAAATGATCATAAATGTGTATTCTTCAAAAAGTGAAGGTTGAACAGAAGGACGTCGGCGGCATTTGCTGTCTTCAAAAGGAATTTGTGCGCTAATTCCCTTTGGCCTTGTTTCTGCGCACGACTGCTTTGGGAAGCGCTCGTTGAAGACCTCAAAATGTCAAGAGGGAACGAAACGCAAATAGTTTGTAAATATTGTCACACTTGTTGCAAAGGGACACAAGGTGAATGAAAACATATGCATTGGCGTCGATATCGCTTTGGCGTCTTGTCTTGTCGAGGCAACATTGACAACATTTTATGGTCAGAAACTAATCGAACCTCCTCTTCATGCCAACCAATGTTCATTGATTCCGTCATTGGAGCCTGAAAGAAGCTGACGGACAGAACTTGACGGCAATGTCTACAGAATCAAAGTATGCAAACAATTGCAAAAGTACCAAAGACTCAACGACCAATACAAGCTGAGACTGACTTCACCTTGAATTTGTCCATTGGATCTTTCATCATTCGTCGATGCCTCAAAGCAAATGAAAAACCATGCTTTTGTTTGCAAAGTCTGTGGGAGTGGGCGAACTGAAGTGGCAAAGTTTTGCAAGCATTCGTCTTTGTCCCTGACTTCATCAAATCGGTTCTGTAGTCATCAACTGAAGCGTACCTCATCCAGCAGCAAAGTATACTCTGTACAAGAAAAAACGCAGAAACGTATCCAAGCAGAGAACTCTGTTGCATTCTTTGAAACGCCTGACCTTGGTTATGCTGGAAAAAACGACAGCGCGATTTCATCGTCCGCACAAAGATTTGCAAATTTTTGAAAACTGAGTCCGTTGGCAGAACCTCCCGAATTTCATCAAAACCAGCCTACATGTTGCTGCGAATTCACCCACTTACATTGGAATACATTGCACGTAACAAATGTTCGGGGATGTTAAGGGAAAATAAAAACTGCCGCTGGTTGCCTCAAGTTCTTGCCATGTCAGCTCGCCCGTTTCCTCTTCTAGATCTCGGAAGTATGCAAAGGTATGAAGTATTCGGAAGATTTCGGAAATCAGAACAAAAAATCTCGTGATGTTTTAGCACTTCGTAGCAAGTTCAAAGCTGGAATTTTAAGCTGCGAACGAAAGGTGTTCACGAACAAACCCATCTCCTGCAATGAATAGGTCACTTTGAAAGCACGACATCATGACTCCGACCACAGGTACGAGCCGTCTCTAGCTGCATCCAGCTGCATCAAGCTGCACCTTCTGTAATTTTTGGAACATTTTGAACAGGTTGAACATGTGTATGGCCATGACCGGCCAATATTTTTAACATTTTCCTGAAAATTCCCAGGCAATTCAAAGGCCCAGCCTCTGGCATTGGTTCAAATCCGTATGCTGCCTTATTCGACCACACAACTGCGGAAGGCGATCGCTCCACTTGAAAGTGAAATGTCACATTTACGAGATAGAAACATGACAATTACACTTATCAGGACAATGTCTCAAGAATTCGCAACACACACGTGGCACAAAACAACAAAAGGTTCATAAGACATTGTCCTTAAATGTTTTTAAGAAAGAATTGCATCATTTGTTTGCAATCCCACCAATTCCACCCGCCCTCCTGGTGTTTTCACTTGCACTTTTGCTTGGTCGTAAGCTGCTGTCTCAACAGCATCTGGTTTCATACCATTCCTGTCCTCAAACAGCATCCTTCGGCTGCTTGTCATCATCCAGTGATATCAGTTGCGCAAAGCTGACACCACCGCTTGAATTGGCACAAAAGCCCACCCCATGTTCTGGTTTCAGCCAGAGGTGGGTGGGAAGGGCTAGAGGGTATTTGAACCCATCGCTGCAGTTTTGTCCTACCTTCCAACCCAAACATATTCATTCCTAGTTGTTCCGCACTTCAGTTTGAAGTGCTACAGCAACTGCGTCATTTGTGTGCAATCCCACCCACCCTCCTGGTGCTTTCACTCGCACTTTTCCTTGGTGGTGAGTTGCTGTCTCAGCAGCCTCTGGCTTCACACCAGTCCTGTACTCAAACAGCATCCTTCGGCTGCTTGTCATCATCCAGTGATATCAGTTGTGCAAAGCTGACACCACCTTTGACTTTGTCGCGCGCCTGGAATGCTGCCTCACATTTCCTACACTTGTTTGTGCCCTGCTGGAGCTTCGGCGTGAGAACTACCTTGACAGTCCGTTCGGCAAAACGCCATCCACACCAAGTATCCCATTCTGCCAAAGCGATGTTCCATGATGTACGTCGCATCCGGGGGGATACCTTTCCTTGTCGTCCCGTTGAGACAGCCCAACACTGCTCTGGACCGAGCGGTTTCGGAGCCAATTGTCTCGATCTTAGCGTGCCAGGGGCGCCACTGGGAACTTTATCTCACCAGGTTGCCCCCCAATCATCGGTGTGCTCGGGGCTACTCCCGGGTTCGGCGTGCTCTTGCTTTGCACCAAGTTTGAATTCAGTGGCACACCCCGCAGAGCCTCTTCAATGTATCTGAACACTGCCGAAGATTTCCATCTCACCAACGTCCCAATTTCATGTATTGCTAGGCCACTTCTGGCATACCACATAGCACCGCTCCTCCGTCCGGAATGCCCCGCCATGCCGGGGTCAATGTGATCCATCCACGATTTGATGATCTTTATATCATTAAAAAATTGGCAGGCTTTGAATCAGAGAGGTTTGGATCAGGGACCTTGTCAAAGGGGATGATATCAAAAGTGCTCATTTGAGCTCGAATCAGCCTACTTTGAGACATCCAGGGTTGGTTCCGATATGGCAGTTCACGTATTCTGACGTATGGCAAATGTTTAAAATCTTGGAAGAGCATTGCTGCCTTCAACACTTTTGTCCATTTTTTTTCGGCCACAGATCGCAAGCTGAACGGGTGAGACACCGCCATGCCAGAACTTCCACGGCACACTGTTTCGCAATGTTTTGATTCAAACTAGTAAATTTCGTGAAGTCCTGTTTATTTGCCCAATATGCGTTTATGGTCCGATTCTGTTAGCGGGGGGTCAATATGCGTTTAAGGTGTATCAAAAAAAATCGTGCGCCATAAACGCATATTGGGGAATCTAACCACTTATGTCAGGAAAACCCATTTACCAACATTTACCATGAATGAAGGGAACCATCGCAAAACAAAAGTACATGTTGCGAGGTCAATTTTTTGTGTAATATGCGTGTGTAATGTATTTTGGGTGGCAGGGACCTTAATTTGCCTTTTCAGTGTGAAATAAAATTTTGACAACCAGCGACATATACGTGCTCTGTCCTTTTGCAGTCAGGTACTTTTCCGCTCTTGCATCGTCATCGGGCCTGTGACCTTAGGGCAGGCGGCGGCTTTCTTCATAGTTCACTGGTTGGAAGACTGGGGTCGCGACGGCCAAATCAAAACTGTTCGTGACATGTGTAGAGTTGGCCCCACTGCGGGAAGAAGTGGTACAGGTCTTGTCAGGATTTTGATCACAGCGAAAAGGTGACAATTCGTGTAAGAGACTGAATTGTATCGTTTCTGCGCATGTTGCTTTGATAGCTAGCTCCATATACGCGTTCTGTCCTTTTGCGGCCAGGTACTTTTCCGCTCTGTTGCAGTCGATGCCAACAACTGCAGGCTGCGCTGCGGA
>Ga0126342_10015070_pt1 | contig 13575 bp, 11 predicted proteins | sample Cyp1metagenome_FD_92528 | JGI IMG/M metagenome (GOLD analysis project Ga0126342, IMG submission 92528) | Coral microbial communities from Lord Howe Island, Old Settlement Bay, Australia - Cyphastrea 1 metagenome | ecosystem: Host-associated > Invertebrates > Cnidaria > Coral ...
CTACATTACATACATACATACATTACTACATTACATACATACATACATTACTACATTACATACATACATACATTACTACATTACATACATACATACATTACTACATTACATACATACATACATACATACATACATACATACATTCATACATTCATACATTCATACATTACATATGTATATATATAATATGTAATACATGTGTATATATACACATATAATATCGTATTATACACATATACATATACATATACATATACATATACATATGCATATACATATTCATATACATATACATCTACATATACATATATACATATACATATACATATATATAGATAGATAGATAGATAGATAGATAGATAGATATATGTATATTATATATATATGCATATATGTATAGATAGATACATATCGACATACTGTATAAATACATGTGTATATATATGTGTGTGTGTATTATACATACTTCACATATATCATATTATATATAATGTATATATGGACATGGATGTGCTTGTTGCTGGTCTCCACCAACCCTTGAAAAAAGGAATCCTAATAGCAAGGATCTATCAGAAGAACTTTCCAAGTCAGAAAAAAGAGAAAAGTAACTCATCATCACCTCATTGCTAGTTTCAACCCTCCGTCTCTGGAGCATCATCCAAATGAGAGTTGGAAAAGGATGTTGTTCAAATCATTCTCTGATAAACAATCTAGTGTATGTGGTGACGTTCAGTCCTAAACTGTCAAAGTTTGTTGGGTTGTAAACAACTTCACATTCTCAGCCATTCGAATTCAATTCCGGAACCTGTTTCCAGCATTTTCACTACCCCCAAAGGAACAACACATTGCCCCGCAGGTCGACATCTGTGCCCAGGGGCTGATGAGCTGGGTGTCCTGATGCATCTGCTAGCAGTGTCCAACACAGCTGGGCTTCCAGGTTTTAGTCACTTGTGCTATGAATCCTACAATTTGTGGGCCGAAGTTTGACCCAGTCAAAGCCGAAGCTTGACCCAGTCAAACTCTTCAGAACTACTCTAAGATCTCTAAGGTCGCTGCAAAAAATAAATCGGGCCCAAGGCATTGAATTAAGGAAGTTAAAATCCGATTCACGTGATATTTTCTCTGGCAATTTCACATAGCTATGGAAAATGGCCGATTTCCAGATCATTTACCTCTTAGATAAACATGGTGAGTTTCATAGTTGAATTACCAGAGGGCAAGCTTAAGCTTCATATGGGCTCCTTGTAGGTCTCTGGATCGTCTTTCTGGAGTTCGCGCAAGACCTTCTTGAAGGAGTGAAATTTCTTCCCCTGGGGCGGCAGAGTTGTGCCACATAGAAAGCGTAGAAAGGGGGGAGGGCAAACCATGGTAAGTACGTCCACCAAATCGGGCTCTTCATGATTAGTCCATCTTGAAGTGGGATACATCATACTAATACATGTAGTTGCAATAGTATCAAAAACTTAGAGAGAGTCATAGTCATCCTGACATATAATGCATGTATGTATCTATATATATATCACAGAAAAGTTAGAAAAGCTGTGAGACACTCATCCTCACCGTTTTTTTCTGGATCAAGACACTGGTTCTTGTCGTGCCCGTGCCCGTGCCCTGCGGGTCCTGACCTCCTTGTAGACGTTTTCCTGGTAGACTTCATCCGCCAAGATCACCAGCTTCTGCTCCGTGGCGAAGTTGATCAACATGACCTTCGGAAAATGACCCAATTGGGTCAATGATCTTAATGCACTAACCATGCGTATGGGTATATAATGTCCATATATATATATCATTATATATCATTTTAAGATAGATCATAATGTAATTATATGGGTAAATCACAAGAATTCACTCACCTGAAATTAAGGTGATTTTGGGATGATTCGCTATACGTTCACCATCATTCCAGCGACGTCGCAGTGAGGTCGTTCTAATTTACCAGACCCATGCCCTCGCTGGCCGCTGGGTTGCACATCCCCTTCGTCTAGATATCGGGAAGCACTCTCGTGAGAAATAATCCCCGACGATGGCATGAGCCACCTCAAAGTTTGATCAGAATATTTTATCATCAGCTAACCAGGGCCAAAAAAGGGATCAAAAAATCTTCAGAAATTTCAGGGATCAAAAAATGATCAGCTAACCCACTGTCATCCGAGGCACCACATCTTCACGGTCCAGCACGGCACCCACCGGATTCCCGGGGTTGATCACGGTGATGGCCTGGAGGTTTCCCAAAGGAACGAAACAGCGAGATGAAACTACCAGAAATCATGGTTTTCTGGTGAAAATTGCTAGATTATTATATTATATATATATATATCATATATATATATCATATATATATGTTAAATCAGGTATTACTGGATTTACTAGAAATATATGGAGTTTTCACCTGATTTAAGCCCCATTTAGCCAACGTCGCGCCTATGCTGTTCCAACTACATGCCCAAACCTGAGAAATCTATATGGAAACCCTCCAAATTCGAGGGTGATATTTTGGGGGTGTTTGGCTTGGCCCCAGGGGGCGCCCATTTGGACCACCATCGCCCATCACCCAGTTCCAGGCGCGCCCTAAGTTTGGTCCCATCTGTAAAGGCATCTGCGGCCGCTTGATTCAGCTCCTCCTGGCTAGTCTTCCAGCCTTTCCTTGGGCATTGCTGGGGGGATATCGGATGTGTTTAGGATGTTAGCCGCTTAGCAATTGGGATTCACATCCAGGATCATCCAAGTATCTTGTCTCGTCTTCCCAACAAATCGCAAGGATGATGATTGTCGTTTAAAATGCCAAGTGAATGTTCGTCGAAGCAAGAACTAAAGAGAACATCAGCAGTGCAAATGGAAATGCGATGGCGATGGATTCAAGAAATGGAGTTGACAAGTGGCATGCAAGCACCAAATCTTCAGCAAGACTGAGACTACTGATGGTCTTGGATGATTTTGGTACGTTTCCGAGGGGAACGCCTACAAACGATCCACTTGTTCAAGGTGTTTATTCCTTTCTTTGCGCGAAAGCTCCGGTGATCTTGGCGGCGATCTTGGTGCCCCGATTAGGTCCAGTTTCAGTTTGAGGACCCCCAAATAACAACAGTTAACAACAGTTTTTCTAACATGAATCCACTGTTTCCAGAAGATGAGTGCAGTTTTGTTGATGTTTTTTGTGATTTTGAGGCAAGCATCTCTTCGTACATGTCGTAGTACACAATGCGGCCTCCCACCATGGTGAGTGCAGCCGAGTACAGCGGATATTGAGGTCGTGGGATCAGCATACCACAACGCTCGTCCTGGCGGTTTGTTCGCAGTGAGATTTCTCTTCTGTCAACAAAATGGCTGGGAAATCCCCGTTGCAAATGGGCAAATGGACCAGCTGACCATGGCTGGTTGGGAAATCCACCTTGATGAGGGCGGTAATGGCACGCTTCACACCCTCCGAGGCGCCAGTGGTCAGGTAGATATCCTTCGGCTCGGCTGGATAGCCGTCACCTTGGAGCTGGGGGATGAGATGGGACCGATGGGATGAGGGGTTGACACCAGTGACACCAGTGACACCAGTGACACCAGGTTCCAAATCTCCAAAGTTTCAAACCATGGGATGATGGGGTGAAGGGATGAAGGGATGATGGCTTGGATTGGTTGGATTGGTTGGATCATGTTGGTACCATCCAAGTCACTTCCACTTGAAATCTCGCGGGAAATCCATTGATTGGTTTACCATCCAAACATCTGGGTTTCTGTCAACAAGTTCTCTTAGCCGGAGAACGGCGCAACAGGAAGTTGGCCACTTGTTGCCGCACCAACCTCAGGTGTGGACCCAAGAGCACTGAGACATGGCAGGAAACCCAGGGGGAAAGATGTTGAACATAAGAAGTTTCAAGAAGGCATCTGTGCAAAAGGAAAAATGGAAAAGTCCAGTTGATACCAACACAACGAGTCAACGAGGAAAAACCGATGAAAACAGACCCAGAAAGACAGGCATGCCTTTACTTACTGTGCTTTCAAGGCTGCCTTCAAGAAAGGAGGGTTGCAGTACTCAAAGAGCAATAGGCTCAAACGCTATGCACTGTCAAAAACTGTGTCATGCGATGTTGAGCACGGTTTCCGATATGGCTCCTAGTCTGCTGTCTTCAGCTCCAGCAATCCAATCTAGACATGAAGCCTACCATTCGCTATCTTCATTATCTTTTCAAAGTTCGTTTTTTCTGACATAAAGATTCTTTTCCCAATTGTATCCATTGCAAATCCATTTATATATATATAATTATAGATATATATAATTATATATATATGTATATGTATACCATCATACACCTATGATTATACCCTTGTAAATGAAGATGTGTCCATCATCCACAAATAAATCAGCGGTTTTAACCGACCGGGGCACAGCAAGCCCGAAGAGTCGGTGTAGGCCCCGGAGCCTGCTCCGTTGGTCGCTGCCAGGTACCTCCGTCTAAGGTCGCCAAGGTCGTAACGAAACACTCGAAATGGGATGGGATGAAATAGTGAGATCTTATCCATCTACAGATGATAATCTCAGATGATATTTGGATATATTCAGATGATATTTGGATATATTTGGATGAATTTCTGGGTTTCGACTCTTGATGAGATGGAATGGGATGAGATGAGATTAAGGCTGAGGAACTCCGTCGCGCGTTTCTTGACATCATCTGGATAAATGCCTGCCATGCAACCGGGTACAAGGGGAGATCTACGGCGGATGTGATTATTCCAAAATAAAATAAGGGTGTGATTTATAAATATATATATATAACATACGTATGTATATACTTACATTATATATATATAGTATTATAGTGTATTATTATATAGCAATGATGTTTGTTCGAAAAACGTGGCACAGTGTAGCAGAATGCCTATTTCACCTGTCCGTGTGTTCTTTGTGGTCGAACCACAGCACCTTTCACGAAACCTAAATCAGGCATAGTGTGCCATTCACGGGTATTACTGCCATTAGATCATTAGATCTCCAATGGACCCACCAAAAATTGTGTCATTCTGAATCATCCCATCCCCTTAATATTGAAAAATACCTTCAAAACCCCCCGGACTAGTCCCACAAAATATATATATATATATATAGATCCAATAATGAACCAATGTTTTGATTCAGTGGTATCAAACATATTAAACTATCAGTAGAGGGTCATTGACCCAGCTCCATGTCCTTCCAGCTTCGACCCCTACCCCAGGTCACGCCTGCACTCAGAAGGCTAGGGTCCGTCACAGCTGCCGCCACCTGACAATCATCATAGGGAGTTCACCAGCCCCCCAGTACGGTGAAGTCCCCAATACGTTTGATGCTTACCCTCTGTTAATTTAACATAGCTATGGAAAGATCCACCATTTTTAATGGGAAAATCCACAATTAATGGTCATGTTCAATAGCTATGTTAAATTACCAGAGGGTAATCAGACCTAAAAAAAACAAACGAATGCGTTTGGGTGTTAAGAGATGTCAAGAGTCTTTTAAAAAAATCATGGACGGGTTAAGACATGATTAATCCTAAGGTGACCTATTGTGGTGATCCAAACAGATTCCCAGGACTCCAGGACCCATTGAAAAAAAAGGCCTGGCGGTAGAAGGTGATCGGCTTCTGACCCACGGCATGAGGATTGCCAATGTTGCAAAACACCTCACTGGTCGACTTGGTCGAAGACGGTCGACAAAAATCCAATGAGTTCATTGGTGACGTATTCATACGGTGCAGGTATGTGCAGGTTGCAGCCAGAACTATCCGTGAAGTGCTCAACCTTTCGAAACCCTGGGATTCCTCCAAAAATCGTGGGGACATCTCGCTGTCCCGTGCGAATCATCGCTGGTCAAATCGTCAGTGGTTGTTGGCTCGTCCTCCTATGTTTCTCAGTCGTATCCGTATGTTGATTGGTCTTGTTCTCAGGTTTGTTTAGTAAGTGTATCAAAGCCGTCCTTTTTTGATGTCATCTCCATTGTGTCCACTCAATCTCCAGTTCTTGAGCTGAAAAATCTCACCCATTGTCTGCGGGCTAGTCCTCCATTTTTTGGGGTACCCCAAAATCCAAAGGTCTGATGTTCCCAGGGCAGTCCCGAGGTACTTGGGTGTTTCACCTGCAGCTGAAGCACCAAGCGATCAAAGGGTAGCTTCTCTCCCGCTTTCAGCCTGGGACGGATTGAGATGTTTGCACTGAATCTTACCCATAAACCAATTCTGGGAAAAAGGTGGAAAGGTTCCAGTACAAACATAATCTGCTCATACATTTAAATAACTCAGATCTTTTAGGACAACAGCCAGAAATCAATGCGGTCAGTTGGTTTTCCGATGTTCCACAAACAAAAAACACCTCCCATTTTTCGGGCAAAAAAAACCTCCCCTGAGCGCGAGCAGCTGCTGTGCCAACTCTCCAGCCCTCGCAGGTACCGCCCCACGCACCGCATACTTGGCCATTCGGATCTTGTTGTCCATGTCCTGTACGGTGAACCTGCAGCAGCTGCAACCCGCCAAGGGACAATGGGGAAAGCCTGAGGAAAAATGATGAAAATGGCCGGTTGGATCAGTCGGATCCCGCCAAAATATTGCTGGGCCGGCTGGTCATTTGAACTTCAAAGAGGTCGGCTGTTCTTAAAACGATCAAAAACTCTAAAAAAATATCGAGATCCGGCCAAGAAGAATCTGGATAGACTCAACAAAACGGCAGTTAAATGTAACAGAATGACTTCCAGTGGATGGATGTAACTTTGAAACCTTGGGCGAGAAAAGCGTTAGTGAGGTTGGGAAGAATACCCAGAAGACTCCTTGAAATGGATAGTCTTTAAGAATAAATTGAATAGAACATAATAAGATATAATAAGACTGTATTTATTCCTGGTCTCGACAGAAGTTCTCGTGTATCTAACTTCCAAGATTTGCCCAGTCAAACCAGGGTCGCCTCCCAGGCAAGAAATATGATGGAAGTGATGTCTTTTCATGCCAGAATCATCTCTGTTTTTGGCTCTGGACCCAAACATCAACCCAAAATACTTCAACAGCTCAGTGTGGGTTCGCTGTTCACCAGGGCACTTGTGGGGCATCAAACTGCTGTTCTGCTTCATCAGCTTCCAGTCGTGATTGGACACATTCCATGTTTGCGCCATGGCGGATCAAGGTCCAGGTGAAGTCCGGAGAGTCGGGATGTCAGGGAGGATTACACCCATGCCCATGGATGTGAAGGGATTATGATCACTGGCAACTGCTCAATTGCCTTTTGTGTGTATGTGTTGAATAAGCCCGTGTGCTTTGGCTTGTCTCTATCCCCAACTTGCACGTAGCATGAGGCTGAAGATGTCATAGGTTGTCACACATTCGCATTTCGTGGTGTCATAGGTTGTCACACATTGCCATTTCGTGGCATCTTGTGGCATTTCTGTGCATTTCTGGCATTTAAAAAAGGCTCAAGCCAAACTGCGCCCACATCCATGCCACTGGGTCCCAAGTTGGAGAAACACCCAAATCAATGGATGTCTTGGATGACAAGTTCACTAGACATCACCAACCTTTACGGGGCAAGAACCTAGAAGTGTCTCTATCTATCTATCTATCTAATCTAATCTAATCTAATCTTATCTTATCTTATCTAATCTTATCTAATCTTATCTAATCTAATCTAATCTAATCTTATCTATCTATCTATCTATCTATCTGTCTATCTATCTATCTATTGGTTGGTGGTTTCAATCCCCCGGACAAATGTTCGCCAGCTGGGACCATCCCCTTAATAAAGGCTCTATAACAAACAAATTATTGATGTGAAACCACCAAGCAGTGATCAATATTCCCCATCTCAAAATATCACATATTGTTGCTTATAGATTATAGATTCCCATTATATGCCCAGTATATGTTGAGTAAATCTATATGCCCATTAGAAAATCTCATGAAAATCCCATGGGTTAAATCAAGCCATCTGCCAGACGAAATCAAAAGGCTGCCCCTGAGCTGATCCAACTCTGGCATCTCTAGCGGATCCTCAGCAGCCGGGATGTCTGAAAATGGGGGAAGTAGCAACCGACAAACTACTGAAATACTACTTAAATAGTGATAAATCACGGTTCTATCATGTTATATCTTAATCTTTTTGGGGATTATGTCATACGTATAACGGAATACCCCATCCATTTCCCCTGATGATTCACTAGTGGATGTTGGGGTATACGCCATTTTTGGACAAAGCCATTTCTTGGAAAGGGGTGTGACCTGCACAAGCCTAAGGCCTGACGTCATCACTGATATCACTGAACTTGAACCCCTTCAGTTTCGGATCCCACAGAAGCTCACCCTTGGCAAATCAGCAGTAGCCGATTAAGGCGGCTACTGGTGGTTGGATGGATTGGCTCTTCACATGAGTGATAAAGCAAAAAACAACTTGATGCTCTGAAAAAGAAAAAAAATGTTTACTCCCTTCGTGGAAGGAGAACCCTACAGAAATCCACCACAAGCATGACAGCATGCATCAAATCGAGCCGCGTTCAAAAGCCTCTGTCGTCCCTAAACCTACGTACTGTAAACATACTGATTGGATCTTGTCGGTTGATAGGAATTCCCAATGAGTTATTTCATAATCCCCAAAATTCCCCCAGAAACCCAGCTAGATTCATCAACTACAGGATGGCCCCCTTATCAATTGCTTTACAATCCAAGCTGTAGATACATCCATCAAAAACTATCCTCCACCAAATTCAAATCCACCAAATCCAAGGTATGCTGGTTGTATGCTGGTTGTAGATGTCGTATCTTTCAACCGATCAACGGAGCAACAGACATCGCCGATATCGGCTCCCTGCGGCATCCAAGGCTCTTTCCAGGTGCCAAATCCAAGGCCGTTCTCGGTTTGGCGCATTTGCTCCGTAAGATCCTCGATGTAACCGGTAGAACGGGATATGTAATAGAATACCCTCCCGTGTCATCAAACACGGCTGGCTCATGGCTGGAAAATCCTCGGACTAGTGACTTAGAGGGATGCTTCCATAGTTGCCACCTTTGATTACCAGAGGGTATCCATAGTTCATGGATGTTGATGGGATTTTATCAATTTTATCCCATTCCCCCAATACCAAACACCTCTTTTTTGCTAGGGTTCCAAGTATGTGATTTACAATCCCCTACTATTCAAACCATGGTTTATGGGGTGTGTTTAGTATGAAGGGGAGCCTGGATTACTGTAGTCAGGCTTTGTCCAATTTTTAGGGTGGAAAAAACATTGGCCAAAATTCCCGTGAGAAAATCATGGTGCGCATTCCACAAAGCCAAAAGACAACGCTGCGAAGTACAGGTGATGTCCATGTCACCCCATGTTTGCTTCGGTTGGATACACCAAGTTTGACCGTTTGACCCATGCCAATATCATCCAATATCATCCAATATCATCCAATCCCCAATATCATCCAAGTGACTGATGAATCTCTGTCAGAATTCCGCCGAGATTCCGTGACATGAACCAATCTTCGAAATGAAATGTATTAGGACAGCTATAAAGTGATGGGGGTGTTGATTTTTCTCTGTTTTTTTTTTTAAATGTTCTTTGTCTTTCTAGGAAACATGGAGCCATTGGAGAAGCAGTTAAGAAATACTTTTTGAGAATAAGCAGCGTTTCAGTACGCAGCGGAGATCATTTCAATCCTCCATGGTGTATCTTTCAGGTGAATCTATCGAAACTGCGGCTTCTCTTCAACTTGTTCATCGCATTTCATCTTTGAAACCGATGCCTGCTGTTGATGTCGCCCATTTTGTCGTTGGCTCAAAGTTGGTATCGCGAAGGGTATGGTTCAACACTAAAACTGACATAAACTGACTGATTGTCTCAAAATTGTCTCAAAGATTGTCTCAGAATTTGACCTCAAGATCCTTTGTTACCCAGTTACCCAGGAATCCTCCCTTTGATGGTCTAATCATGGCTGAGGTATGCTGAGGTACACCACTTTTGCTGCTTAGCGTTTTTCTGGTTGAATCATGTTGAATCCTCATCTTTGGTTTGTGAAATCTCCCATGTTTTGTATGAAATCCCAACATCTTCGTTCAATCCCCGCATTTGGTTGATTCGGTTGCTGAAATCTTCCATGTCTTCAGGATACCTATTGTTGCTTGTCTTAGATGGGTGTTTCTCCGAATTGGGGGACCTCTTTTCATCAGCTTCACCATCAAAAATTACCAAATCTTGGGTGAATTATGAGAGTCCCCAACCTTGAGAACCTCTCATGTTCAAACCAAACCATCATAATTCATAAATCATTCCCCTATATCTATCTAAGTCTATCTATATCTGAGTGTTTTTTTTTAACACTTCTCCAGTTCTCCAGTTCTCCCCAGGTGAAATTCCCCATGGCCTCACGACATCGCTTCATCATCGCTTCACCATGGGCCCTGGCCCTCTGAGCCGAGGTCACCTGATCAAATCATCATGGAGAATGACAGCATTTTTTCACATATTTAAACATCATACCAGTATACCAGTAATTTGAGATTAGATCTCAAATTAAAGTACAATATGTTTTAACTAACATCAAAAATGGAGACCATGAAAAAATCTGGATATTCTATGGGAATGTATGGGATATTGAGATATCTTTACCATGAATGGTGGTAAAAAAGAAAACAGTAGTAATGGGCGTATTAGGCGTTGATGGCGGGATATCAACCATTGATGGGGATGTTGCATCCTTTCGCCGGAAAGCTCAGCCTTTGGGGGAGATTTAACATGATTTAACCATGGCTCACCATCCCCAAGACCCAGCACCCAACGAGGAATGAAATCGGAATGGTTTTTCAGTCAGGTAGGGAACTGAAAAACACACGAAGTGACTCAACATCACCATCTTCAACAGCCATCTGGTGAGGTCTGAAAAAAGGGAACACTTTTATTGGGAACCTGAACACATCGGGGTGACTCTTGGATGGAATCAAGAAGCGACGGAGTTAGCCTCAGAAGTTTCTTACTTTGATGCACACGGGACATTCAACAAAGATCTGAAACAAGTCTTTTTTGTGGCAAAAACCCAAAGATCTGCGCTGTTTTCCCTCACATTCGCTTCACCCTGAGATGCACTGGGTGTCCATACATTCCCGCGAACCTTCGAAGGAACTCCAGGGATGGGCTCATTCTGCCGCGACAACTGGCCCAGGAGGAGTACCATACACAACCGGAAAGGGTGGTCGATAGCACCGTTCATTGATGATCATTGATGGACCAGAAAAGATGGAAACGTGATAGAACACGTTTAAGCCGAATGCACATCACTAGCTGTGAGCACACGTCATGTAAAAAAACAATCCCAAAGCTTTGCCACTCCTGTACAATCTCGGCTAAAATCTTCGTGACTGTCAAGGGGCACTCTGGTGGGGCACTCTGGTGGGGCACTCCGGTGGGGCACTCTGGTGGGGCACTCTTGCAAGACACCTTCTGGCAAAAAACTGGTTTGACACTTTCGTGAGACACTCCTGTGAGACACTTCTGCGAGACACTCTTGTGAGACACTCTTGGAAGACATTATCGTGAAGAGGCTCCTGTGGGAGGCTCTCGTAAGGCACTCTTTGAAAACATTCTTTTAAGACACTCTTGCAAGACACTCCGTAAGACACTTTCGTAAGACACTCTTCAAAAGCACTCTTGTGCAAAATATTGCAAGACGCTCTTTGAGGACACTCTTCTGAAACAACCTTGTGGGAAACCTTTGTAAGACGTTCTTGTGAGACACTTCCGTGGGACATTCTTGTGAGACACCCTTGTAAGGCAATCTTTTGAAACACTCCTAGCCTGGACACTCTTTTGGGAGACTCCTGTGAGACACTCCGACTGGACACGCTTTCGAGACGCTCCTGTGGAAAAACTTGCAACACGACACCTCCAAAGTACTGCACTTGCCGCACAAAATGAACCTGTCACTTGTGTGCCACACAAAATAAACTTTGTCTTGCAAGGATGATGCTAAAGTAGCGCGCCTGCCACAGAAAGATTTCGACAAGTAGGCATGACACCTTAAGCCTTAAGCCTTAAGCCTTACATGATGAGTTCCAGGGTGCGTGACACTTTTCCGGACCTTAAAACACCTCCTGAGTGACACCCATTGCAGCTTTCCCAAGTGGAACTCATGATCGCATGGGGCAACAAGATGTGCGAACGGTTGCGAACGTTGCGGCTGGTTCCGAATGCTGAGGTCTGGCAAACACGGTGAAACGGGAGCTCCTTCGCGGCACCTGCGGAAAATATCTTAGTCTGGCAATCCTGCAAGGATTAAACACGCTTAAATAAAACCATGGCAAAAATTGGTAAACCTGCAACCCCAAACAACCAGACATATCCATGGCCGTTTCCCAGTTCCAACCAGTTGTTGTTCATGGATGTGCCCGCGCCTCAGCGGCTAAGATGGGGGTTGACAAGGGCCGGAAGTCCAAGATATCGGGTCTTGGACGTGTGCTGCAAGGCTGCAGCATGGGAGTCCAACCTGCGACGTCAGGCACCAGTGGAACCACAAAAGACTGCTCATTGAAGTTGTATGAGATCATCCCTTTTTGCTGTGTGATAGTTTTTCGAATCGCTTTGGTCTATACAGTCCTAGATTACATGTGTGGCAAGCAAATGTTGAAATAATTTGTGATGAAGCTCCACGACTGGTAGCTTCAACTTGGTGTGGTGGAGTTTCCATGTTTGGCAGTGGCACTTCATTCCTTGGCACTTGGAGCATTGAATTTTTTGGTGCTGGATCTTCAAGTGTTGCTATAGGTACTGGAGCTTTAAGTTTGGTGGAGCTGCAACTACATGGAGCTATCGTCCTGCCTTGGATGCTTGATGCGTCCAAGTGGCTTTCCCTTTTTGGGGGATGTCATTACCACTTCGAATTTGCGACGGGTCACTGGAAAACGACCATGCGACGGGTGAGAATCAGCGCCAGGTATCTGCCTAATTTAACATAGCCATTGGAAAATGACCCGTGAAAGTTGAATGATCCACTATTTCCTTGGCCGTTTTAAGCATTGCAAACTGTTGTTAAACGACCAGAGGGTAAAGGGATGTAAAGGGTACATTTGAAAGTCACTCTCTCCAGCAATCTGAGCGCCCCTGACACATTGGCGCCATGAGGCAAGGGTCTTGCCTTGGCCCAGCCGACTCACATGGTAAAAGGATCCCTTCAGAACACCATGAAAACCATCACTTTAGAACACAACCAAAAATTCATCACTTCAGAACACCATGTCAGCCATCACTTCAGAACACAGCCCAAAAACAGGGCATCATGGCTACTGACAAGCGCAGCACTTTGGAAGGTTACGCGTTCTAAGCGATGTGTGCACCAAAAAAAGGCGTCATTTCGGGATTGTTTCCTTACATCATGCTTTCAACTGTAATGGCTCTTACTGGTCTCTTGCCTTGGGTCCTGATGCTCAAGTAGCCATTTAGGGTTTATTTGGGGGAGCGGGGTGTGATGTTGATGAAGTTGATGTCGATGATCTTGATAAAGTTGTTGTGGCTGATGTTGATGGTGCATGTGATGTAGATGAAGTTGATATAGATGATGTAGAGGATGTATGTGCTGTAGATATATATATATATATA